>Ga0196887_1000903_pt1 | contig 13416 bp, 25 predicted proteins | sample VirMetDEL_Mar_31_FD_169094 | JGI IMG/M metagenome (GOLD analysis project Ga0196887, IMG submission 169094) | Aqueous microbial communities from the Delaware River and Bay under freshwater to marine salinity gradient to study organic matter... | ecosystem: Environmental > Aquatic > Marine >... | reverse complement strand
ATCTTAGGAGCTAAAAATAAAATAGAGAGTATTTTAGATAATCCTACTGCATCAAGAGTAGCTAAGATTGCACAGATTGAACAAATTAAAGGTCAATTACTAGCACGAAATAGACAGTTCTACTCGATGAAAAACATACCTAACAACGACCCTGAGATAGAAGCAGCTCATACACGTCTAGCAAATCAACTAACTATACTTGAAACTGCTGCACTTGAAGGTGACTTAACAGGTAAGAGAGGTAGTGAAGTATTTAAAACTCTTACAGAAAACATGATTAATGAGAAAAAGTTTAACCTGTATGATAAAACTCCAGGTTTGGCTGAAGATATGCTTATGTTTGAAATTCTTAAAGATATAAATTTTCCGATGGAGACTTTTGGACAAATGTCTGAGATTGCAGGTAGGCTTAATGTTGCAATTAATAAGACAGAAACTTCTCATTCAGACCCATTGAAAGCTAAGAAAATAGCAAAAGACTTTCAACCTGAAGCAGGTATGCCTGGTAATAAATCTGTAAGGACTTTAATTACGGATGCAGCAATTAGAAATGCCTATACAACTAAAGGTAACTATGAAAAGGTTAATGAGGAATTTAATAAGTCTCTTAATTCTTATGAGGTTACTGAAGGTTTAGATAAAGCATATGTAGTGCAGTCAATTGTTAAGTCTATTAACAACCCTGCTATGGATGCTACTGTAATGAAAAACTTAGATGGAGACACTCTTGGTAAGGCTAAGAATATGATTGCTGAATATACTCAAGGTCCTACGAAGTCAGCTCTTATGGATTTTACTAAAAACAATCCTGATGTTAAGTTTGAAATACGAGAGTCTGATGGTAAAATGATAGTTTTAAATCCAACCAAAGCCACTGCAAGATTTACTGCAAATGAGCTAAGGAGTATAAATGAAAACTTTAATGCTTACCATAATGTCAGTGGCAACAATAACATCGACAAATCTATCGAAGAGTTCTACGGCTTGGTATATGGAGAACAGCCAACAGAACCTACAGGAGTACCTCCAGAAAAGAAGTAATGAGCCTGTAGCTCAACAAGAGACTGCAGGTATTCTCAGTAAGATTGCAACAGTAGAGTCATCAAATACACATATGACTGATGGTAAACTAACAGAGTCTCCTGTAGGAGCTCTAGGTAAGTATCAACTAATGCCTGCAACTGCTAAACAACCAGGATTTGGTGTAGAACCTATACCTGACTTACGTAAAGCAAGTGAAGAGGAACACGCTCGATTTGCTCAAGACTACTATGATGCTATGTTAAAAGAGTTTGATGGTGATGAAGAGAAAGCCTTAGCGGCTTATAATGGTGGACATAAAGCTGTTAAAGATGCTGTTAAGAAAGACCCAGAGAACTGGAAACAATACATTCCTGCTGAATCTAAGAAGTATATAGAGAAGGTAGCAATGCTATAACAGGAGAACTATATGGAATACTTATTTGTAATGTTGATTAACTCAGACCCTCTACTACCAGACTGGCGATACATAGGTAACTTTGAGTCATGTGATAGAGCAGAACTCTATGTAGCTCTTAATCATCCTGATAAACATGAGTCAAGATGTCTACATAAGGAATACATATATCTACCTGAAGGTTTTGAATTTGTAAATCAGGAGTACTAAAAGAAAAGGGAACAGGCGAGGCATCCTATTCCCTTCTCACACACAACCCTTAGCGAGGTACTAAGGGCACTTGACTACCATCACTGGTAGACTTCGCTTCTGTGAATACTTGATACCATACTCAGTACCTTTACTTCTAGTATTCCAGATAGCGAGGACTTTATCTGCATTGTCAATCATCTGTTTAGTCCTAACAAAGAAATACTTACTATCAAACTCTGCTGTCGGGTCTATCAAATGATACGGCAAAAACTCCACAATGTCAATTCCTCTAGCAACTGCAAACTTCTTAGCTAATGGGTCAACACCTTTTGCACTGCCAATCAGAAAGGTAATTGGTGTACCTTTATAATCTTCTATAAACTTGTCGATGATAGGGAAGATTTGCTCTGCCTTATCTAATGACCGACTACCTATAATACATACTTTCATTGTACATACCAAGCAAATTGTATACGAATTATAAGTAAATCAATTAAGAGATATCCTACTCTTTCATCTCCTACATCTTGATGAAAGTGTTCTATTCCTAATTGTACTCCACATATAGGTGAAAAAGTTGTTACCATACTACCTCCTATATCTCACAAGACCCACCAGTACATGCTAAAGTCTGTGCTGATGTTGTATTATCGTCTACTTCAATAAACTCTTTCCAATCAATAGCCTTAGGAGTAGTTTTAAGAAGCTCTTCATATTGCTCTTTAGTACAGTCTTCATACGGAGCTTGTACATATGTATGGTCTGAATGAGGTAAGAAGCTTACACCACTAATCTCATCAAAGTGTTTCCATACCCAAGCACCTACTTCTACCCACTCTTCATCCTTAACAGAGATAGTTACAGATGGTTTGTGTTCACAGAAGTGACGTTGATATACTAACCAGTTCTCTAATTGTGTTAGAGCTGACCAATCATTTCGTAAGATAGCACCCTTAGGAGCTTTCATAGGGAAAGAAAAGACTGCTGTGTTGTCAGGTCGGAAAGCTTCATCCTCTACTGATACACCCTTCTCTTTTAAGAAATCATAGATAGGGTCTTTCTTATCCATACGAATACGTCTTATGTAATAATCGTTGTGACGAGCATGAATGCCCGATGCACTATCAACCAACTGAGACACTGTCCCTGAGGGCTTAACACAAGTAATAGAAGCACTAATAGGAATATCCATTTTAATGGCATACTTTTCATTTGTTTTTCTAGCAACATCTCTTAACCTTTCTAGCATTTTAGGGTCAGGATTTGATGTTATCTTAGCATCCATGATACCTGTTAAAGATACTCCAAGTAGTCTTTCTTCTGCTGTGTTCTTAACCCACTCAGATGAAAGGAACTGGAAGTTTGTTAAAGTACTTTGTATTGTACCTAGTATAGTAGCTAACTCAATCTTCCTTGTTAGTGTAGCTTCTGTATCACCATTACGTACTACTACTTCAGTAAGGTTACAGAACTGTTTATCACGAAGGATAATCTCGCTGCAAGGATTTGTACCATAGGATAGTGAAGGGTCTCTTCTACCCCACTTGTTAGCTTGTTTCTGTGCTGCGACTCTGTTGAAGATACCACGTTCGCCTGACTTAGACTTAACTAAGGATAGCCATTCTTCCATGAAGGTTTCACTATCAGGTTTCTCTGTATAGGCTACTGAGTTGTTAGCTAGTCCTCGATGAGGGAAGTCGTTGTACCATGCACCTATCTTAGCATCTCTCATTCTCTTATCTGTAAGGTTAGATAAAGATATAAGAGCTGAACGTCTAACACCACCTACTACTACAATTTCACCTACCATACACATAATATCATGTACTTCAAGGCTGTTTAGCTTACGCCCTTTAGCATGTTTAAACGACTCCACACAGAAGTCAAACAAACGTTGTAAAGGTTCAGGACCACTTGCTCTACCTCCAAATGTTTTAAGTCTAGCACCACTTGGTCGTACCTTTGTAAAGTCAAATGTAGGTATGTCACCTTCCCATAAGGAAGATAATAGTTTCTTAAATGCTTTTGCCCAACCTAGTTTACTGTCTTCTACTACAATAACATCATCACAATAAGCTAAATTCTCAGGTATCTCAGGAAGTTTATTGATGTCTTGTCTCTCACAAGAGAACCCAACACCAGTACCATTCATTAAGATATAGAGTGCTTCAGAAAAAGCTCGTTTGTTATTAACAGCCAAGTAACTACAATTGTAAGCACTAATGTTATCCCTTTCACATGCTTCTCCTGCTGTCATCATTAATCTCATTGAAGGCATGACATCTTGCTTAGCCACAGCTTCTCTAATTTCTTTGATTTCTTTCTTTAGTTCTGGTGCTTTTGTTTCTAAGTATACTACCAATCTATCTACTGTCTCACCCCAAGTCTCTCTACGTTGCTTTTCTGGAATGTATCTAGCATATCGACTCATAGCAATTACATCTTGATATACTGTTGGTAAAGTATTACTCATCTAAATCTATCTCCTCATTAAGGTTATCAACTTCTTCTAGTAGTCTGTCGAAGTTATCTTCAATCCTATCTTGAAAGTTATCTATTAAATCAATAGAGTCAATATCAAGTAGTTCCATTAAGTCAATCTCTTCTATCTTCTCAAGTTCTTGACATAATTCTTTAAAGGTTAAGTTACGTATTCCCATCCTTATCCTTTTCTTTTAAAGAGGCTTCATGGTCTTCCTTAACCAGTTCATCTCTCCAAGCTACCTTTGCTTTATGTTGTTCAACAAACTGGTCAGCATTAGGTTTACTGTTAAAAATTCTTTCCCAGTTATCCAGAAGGCTTTGGTCTGTTACTAAACCTCTAGGTCTTTGTCTACTTCCTTTTCCCATTATAACTCCTTATCATAAATGAGAGCCATTGCTAAGTAGTTAATAGCTCCTAAGATTTCTCTTTCATACCACAGATAGTTAGTCTCTTCCTTGTTTGCAACAGCTTCCATAATTTTCTTCTGTGCTTGTCCAGTTAAGAAACCTGTACCATGTACCTTGGCAAGTCCTACCCAAGGTTGTTCGGTAAACTCATTACCATCTCCGTGTCTTTCATTACCTTTACCTTTGGTCGCTTGGTCTAACGCAAGCTCAAAGATTCGTTCTAATGGGTGATATTCCATATCTATATTATACCTTGTTTAAACGTTATTGTCAAATACTCTTTAAGAAGTTTTCTTTCTTTAACTCTTTAACTGCTCTGCTCGATTGACTCCACTTACCACAGTCAATACACTGATAACGTTGATAGCTATTAGCACCTACTTGAGAGAAGCCTCTCTTCTGTATATGGTCACCTCCACAGGCAGGGCATACATGTCCTTCGTGTCCCTTGTGTGTATTATGGTTGAATGGTGTAACTATCCATCCTAGTAACTTAGTATATACTTGTTCAGTTAGCTTAACATCATTGCAATTATACTTCTTCATTAACTTCCAAGCCTTAGGGTTCTTACTCATGCACTCTATCCACAGAGGCATACCTTGATGACTTGTCTTCATACCTACGCCTAGCTCTTGTGCTACATAGTCTAGCTTATTACTAGCAAACTTAAACTTACTGCGTGCTGTTTGTAATAAATCTATGTCCTTGTAAGGAGCAGGAGGAGGAAGCTTATGTAGTAGAAATTCTCTGTTAAGAGTAGGCATATCAAATCGCTTACCATTGTAGGTAATGATAGCATCTGCTTCATCTACTAACTTATGTATCTTTGTAATCATCTGCTTAGGAGTAGACTCCATGATGCTTGCAAAGTGTATTTCTTTATGACCGACCCATTTGGCTGCCCAACAAAGTACTGTTGAACTCTCAATCAACTGGTTGATACTAATGTTCTGCTGCCATAGTCCCCAGTGAAAGCCTGTATGAGGCGAGGTCTCGATATCTAGTACAAGTATCTTACTCATTGTAAAGTTACTCCTGTATCATCGTCAGCAAAGAAATCAAACATATCCGTAGGAGTGTCTTCATCTCCAGGAATAGTTATCAATCCTGCTTCTATCATAGTTCTAATTGCGAACTCCATTAGTACACCTGCCTCATCATTATCAACTTCAAAGCTAAATGTACACTTACCTTCTTCATCCCGAACAAAGTCTTTTATATTCACTTATCCAATCCTTCCGAGAGTCGAGCCACTCAAAACCTTCTTTGGTAGCCCACATCCCGTATGTTGTTTTACTCCCTTTACGAATCTTAACATCAGGATTCATGAAGAGAAATATAATACGAACATCAGGACAAGACTGTTTAAACCACACCATCTTCTTACGTGTTTCTAGGTCTAGTTTACCCTTAGCTTCAAGGTAAGTCTTGCCTCTGCCTGTCTTAAAGTCAGGATTATATGTTCGCTCTATCTCAGGCTGAGTATATTTAAAGTAATCAGGTTCATACTTAGCCTTAGGAAAAGCTTTAATTAACTTTGCCCAACATGTCTTCTCAAACTTACTCCTGAACGAGTGCATCGAATTTATCCTTAAAGTCATCATCTAAACTTCTTTTAATCCAAAGAACTCTAGCGTTCATAAGGAACTCTTCATCGTTACCATATAATGCACGAACTTTATTGAACATACCTAGTTCATCATGTATGTTTCCTAAAGCTTGCTTAGCCTTAGCCTCACCCATACCTGCGATACCCTTAATATTATCTGAGGTATCACCTTTAATACACTGAGCATAGAATAGTTTCATTCCATCAATGTAGGTTTGGTCAAGCCATGTGTCAGGTTTTTCCCAATTCTTACCACTAATTGCCCATTGGAAATGTTTACCTGGAATCATCAATAGGTCTTTATCCAGAGAGCATATGATTGTGTCGTCTGTTTGATTGATACCTAATGAATCATCAGCTTCAAGCCCTTCAGGTGCAAGTTCTGCACCCATCTGGCTCATTGCATACTCTCTACAGTCTTGTAAGTACTGAGGCTTAGGAGCAGTTCTGTTAGCTTTATACTCAGGGTAAATAGTCTTACGAAAGTTATTAGCACCAGTTAGAAATGCTCGATACTCTGTTGCTCCTGCTTTCTCAAGTATGCCATCCATTAGTTCATTCATACGATAGATAGCAATACCTGCTCCATCATTCTCTGCACTAGCAGAACAACGGAAACAGACTAAATCCATGTCAATTAAAGCTTGCATTAAAAAGGTATATCATCAGGAAAATCTTCAACACTTGTTGCTTGTGCTGTTGCGTTTCCTTCCATAACAAACTTCTCATATACCTTAGCTAATGCTATTACATCATTTGCACTAGCTGTCTTACCACCACTTGCTAACGTATTAACTGCATTAGATAGAGAGGACTGACGTACGATGTAACCTTGTGTCTTATCTCTTTCTTCTGAAGTAGGATAGTTACTACCTGTTACTCTCGTAGCAGGCTTAGCTCCTGTGTTAGCTGTGTTAGTTTGTGTTGCTACTGGTGCTGATTCTCCTGCACCTAAAATACCAATCCATTGCCAGTAACCTGCATCATCCTTCTGACTATTGATATTAACTGAATCACCTTTAGTCCAAGTCTGAGCTTGTTTAAACACATCAGGGTTACTGAAAGACATTAGCTTCTTAGAAGAAGTCTGTCCATTGTCGCCCTTGTATGTTACTTCTAATGATTGGTAACTTCTACCATTCTTTGCAGAATGGGTATTCGGTGTGCCTACGTCTATAATATTAATTTGCATTTACAATCTCCATATCACCCCATGTTTTGCCTACTTGGCATTCAACTCTCATGGGTAGGTTAAAATCAACTCCAAACATTTTCTTGAAGTTATCTGGTACATCATTAAAACACTTGTCTACTAAATTAACAAGGTCTTTAGTATAACACACATCAGTATTAAAATCAATAATAATAGAATCGTGTACAGTATTAATTAACTGGATTCCTTCCTTGCCTTTTAATCTGTTGCGTAGTGATACTCTAGCAATTGCCATAAGGTCTGCACCTAAGCCTTGAACAGGATAATTTAGTATCTTTGTTCTAGGGTACTTAACCTTGTCATACTTAACTTCAGGTTCGAAGTGATAGATACGACCCGTAGGCATCACTAGCTTTCTGTCTCGTTTAGCAGTGAACTGAATCTCTTCATGCCATTTATAGAGACGTTGGTACTTGTTATAGAAAGAATCTATAACGTCTTGCCAAAAGGATTCGTTACCGATATCTCTAAAGTTAGGGTCATTAGCATACGAATATGCTGAGCCACCATAGATTAATCGGAACACGAAAGTCTTGGCTATCAGTCGGCTAGGTAGTTTAAACCTTGCCTGATTATCAGAGTGCATGTCGACCTCTCTCCATATCTCATCTAATGCTACCTTGTCTTGAGATAAGTAAGTTGCACCAATCCACTCCAGTTGCTTTGCATCGGCTTGTAGTAGCATCAGTAAGTCACCACCAAGCTTCGCACTATATAGTCTTGAGTTTGCTTAGGTAAGCTACTAAGTAGCATATCTGCACCATCAATACCATATTCGTTTATAATTTGTATTATGTCTAAAGAGACGTGAGCTATATAAGCTTCTTCTTCATCTGTCATCATACTGCCTCCTCGTATCTTGAATAAAATAATCCTTTTATCTCACCATCAAAGTTTTGTAGGTTAGGCTTACTACTTGATAACCTACCTGTCCTAGCTACACATTGATTGAGCTGTCCGTATATTTTACCATACTCCCAGTTCATTTCACCAATGAGTTTAGGTAACCCTTGATAGTATGTAGTCATTCTCTTATTTAATTCCGAACGTGTCAAGAGAATATCGATAACCTCTTTAGCTACCTTACTACCTTTAAGAGAACGTAATGTCTTCTCATCAGTAGAGTAGTAACCTTCCTTAGCTAACTCTGTCTTAGGTAATGGTTTACACAACCTGTCAAAAGACTTACTTCGTTGGTCCCATTTTAATTTTTCTTGTCCTTTTTTTTCACCAGTCTTATAGACTCCATCAACGACCTGAACACGGAAAGTGATATCACCGCCGTATAAAAGGCAAGAGATATGGTCATTTGAATTGGGGTTAAAAGAATCAAGCCTATGATAGTCATATAATCTTTTATTGAGTTTATCAATCTGTTCCTCCAGTTCAGCACCGAGAGTCTCACTCCATGCTTGGTTAAATAATAGTCCGTTAAATTCCATCTCTTGTAAACCTAAAAGGTCTTGGTTATGTAATGAAACTAACCTACTAAGTAAAGGATTGGATTGTAGTTCTTCACGTTGTTTAAACATCACTTGCTCGGTAAGCTCTAGGTCTTTCTGTAAGTAGTCCTCCAGTATATCTCTAGGAACCTCCGTAGTGTCGATGCCGTTCTTCCAGTAGTTCTCTTTAACGATGTCAAGTTTCTGCTCAAAGCCATAGTGTTCACATACTTGGTTAAGACTAGGGTAGGTATCTTTCTGTCCACCTAACATAAAGTGTGTCAGTTGGCAGTCCCATATCTTTTTGTCAGCAAACTTAATACCATATCGAGATAGCCAATGAAGGTCGAACTTAATATTAAAACCTACCAGTACATCAGACTCATCAATCGCTGCCTGAATCGCAGCCAGATTCTCTCCGTAAGGCTCATCACCATACTCAATAGGATATAAACCCTTACCTAAGAGACCTACCATAACTAACTTGTTAGTCTCATCAAAAGAGTTACCGCTATTGGAGATAGTTGTTTCTACATCTAAGGTTAAATATTTCATAATGAATTATACCACATTTGTATAAGAGTCTTCAACGCATCCTCTCCGTAACCTGATGCTGATAGTGTATCTCCGTTTAAACGCCTTATAGCTTTTACCTCAGTACCCGTATCGTCAGAGTGTCCTTCAATAACATACACTACAAAGTCAGGCTTACTTGCTAGAGCCTTAAGTAGTATCTTCTGTCCCATACTAATCTGTTCACCTTCCCGTTTCCATTCACCGATAAAGACCTTACCTTTACGTTCTAACATCATGTCTACATTGCTTGGCATGAACTTAGGGTTGGAATCAATGACTCCTTGTAAGAACCCAAAGTCTGTATGCTGTGCTTGACTATTCCTCATTGCTGTCGTCATCATCTTTGTCCTTGTAGTAAACAATTATCTTTGTATCACACTCATTATCTTCACAAGTGTAACACGCCTCTGTTACATCTTCTTCTAGTTCTGTTACTATCCGTTCTCTTACTAAGAGAGTTTCTCCATCACATTGTGGGCATTTCATTTCTTTTTCTCCTTTGGGCATACCCCCTTAAGATTATACTCACCTTCATAAGATTCCATACTACACCACCATCTTTTCTTATGCCAAATGCGTGCAGTCTGTTTACATACATGACATATTCGTTTATCAGATGTCTTCATATCTTGCTACCTCAGGCTTAATTAAGACTTGGCTACTGCCATGTCGAAGTTCAGGTAATGTATCGCTATCACCTAACAGTTTATTCTTACAGATGTTTAAGTATCTGAGTCTAGAGGTATTATCTTGCTCTTTACCTATGCCTAGAATCCAGTCAGCTTCACCTTGCTTACCTGTCTTACTACCATCTACATCATCCATAGTGAGCCATAGCTTACCTTCACCACTCCCACTTGCCTGAGAGACTGCCACAACTGGTGCATACTTCTTGGCAATCTCTCTCGCCCATTGATAAATCATCTTGAGTTCTAAATCATTTCGGTCTGCTTTGAAACCTTTGATTTTGTCGATTTGGTCAAAGATAATTAAGGCTGGGGAAGTTTCCTTAAGTATCGCTTCAATTCGACTTGCTCTAGATGAATCATCAAAGTCATAAATCTTGATTCTGTTACCCCCTAAGTCTTCAAACTTCTTTTGGTTCTCTTCTATGTCTCCAAACAATGTGTTCGTATCGTACCCTAGCATAGCTTGGAAACATCTAATCGCTACCTTGTTACCTTGCTCTTCGTTGTTGAACCATACAATGTCACCTTCTGTCTGTTGTAGCATGGCAGTTATCTCAGAGGCTAAGAAAGTAGTCTTACCTGTCTCAGGTCTAGCAAAGATAAAACCAAAGTCTCCCTTACGTAGAGAGCCTAAAGATTTGTTAAGCCAGTCGAGTCTCCAACGTAATCCTGGTGTTTGTACTTGTGATTCGTATAGGTCAGCTAGTGTCATGTCTACTACTGAGGAGTCGTCTACCTCAATAGGAGAGCTGTCGAACTCAGCGTATATTTTATGGAGGTCATCTATGGAGGCTATGCCTTCTTCTACATCAAGAGAGATTCTAGCTATGTCTCCTGCTAAGGCACGTTTCCTGTGTTCTTCAAGAAGCTCTACTACTGCTACCTCATTGGTAATCTCAGTAGCAAAGACATCATCTATAAGAGCAGTTACTTCTGTTCTTTCCTGTTCTTTTAAATGGTAGTTAGTGTTATATGATAAGTCTAGTTCTTCTTTAGTAATTAATTCTTTATCATTATATTTATTATAATAACTACTAATAACATTAAACAACTTATAAATATTACTATAATTAACTCTTAAATAATCTAGTTTAGCATATTTATAGAATTTTACAAACTGTTTTTTATCTTCACAAAATAATTTTATTATCTGTTTCTCAACCATGTTCTAATTTCCCCTTTAGAATATTCTTTTGGGTCTTCGTCAGTAACTACTACTCGTGACTCTAACCCTCTTTGTTTTAGTTTCCTAGAAATGCGTAAGGCATTCTTAGCTTTGTCTCTGTCTAACCATACTGCTGATTTTTTATACTTCTCTACTATCTGGTTCTCCATGTCATAGGACAATGAACTGCCTAGCACAGGACATGCACAATACTCATCATGCAACCTAGCTATCTTAATAGCAGAAATAATATCTTCCACAATTACTATTGTATCACCTCGCCCGTAGATTGTCAAAGGCTTGCTACCTTCCGACATATACTTGGGTCTACGACTGTTAAAAGTTCTAGCTTGCCAGTACCTTGCTGTCTGCAATAGCACTAACATTTCTTCTTTGACGTTCCATTCGATACCATACTTATCTATCTCTTCTTGGGAGATGCCGTAAGATAGTAGCCATTCCATTGCTTTTCGTGGTAGTTCTTTGATGTTCGATAATTTCATGACCGACTGTTCCTCAGTGTTGTGTCTGTTTAAGCGTAGTCTAAGCGAGGCTGTGTCTGTCTTCCTCATGTGATACTTACATCCAAAGCACCAGAAATGGTCTTCGTACTCACCTAAGTTATCTCGACTGCCACACTTTGGACAAGCAGTATGTCCTAAAAATTTACTCATGGTTATCCCTACTCCCCTTTCATGGTATCACGATAGATTAATTGTTACATTTGTGTTACAATATATACATATACTAATAAAAGTATATATAATTTTAAGGAGCTATCACTATGTGGACAACACCATCAGCAACAGAAATGAGATTTGGTTTTGAAGTTACAATGTACGTAATGAATAAGTAATACCTTACTCGATGTTGAGGTCATCATCTTCGGTGACTTCGACATCTCTTAAGTCTTCTCTATCCTCACTTACTATCCCTACTCCAGAGTAACATCCGTTACATAAATCTATGTACTCTCCCGTTACAGTAGATTTCCTTGTTGATTCAAAGTCTGATAGGTTTTTATTACAGGCTATACATCTCATTGGTTATAAACTCCATGGTTAATAAACTAAACTAACACAGAATAACAATAAAAGCAAGAGGCATATACATACATAAACAAGGTCTTCGTGATTCATAATTACACCTCCTCCACTTCTTCGTCATAAAACTCAACATGCAAGTAATCGTTCATGTCTTTCGGTCTAAAGTGTTTTACTGAGCCATCCCTGTTCAGTACTTCCTCACCTGTATCGGTGTCGACCTTAACAATAATGACATCTCTTACTTCATACGCAAACTCTTTGTCGCAGTTCATTAGTCATCTCCCTCGTAATCGCCTATATAATATAAGCCGTTGTCATAACGATACTGTGCATCTTCCCTTGCCAATATCCATGCCTCTTCGCTTGAGTGTCCATCGTTAGTAAACATCTCATGAGCCTCATGTTCTAGGTTCTCAATGATTTCCGCTTTGTCAATTATTGTACTCATTCTACTACCTCCTTGTCATCATTATTAGGTTCATGTCTTGGGTCATTCTCTTCTAGTTCTCTACGTTCAGAGGCTATCTCATCCTCGTCTCCGTGATAATCTCCGTACTCTTTCATAGTGGGTCTCCTTCACTAAAGTTATAAGACTGCTTAAACGGATTTCTTTCTATCTCTTCTACTGTATATACTCGTGTATCAGCATGTACTTCTCTACCCTCAGTAAAGGGAAAGTTACCTTCTTTAAAGCGTTTAAATACTTCCTCTTCAGTTGGTGCAATTATCCTAACCTCTCTTGCAATCTCTTCTATGTATGTTACTTTAAATACTTTCATCTTCAAATACCTCCCTAATGTCATCTGTTTGCCATCCGATTCTGTCTACCTCATCCTCAGGCTGAATATCAAATCTTACTAAAGCCTCTGCCTCAGTAGGAGCCTCGATAATAGTTTCGTATAGTATTGTTTCGCTTGAGTACACAATAAATTTTGGCATTATCTATTCCTCTTTTTAAATTTAAGTTCTTTCATAGTATCGCTTGCCATCGCCCTAGCACACTGTGTTAAGGTAAAGCCACGATAACCCATTTGAGATAACTTGTCCACTTCTTTTTCGTACTCCTCCATGAACCTAGCTTTCCATAAACTATCATTATATAAGTCTGAATACTGCATTATACTTCCTCCTGTAATGGTACTCGTTCTATGAG
>Ga0196887_1000901_pt1 | contig 13426 bp, 17 predicted proteins | sample VirMetDEL_Mar_31_FD_169094 | JGI IMG/M metagenome (GOLD analysis project Ga0196887, IMG submission 169094) | Aqueous microbial communities from the Delaware River and Bay under freshwater to marine salinity gradient to study organic matter... | ecosystem: Environmental > Aquatic > Marine >... | reverse complement strand
GCAGAAGGCGGCTCCCTCACTAAAAGATATATTGGATATTCAAGGTAAAACTCAAGATATTGAGTTTAAAAATACAGAATTTCAGCAGAAGCAAGATGCGATTAGTTTTAAACCTGAAAGAAATTATCTTGATTTAGGGGAAGTCAGATTTGGAATATCGGGTAAATATGCGAATGAAACTGAAGTAGCCAAAATAAAGAGCGATGTCCTACCGGATTACTCAAATATGAATGCTATAACAGATCAGCTAATTAAGATGGGTGAGGATATAGAAGGAGATTTTTTTGTTAGCCCATCAGACAAAGTTTTAGCAGAGGCCCTAGCGTCTTCTCTGCAAGGCTTAATACGAGTAGACATTCTTGGCCCTGGCACTGTTAACAACGATGAAAGAGTAATCCTCAAGGGAATTATTGAAAATCCTGTAGAATTTTTTAATGTTAGAAGGAATAGAAGAGATAAAATAAATTCTTTGAAGGGATTGCGTAAAAAAGCATTTAATAAATTAAAGACTAGATTTAACGGCCTTGGCTTAGATGTCACAGAGCTTGGACAAGGTGGAAATGCATCAAGATCAAATAAATCTCCTAATATGCAAAATCAGACGGATAGTGGGCTAGGTTATGAATTTGTTCCTTTAGACGAACTGTAATGCCAAAGTATAGAATAAAGTCCGACATCTTAGGGGTGGATTTTGGAATCCGCACGGATGAAAAATTAACCGAGCGGGATTACTTCGACATCCTTAAAACAAAAGTCCAGCCACAGGATTTATTACACGCTTATAAATCTGCTCCTTACGATGAAAAAAGGCAGAACCTAGCGACTAAGGCATTGGATAATGGTTTCTTCGACCAGGATGTTGGTTTTACCGAGTCAGTTGCAGAAGTCGGAGGTATGGTCGGCCAAGGGATTGGTGATATGCTCACCACAAATATATATGCTACTTCTCGTTTACAGCGGGCAAGGATGCAATATGGGGATGCTGACACCGAACAAGTCTACCAACCACTAATCGAAGAGGGTATTAAGAAGGCGGGGCAACAGCTTAAAGGATTGGCTTATGCGGCCAAGCGAACAGACCGATCCATCGAGGATGATTTATCACAGGCGATGCAGTTTGCCGGTATCCCTCGGGATGATGAAAATTTACAGAGGCGAGTAATCGCAGAAGCACAAAGACAGGACCAGTCACAAGTTGCCGCTACACAAGCACAGATGGGAGTGGAAGCGGCGGGCATGATGGCCATGATCGGGGCAAAAGGTAACGAGCTAATCGAGCGAGTAAAGGCAGACTCATCAAAGGAATCCAAACTTGCACAGATTGAATATTTAGCAGATAAATTCGATATCGCTGAAAAGATTGAAAAGGGTGCAGAACTCGGACTTGCAGAAGCGGGCTTACTCGGAACTTTAACCGATGTCTACCTAGGCAAAAATTTATCACCATTCGATGTTAATCAAGAAGCACTTGAAGATGTACAGTCGGGATTAGTCGAACCGGATCGTGAAGTCGCAATGGTTGGCTCAGTAGTCGCAGACCCCAGCTTTGTCGCAACAATGGGAGCGGCTGGCGGAGTAAATGCGATGCGAAATGTATTAGCCCGAGGGATGGTTATAAGGACAGGCGAAAAGGCGGCACAGGAATCCTCGTTAAGATTATTTTTAAGCAGAGCAGAAAACATCGCTAAACCATCAACCCAGCAAAAGGCATTAATTAAATCAGCCGAGCAGAAGTTGGCAAAGGTTGCTGGATCGGGTGAAAAATTAGATAAACTTGTGGCTAAATCTCAAGGGGTTGCACAGGCAAAAGTTGGCAGTCTTATACAGAGTGGAGAGGCAAGCACCCAAAGCGGGGCAAGGCTTGTAAATTCACTATCTAAAGCACTTGAAAATGCACCCGCCCCCAAAGCCCCAATATTTAATCGGATGACCGGCAAGATATTGGAACGGGCTGGAATGACTACCGAGACACTCGGACGAACTATAGAATTTATTCAGCGATTGCCCGAAGAAACTCTGACTACTTTATTTATGAAGACAGGCGGGATGAGCCAAGAGGCCGCCCTAACCGCCGCACGAGGCACAGCTAGGACACTGCAAACGGGTGCGGCGGCTGGAGTCTTAACTGGTGGATTTAACGAATTTTCACCCGAGCTTGAAAACCTTGGACTTGCTTTACTCTTAGCACCAGGTGGATCTTCCCTTGTCACTCGATTTGGACATGATGCGGCAATCCTCGGGAAGCAGTTACAATTTGCACAGGCATCCAGCCCACTATTCCAACGGATCGCACAACTCGATCCGGCAGATGCCTCGTTAACATCGGTAATTATTGACCGATCATCCGCCTTAACTATACCCGAAACTATTTCAGGACTTGCCGAAGGTATATTCTCAAAGTCTAGACAGTTCGGTCCATCCCCAGCCTTAAAAGTCCCTTCGACTGCATTGGCAAAGACAGGACTCGGAAACACTTTAACCGGTGCAGTTAATACAGCGAAAACTGTAGTCGGTGCATCTACTATACCAGGAGCAATCGGATACGCTTTAGACGGCGAGGCGGGAGCCGGTGGAGCGATTGGGGCTTCATGGCCATTCCTAGCCGCTGGATTAGGCATGGGTACACTTGCCAAGTTTGGATCGAAGTCAGACTTATATATGAAGATGGCCGGAGATGAGGCATACTTTAAAGATACATATTTGGATAGCACGGACCGAGCATCTTACGAAAGTCAGCCAAGAATTGTCCGTCAGGCAATTGCCACATCGAACATTCAGAACCCCGATGTAATCTTTCGATTTAAGGAAGGTAAACCCCCTCCTGGTGAAAGTAGTAATTTCTCAGTTGAGAATGGTGAATCAGTTATAACGATATACGGAAAGTCTCATCCACAGGAAGTTCTTTCCGCTATATTCGGCCATGAGATTGCCCACCATATTGACACCTTTGGCTTCATGCCTCAGATCATTGACGAGCTTATTGGTTCTGTCGAAAAAGGTAAGCCTGGAGTTTATACAGAATTTAAGAACGGCAAACCTGTTATTAATAAAGATGCGGAAGGCCGAGAGGTCTATGCCACAAATAAAGAGTTTCAAAAACATCGCCAGCAATACTTAGACCGATTGGAAGCGGGTGGGATTAAAAAGGGTACAGATGGCTACGATCAATATGCAAATAACGATGCACAGATTGCCCGAGAAATCTTTGCGGCTCATGGTGCAGATTGGTACTTCGGTGGATAGTTTGTAAATAAGAACTGGCAAGGTGCTGGGGCAAAGATGATGGGGGCAATGCTCGATCCATTATTTGGTTCAACAGGATTAAGGAAGTTTTTCCATCGAATCGGATTAGCCACTAGCGAAGAAACTGGACTTGTGGCCGACCCAACAGGCTTATTCCCCGGTTTAAAGCAAGTCCCCGCACTTACCCGAATGATCGAGAAATATAATTCCGATGTTCGAGGCTACGGACCACAAGCCCGCCGTGAGGGTAGGGGGAGGGGTAACCTTGTCGACCCAGCCTTTAAGGATGAAGTGGCAACTGTTAACCTCACCGCAAAGGATCTTGAAAACCCAGCAATCGTAAACCGATTAAAAGCGGGTGGAGTGGTTAAGATTAAAGACGATGGAACAATTGAGACCGATGTTCAAGGTCGACCTGTTTTCCTTCCAACCCGAGAAGTAAATAAGAATAATAAAAAACTATCCAACGACATTCTTGAGATTATCAGAAAGAAAGAGGATGCTGGTGAAACTTTTGGCGAAGGTCATGTATCACTCGAAAAAACAGTCGATGGAAGAGATCGGGCAACCGGTGTATTTATCGATCCGTCAATCATCGACCAGTTACAAGGTAAATATAATCCCCATCAATTAGCCGCACTTAAACAGATCAATCAGACTCTACGGAATGGAACAGGAGATGTTTGGGATTTATTCTATTACTCAGCTTTAAAGTATAACAAGGCGGGTAGGAAAGTATACGGACAGATAAAAGGCGGTGATCGAACCAGCCTTCCGTTCGGTATAGAGATTACCAAGGATGGGAATATAAACATCCAAACCATTTCGATGGATGCCTTTATTAAAAACCTTGAATGGTTCGCTAAAAGCAAAGGATATTCTCAGAAGATGGCACAGGCATTTGGTGGAAATAATCCAGCAGAGCGGGTAACTGTAGCGGAAAAATTACTCCCGAAGTATCTGCAAAATCATTTAAATAAGATTGAGAACGGCACAAAGAATCCGGCTAGTGGGATAACAGACGGACAGCGCGATCTCATCAACGCGGCGATTGGCAGAATGAATGCCGACCAGGTAAAAGCCAATCCCGTCCTAGAGGGGTTGGGGGATCGGCGGAGTCAGCGCCAGCAAAGTTATCGCTCCCGCCGATTGGATAGAATTGGTAATGCGGTCCGAGGTGAACCTGGTTACCCAGCAGTCAAGAGTGCGATTGAACAGAATAAACTTCCAATGCGGATACCTAATGAAGCCGATGTCGCAATTACCGAAAAACTCTTCATGCCGGCCTCCGAGGCTGGTGCGGGGAAGGGGAAGCAAGCCGAGGCCGCAGATTTAGACTTCAAGATTAGCACAAGAAATCCTACCGCTAAGAATGCGACTGAGAATCCAATCACAGAAGATTTAATAATCAATACAGCATCGATTGCAGATGATGCTACAATGTTGGAATCTCATGCTTTAGCACTTCAGGAATACCCTGGTATAAAGAAAAATTCTAAAGTCCCAAAAAGGATTATAGATAGGTTTGTGGATCATGTGGTGGATAACCTTCTATACCTCCATGATCAAGTTCGCCCTGAAGTCAGAAATCGCTCCAAACTTTGGTACGATGGTGCTAGAAATATAACCGAGAAGTGGAATCAACAATATGGTAATGATAAACAATCGATTGCCGCCGCATTAGCTTCCTTATCTCCACAAAAAGACTGGTTTATGAATGTAGACTTAGCCCGCAGAATGCTTGATATCTATAAAGATCAATCAGGCTTTGCGTTCGATAAAGCTATGGCTAAAAAATATATTCAGCTTTTCGAGAAAGGTATCGGTAAAAAGAAAGCAACCGAGATCGCAGAGGCTATGGTTGGTAAAACTTTAAACGAGTTGCAGAGCGATTTTGAGCAAGCCGCTTTTATTCGCTCATACGATGAAGTTTATAATCCAAGAGAGTACCAGGTTGTTTCTCCTGAAGGAGATTTTATCGGACTGGCAAAATCATTAGATGGAGTAAATAAAAAGGTAGCGTGGGGCAGTATGACGGAAATTTCTAAGGCTGTTAAAGTTTTAAGAAATCCATCTAAGGAAAGCATTTCAACTGCTTTAGGTAACGCTCATAAAATCAGAAACTTTTACAATAATATCCTTCTTCCAAATGCAGATGAGTTTTCTGTAACGATTGATACCCATGCTATTGCCGCCGCTTTACTCAGACCATTAGCTGGTGCAGATTTAGAGGTTGCAAATAATTTCGGATCAAAGCCTAAAGGTGCAAAGCGAAGCATTAAGAATAGTTCTGTAAAAGGAATTAGTGGCACATATGGGATATATGCAGATGCATACAGGAAGGCCGCAGAAGCTCGAGGTATTTTACCTAGAGAAATGCAAAGCATAACCTGGGAGGCAGTTAGAGGATTATATGAAGCTAAATGGAAAACAAAATCTAATAAGGCTAAAATTGACAATTTGTGGAAAAAATACGAGAATGGAGAACTAACTTTAAATGAAACAAGAGAACAAATCCTTGAGGCCGCAGACGGAATCAGAGAACCTGAATGGGTCACAGAAAGATCCGATAGTGGAACAGATGGAGGTAATGAATCTTCCAATAAATCGGAGGAATTATATCGGTCTGAGTTGGGGGGATCGGAATTACGAGCCAACCCCCGAGGAGGAAGAACTAATCCCCGAGGTTCTAAAGAAGTAAACTTCTTACCGGCTGGGAACTTTTCCCGCCAACCCGCCAATCGAATCCAACAGCAAGCACCAGCTATGCCTGGTAATCGGTTCATGGCTCCAGCGGCTTCAGCGGGTGCTAAATTATCCGAAAGATTTCGGTAAATAATCTATTAACAGCGTCCAATTTCTTTCGCTAACCCTTGCGTTAGAGTAGTTCCATTTTATAGCAATTTAGTCCTTGATTAGGTGTTTGCAGTCCAATATTGTACGCAACCACTAGCGAAAGGATAAAATGAGAAAAGGAACTAAAAAATGGATAAACGACCTAAGTTGCACATTGTACTATAAGGGTGAGACTCGTAAGTGCTTTGCACAAGATTTTAGGCATATGAGGTTGAAGCTTCCCGAAGCGGTCCATCGGAAGTGGAAAATATGGTGTAATATGAATAGTGACAGTTTAGCCCAAGTAAGTAATAATGAGTGGCATGGTCATACTATTTGTGCTACCGGCGAACGGATTCAATACACCATCATTGACAGGAAGGATAAGGTCAAAGAGGCGGCTAGGCTATTGGGCCAAGTTGGTGGCCAGGCTGGATATGGTAAGAAAAAAGTTCGAGGCGATTCAAATTATTACCGCTTACTCCGAGCAAAAAGAACGATAAAAGAATCAAATAAAAATAGGAAAAAATGAATATTAATGTAAGAAAAGTTACTTTTATAGCAGATTTTCCAAAAAATTATTGACATGATCCGATTATCTCCATTTAAAAGCATTATTCAACCAGTGGATGGGTTGAAGTTGATCTTTAAAATTCTTAACAAGTACCGGTTGGCGCATATTATGTTTCGCACAATATGCATTATGGTTTTATTCTTACAAAAAAAGTGAGTAAGTAGACCTTAGTTTTTTTCCAGCCGGTTTTAACATTACCGGCAAAATGGAAAAACTACTAAACCAATATCACAGTCTATTCCTCACGAAATGTGAGGTCAAAGAAATATTCAGATTAAAGTCTGATAAAGCTCTCAATGCTTTTAAGCGAGAGTTCGGCATTCGTAAAAGAGGCCAGCTATATTTAGCGGCTGATGTCCGAAAAGTAATTGCATTCTTCTCCGAGGAGGCCGCATGAAACTGACTATCGGAATCGATCCTGGTAAGTCAGGCGGATACGCAATCGCTTGGGGCGGATTGCATAGTATTAATCTCCATTCAATCGGGGAGGACTTTGAATTTGTCGAACACATTCAGGACTTAAAAGATCATCCCGATGTGACGAGCATTGAAGCAGTGGTCGAGTTAGTCCCGCCTTTTGCGGGGAAGATGATTCCTTCTAGTAGCTCGTTTAAATTAGGTAAATCATGTGGTTTCCTTGAAGGGGTACTTCGGATGGCTGAAATTCCATTTACCTTAGTACGCCCACAGGAATGGCAAAAAGGACTAAGTGGATTGACTAAGCTGACTTCGGGTAAGCGGAAGAAGGTTTTAGCGAACCATGCGAAGCAATTCTTCCCATCGACTAAAGGTATCACTTTAAAAACGGCGGATGCCATTCTGATCCTCCGGCACTTTCTCATAAACTAATAACAATGAGTCTCCCACTCGTAAAATAGGGAATAGAAAACATAAAATATCATGGCTATATTACAGCAATCAAGTAACACAGGCGGACCGATCACAGGTTGGCCACTAACTACACTCGCACCGGCGGGACAGACATTTGCAGTCTGCCTTGCAGTTAAAGACAGCTTGCAGATTCAGCGTCCAAGCTACGAAGATCCGAGCATAATCGAGACAAAGAACTTCACTAGGTTTCTTTTTGGTCTTTCCGACGGAACAATGATTCAGACTGGCGAAATGACAATCAGCTTAAACGAAAAGAGTAAGCTTTTTAAAACATTAACGAGTTGGAACGGAACTATGCCTTTTTCGGGCTTTGACACTGAAACAATGGTGGGTAAAGGGGCGACTCTGAACATTATCCACAAAACTTCTCAGAAGGGAAGAGAGTATGCAGACATCTCAGCCATCATGCCCGTCATGCAAGGCATGGAGAATCAAATACCTGACAGGTCAAGATTTGTCATCCCAACAGGAGACGAAGCACCCGCACCGGTTCAAAATGCTCCTGTGGTACAACCGGTTCAGCCGATGCAAGCACCAATTCAGCAAGTGCCTCAAAGTCAGCCGATGCAAGCGACCACTCAGGTAACAGTCGATCAGCCCCAGCAAGTACCTGTACAGCAACCTGTACAACAGCCACAACAGGCAACGATGGGAACTCAGTTCACCGGTCCTCAGTCCACAAATGTACCTTTCTGATGAATCCGATCGCTATATTACTAATGATCGGATGGGCGGCAGTAATAACTGACATGGTGCTATGAGCATGACCATCGAAGATATTAAACGAGTTTCCGCTGACGAATGTGGTGTTATGGTGAGTGATATAGATGGGCGGGGGAGATTGAGGAAGGTTTCCCTCGCCCGTCAAATCGCTATTTATTTCACCCGAAAACTTCATGGTGTAGTAGAGACTGGGAAACACTTCGACCGAGTTCATTCAAATATCTCGAACACTTGTAAACGGGTTGAGGCATATATCGAGTGTGATCGCGAATACTCGGCCATAATAAAAAAAGTGGAGGCGAAGTTATGAAATATCTGAAACGGTTAATTCACCTTGTAATCTTACTTTGGAAATATGGGAAGGAGGTAAATCGTGGCTATTCTAACAGAAAAACCTAAGCGTGGCGGAGGCGGGCATTGGTACACCCGAGAGGGAAAGGCCAAGCATACCATGCCTCGGGCAAAGGGAGACGGCGAACGGAATACCACATTAAGGGATGCTAAGAAGCATGGACTATTCCCATCCGTGACAACTCTTCTTGGCCTGTTTGCCAAGCCTGGTCTTGAGCGGTGGAAACAGGATCAGCTACTTCGTATAGCATTTGATAATCCGGCGAAGCTTGACGAGAGTTTTGAAAACTATGCAGACCGATGCCTTGTTCAGCACGAAAAACCTGTCGAAGAAGCGGCAGACTTCGGGACGAAAGTTCACGATGCTATTGAAGCTTATTTCACCGGTCAGCATATACCCGATGAACTACTAGAGTATATTCAGCCCGCCTTGGATTGGAAACAGGAGCATGGCCTTAATTTCATCGAGTTTGAGAAGATGCTGGTTAATACGAATCATGGATTCGCCGGTACTGTCGATATTGTCGGACAGGGAGCGGAAGGGGCTAAGTTTATCTTAGATTGGAAAACCCGTAAGACTAAGCCGAAGGTTAAGGTCACTAGTTACGACTTCCAAATCCATCAGATAGCGGCCTATGCCGCAACCTATTGGGGCGAAGAGGCGGTGTTGGGGCATAGCGTCCACGGAGCTAACTGCTACATCAGTTCGACTGAGCCTGGTAGGTTCGAGGTGATTAAATATTCCCCCGAAGACCTCGCCAAAGCATGGGTCGATTTCACCGCCCTCTGTCAACTATGGCGGTCTTTAAAGAACTACGATCCCCGTAATAATGGAAAATAGATATTGGGCTTTAGAACCTCGGGACAGCTTTCTCGACATTAATCAGGATGACATTGATGAGATTAACTGGAAAGCCGGATTTGAACCCGATGCTATGACATTAGCAAAAGCGAAGCGGGAAGAGGACGAGGAGGAATGTGCAGATGAGGTATAAATCCAAAGATTATTATCTAGGCGAAATGACTACGGGTACAAGTATATGTGTGCCAATGCCCGAGCATATTAAGGAAAGCTTAAAGTCTGTTAGCTCGGCTGAAGGCATTTCTATGGCGAGGTTCAGCTTACAATTAATTATCGAAAAATTGGCGGAAAAAGATGACCGAGTTAAAAAATGGCAGAACTCAATCAATGAGTGAGCCGTATCCTTATGCCGATTTCGGAAGTTATTTATCCCGCCAAGTCAGCGAAGGATATGAAAGGTTTTGGGCGAAGAACCAACTGACTACGGTGTGGGATAATGGGGAAGGGCGGACCGTGCGGACTACCGTGCCGAGGGTCCGCCCTAAGCCAGCCCATGAGTTGGATTTTAGGAATAAGAAGAAAGGGACGAAATATGACGATCACTCGGGAGCAAATAGCTGAAGCATATAAGCGGCTGGATATTTTAACCGCACAGATTGGGAATGCTCGAATCCGAAAGATGCACAAAGACCCGCTTAAACAATTTATTAAGGCGGTGGAAAAGGAATTAACGAAATGAAAACACAATATAAGATGGGCAGAGGATTACCTCGGGGCGAGAAGGTAGTCGTAAAGGTGGGAAGCAGACAAGCGGATGTAATCCTCGACACCGATAAAATGAATTGGCGGGTCAAGCTGGATACTCCCGACCTTCCCGAACTGGAATATCCGACCTTTGAGAATGCGGTCATGTCAGCGGAAACAATTTTAAAGGAGGATCGAAATTGATCGCCTTGGATGTGGAAACAGTTTGGTCAAAGCAGAACAGCGTGGCCACGCTGGGACTTGACCGATATGTCAAGCACCCTGATTTCAGAGTGACCATTGTCAGCCTGGTAGCCGATGATGGATTTGAGTGGGTTGGAGATCCAAGGGATTTACCGGTCGATATTTTGAACGGACAATCAATCTGCGCACATAATGCTGAGTTTGATTCGGTATGCTGTCGGATGGCAATGGCGAGGGGGCAGATGCCACAGTTCACTCCAAAGGAATGGATTTGTACGGCGGATATGGCAAGCTGGCATCAGTTGCCGAGGTCATTGGCGGGATGCTATAAGGAACTATTTGGCGAGGAGTTGAACAAGGATGCCCGCAATGAAATGAGCGGACTTCGACCCGAAGAGATCCTTCAGAATGAATCGTTTAAGGAGTATGCATTGGGCGATAGTCGAGCGTGTATTCGGATTTATAATGAACTGAAAACATCCTTCCCCGAGAAAGAATTTCTATTGTCCGCATTTACCCGAAGGACGGCAAGTCGAGGGATGGCAATCGATCAGAAACTTTGCCAGGACTATATTAATAAGACTGAGGAGATTATGAAGGAGGTCGAAACCTTTCTGCCTTGGGTTGGTCAAGGTGGAGGTGAACCGACTTCGACAGTTGCTATGGCCGCCTATTTAAAAATGCAGAATGTTGAGCCTCCTAAATCGACTCAGGAGGGCGATTCTGAACTGCTCCTATGGAAGGCTAGGAATCCGCAGTATGCTCCGATCCTTGAAGCAATGACGAGGTGGAGAAAAGCGAATAAAGCGAGGCAGACTTATATATCAATGATCTTACGAGTCCGCCCCGATCATCGAGTTTCCACCCGTCTGAAATACTGCGGTGCTCCGCATACCGGTCGCTGGAGTGGTGCGGGTGGATTAAACTTTCAGGGCATTCCTCGGGACGAGGTGGAAGGTACATCGGCCAAGAAATGTTTAACACCTGGTAAAGGCCGAGTCATGGTTTCTGCCGACCTATCGCAAATCGAGCCGAGGGTGTTGGCTTATCTTTGCGGGGACTTTGATTTCTTAGGTTTGGTCAGAGGCGGGATAGACTTATACGAGGCACATGGTCGAGCGACTGGACTTTATAATGAGGATGAACCGATGAAGGACTTAGCCCCCGAACTTCGTCATCTCTGCAAAGCCCGTGTGTTGGGCTTGGGCTATGGATGCGGTCCGAAGAAGTTCGGCCAAGTGGCACAGGCTTTAACCGGTGGTAAATTAAATATGACCGATGCTGAGAGCCGAAAACAGGTCAAAGATTTTAGGAATCAGAATCCCAAGATTGTCGAGCTATGGAAGAAATGCGAGGACCACATCCGAGAGGAGGCCAAGCAGACTCCCGAGTGTGCAATTATGAACATGAGATCGGGGAATCTGATCCGATATTTTAATGTAAAGGATGACGGCCGAGAGTTGACTGGTCAGAAGGTAAGAGGGCAAGGGTCGATGAAATTATACGGCGGACTCCTCGTTGAAAACTTAGTCCAGGCAACCGCTCGGGATATTATGGCGGATTCCCTCCTAAAGATAGAAGCCGCTGGTCTGCCCGTTGTCCTTCATGTCCACGATTCCGTAACTGTTGAAGTTGCCGAATCGGAGGGACAGGCGGCACTCGATTTAATGATCAAACTATTAACCGAAGAACCTCTCTATATGCCAGGACTACCCTTGGCGGCAGAGGGGGAAATTAAAAACCACTACTAAATATGGAAGAAATAAAAAAACTAATCAGCGACACTATTAATCCTTGGCTCAAGATTTTGCCGAAAGAAACCCATGAGGAGTTTGCCAAAAAGTTTGAGGTATTAATTAACGATATGTTTAAGGCCAAGCATAAGCATTTAGTCGAGACGAACTTTGGCGAGGGGGATAAATAATGGCAGATACATTTGAAATCGAAAATTTTCCTTACCCTGAAGTGGGTGAATACGAAATACTGGGCTATTTACTTGGAGTATTAATTGTTGGAGACGATCCTTATACCGCAAAAATACATTTTTATTTTGAAGCAAGGGGAGTAAAAACAATTTTCGTATTAGAAGATTCCGAGCAGAATCATTATATCATCGATCAAATCACTAACCGGTTAAAAGACCAGTTATTAATTCAGTCAAGGTATGGCAGATTGGATGTGAAATTAATAGTTAAGAATGAAGACGGGCATCTGAATATCGACTTTCCGTAAAATGATCGAAAAGAAAGTAGAGACTAAAGGTCATGATGCTGTGTTCGACAGCGTTTTCGCATGGAGGGCGGAAGATAATAAAATATATGTCCGAGTGGAAGGGATGGGCAATGTCCGAACTTTATTCTTTGACCTCGATTTAATCGAACCGACAAAGGGCATACCTGTTTCCCCTCAAATTGAATCTAGGATACTCCGCAAAGAACTAGAATTAATTTCTGTAAACAAGGAGGTCGAAAAAGCATCTGCTCAAGTGGATAAATTTAAGATTAAACTGGGGAAAGAACTTAAAAAGTTGGCCGAGAGAAAAGATAGGATCGACAAATATTGTGAGGATAAAAAGAGCGAGATAAAAATCCTAACAGAGAGATGTGCAAAGCTGTCAGATCGGAATTTTATTAAGTCATGCACAGAGTTTAGCAAGGCACTCCTAACCCATTTATCGGAGAAATGAACCTCCTCCGAATCATCGGCTTAATCGCCTTATTCGTCACCGCAGTCCTCGTCTTCGCCTACATCGTGGCCGCATTCGTACTAACAGTAATAACATCACTATTCATCACTACATGAACCATAAAATTATCGGCCTAACAGGTCCAAAGGCGGTAGGTAAATCGACCTATGCCAAATCAATTGAGGGAGCGGTAATACTTTCCTTCGCCACTCCAATTAAAGAAATGCTTAAGGTGATATTGCCGGGAGAGAAATATCTGCATTTTAAGGAAGAACCAATACCCAACTTCCCCGACAATATTAATACCAGGCAGTTATTACAAACCCTCGGGACGGAGTGGGGAAGGGAAGGAGTTTATCCGAATATATGGGTG
>Ga0196887_1000900_pt1 | contig 13434 bp, 11 predicted proteins | sample VirMetDEL_Mar_31_FD_169094 | JGI IMG/M metagenome (GOLD analysis project Ga0196887, IMG submission 169094) | Aqueous microbial communities from the Delaware River and Bay under freshwater to marine salinity gradient to study organic matter... | ecosystem: Environmental > Aquatic > Marine >... | reverse complement strand
GTAATGCTTTATCTCCCCTAACAGATATGGTTGTAAAAAAAGCAGTACAAGAAAATGACACGCAAAACAGAACTGAAGCATTAAGATTAGGAAATGAGTTTACTAGAAAAATGAATACTATTGAAGATACTATTGCCAATGATAATACTGGTCTAGGAGTTAATAAGCAATCTGCTAATGCTTATTATAAACAACAAACAAATAATCTTATTAATCAATTTAAGTCACAAGCATCTAATAATGCTACTGCAACTTTATTTACAAACAATGCTTTAAGTGCAGTAAATAGAGGAATCTTTAGAATTGATACTATAGTAGATAAAAATGTTTTTAAAGACTTAACAACTCAAGTAGAGCTTGCAGAAAAATCTTTAATAACTCAAGCTCTTTTTAATAATAGAGACGAAAATATTGTAGATGAATTTGGGATGCTTGGTAATGTAAATGACTTTGATTATGCTAGTCTCCAAACAAACTTAACAAAATTATATACAGATGCTTTCTCCGGTAAAATACCTGCAGCAAATTTAAACTCAATGGTTAATAATATTCCTGCTCTTGTGCAAGGATTTCAAGCAAATAAAGATATTTATGATAATCCTAGTTTTGCTTATGCAGAACTTGAAAAAGGAGAAAACAGTTCAGTTTATCCAGACTTAAAAGTTGAACAGAGAATTAAATTAATTAATAAAGTTGAAACTATGATGGCTCAACCAATGGAAACAGAATTTGCTAATGTTATTTTTTCTTTACAAGGAAATGGTACAGAACAGCCTTTTGATTTTGATTTTGCAAAAAAAATTTTACCACCAGCAAAATATAATGAATTGAAAACAACTTATGATTTAGCTAAAATTAATGCTGAAGATGTAAGATTAATTAGAACATTATCTTTAGATGAAGCAGATAAACTTATTGAAAGTAAAAATTATAATACAGATTCATATGTAGGAGCTGCAGACCTTATAACACAAGCTAAATTAAAACAAGGTTTGATTGAAGTTAGAGATAATACACAAAAACAATTTTTGTTAGATCCTGTTCAATTACAAATAGATACAAATCCAGAAATAGCAGAATTAACTAATGACTATAGAACAGAAACTGATCCAGAACTTAAATTAAGTAATAGAAAAATATTAACTAACGCAATAATAGAAGGTCAAATTAAACGAGGAGCTGATCTAACTAAATTAAAAATATTAACTAAACAAGAAATTACTCAATTTAAAGATCAATTCTTAGACACATCTATTACATCAGAAGATAAACTAAAATTAATAGAACAATTAAAAGTAACTTTTGGTGATGAAAATATGGGAAAAATTGTTAATCATTTACAGGATGAAAAAACACCAAAAAATATATTAATGGCTATTTCTACAGATAGTCTTGAGTTGGCTAAAGATTTATTTGATAGTAGTAGTTTAACAAGTTTAAAAAAACTTGCTATTAAAAATGATATACAGCCTAATGACGTTTCAAAAAAGATTTCAAAAAAGTTAGAATCTTTTGCAGAAGTAATTAATGCTCAAGGAGAAGGTTCTGAATCTAAGGCTGATTTTTTGTTAGAAATTAATGATGCGTTATTAAAAGCTACTCTATTAAGAGTAGATAAAAATACAAGTGTAGAAGATGCTGTAGAATCTGCAACTAATGATTTTTTAGATGATTATGTTATTAATAATAGTTTAACTGCTTTAATACCAAAAAATATAAATAGAAAACCAATTCCTGTAGCAGCTGTTCAAAACAAAAATGAAGCAATTTTAATTGGCTTAAAAGATACTTCACCGGGAAATTATTTAGATCGTTTTATGGGTCCAAAAGGATATATGCACTATGCTTCATCTTTAAATGCAAATATTCAAGTACCTCCTTCAATGGGATTTGAACAAACAACTATAAGTGAAGAAGAAATTAAAAAAAGAATAGGGTTTACTATTCGTAATTATTCTAAATGGTTAAATAATAGTGATATGACAGGTATGGTTTTATATGCTGATTTTGGTGATGCTGGAATGCAACCTGTAAAAAATGCTGATGGTCAAAGAATAGAATATTATCTTTTAAAATTACCTAATCAAGACCCCACGATTGATGATACAGCTTCTGTTTATCCTGTAACTGGTGATGAATTACCACTTGTACCCGAGCCACCTTCTGATGATTATTTTCAATATAATGAAAATTTAATAGATCAAGCTATTGATGAGGGAAAAAAAAACTCTAAATTTTCGTTAGGTGATGTTTTGATTTCACCAGTAGGAGCAGCAGATTTATCTCCGTCAATAGATAAACCTTTTGAGGGTTATATAAAAAGTGTAGAAAATGCTCCACTTTTGAAGGGTAACTTTAAAAATTTTAGACACAAATCAGAAGAAGGTGGTTTAGACACTATTGCTTTTGGACATAAACTTACTGAAGAAGAAAATAAAAATAACAAAGTATATCAGTATGATTTATCAGAAATAAACTCATCCACTTCTCCAGAAAGAATACTTGAAATATCAAATGATATTTTAAGACAAGATTTAGAAAAAGCTGAAAAAATATTAATTACAACTCATGGCAATAAATTTATTAATTTAGATAGCAGAAGAAAACAAATGTTAATAGATATGCAATTTAATGTAAAAAAATTTAAAAATGAAGATGTATTTCCTCTTTTTAAAAAAGCATTATTTGATGGTGACGAAGAAGGTATGAAAAAAGAATATAAAAGAGTTTTTACAGACAAAAATGGAAAAGTTAAACCATTAGCTAGAAATAAATTTTTTAAAAAATATTTTTTGGATAAACAATGATTAATCTTGGATTAGGCACATTTGAAAAATCAAAAGAAGAAATAGGTTCTTTGTACAACCAAAGTAGAACCAGTTTTTTAGATGCTGCTCATGCTAACTTTATGAACACATGGAATCTAAATCCATTTGCTTCTACATTGAGAGCATACGATCAAACAAAAGCCTATCAATCAAGTAATGTTTATCTAAATAAAGATGAGTTAAATAAACAATATGCTGGATTAGGTTTAAATTTTACAGAAGATACAAGAGAAGGTGTTGTTGATTATATAGTTGAAAGAAAAAAATTAGAAAATTCAAGAGCAAGTATTATAAATAGAGGACCAAATAATAAAATGGCAAAAAGTTTTTTCTTTTTACAATCTCTTGGTACAAGTTTTTTAGATCCTATAAACATTGGTGCATCTTTTGTACCTATTGTTGGTCAAGCTAAATTTGCTTCTATGGTTGCTCGTTCTGGTAAAAATATAGCTAGAGTAAAAAAAGGTGCTGTAGAAGGTATAATTGGTAATGCTGCTGTTGAACCTATTGTTTATGGTGTAGCAAAATCAGAACAAGCTGATTATACTGCTTATAATGCTATTACTAACATAGCAGTTGGTGGTTTAATTGGTACTGCAGCTCATGTTGGTTTTGGTAGATTAGGAGATTATCTTGCAGAAGTAAGAGGTAAGCCAAATATTTATCAAAGATTAGGAGCAATTTCCCCAGAAAATCAAAGACAATTATTAGACTATTCTGTTGGTAAAGTTTTAAAAGGAGAACCAGTAGATACTGGTAATCTTGTGTCTGAAAAAACAAGAGTAGGAGATCCACAATTAAATAAGATAGATGATCAAATAAAAGAGTTTAATACTTTGTATAATAATTCAATAAAAAATGGAGACAGAAAATCAGCTACAATTTATAGAAAAAATATTAGAAACTTACAAAAAACAGAAAGAGATATAATTGAAGCTAAAAGAGCAGAAAATGATAGAATAAGAATACAAGAAGAATCTAACATAACCAACCGAAACCTAAAACCATTAACAGAAGAACAAAAAATAATAAAAGAAAAAAATCAATCAGAGTTAGAGATTGAAGCAGAAAATATGCAACAAAGAACTATACTGCATCAAAAACAATTAAACATTAAAGATACAGATTTAATTGAGCCTATGATTCAAGAAAGAAATGATATTAAAAAAATTGATAACTCTATAAAAAATAAAACTCAAATTAGAGAAGCTATAGAAGCTGGAACTAATTGTACAAAAAGGAATAGTTAATGGCAGATGTAAAAAGATTATCTAAATGTTTTCAAGAGGTTAAAAGATTAACCGGTGATCTTTTGCCAGACGAACAAATAAATCAAATTTTAGATGAAGCTAAAATAAAAATTAATGAAAATAAATTTCAAGGAGCAGAAGTTAAATCAGAAAAAATTTTAGCACAAGAAATTATTGATAAGTTTGAATATGAGCAAGTTTTAAAGAAAAGAAATTTAGCGGAAAGCAATATGAAAGCATTGGAAAGATATGAAACAATAATAGATGCTGTAGATGAATCTAATGGAAAAATTAATCCTATAGAAGCTGTGCGTGGATATTTAGTTGGTATGCAAAAATTTTCTAAGATTACTAGAAATTCTATTGGTTTAAAACAAGGTGCTTTAGAAAATGTTGAAATTACAAAACTTGTTAATGCTATTAGAGCTTTAGGAAAAGATGCTTGGAATGATTTTAGTGAAGGTAGAATTGATTTAGAAATTATGAGAGAAATGATTGGTGAACCTACAGGTATAAAAGGTGCTAAAAATATTGCTAGAATATTAAAAGAATCTCAAAATAGTTGGAGATTAAGATTAAATGATTTAGGAGCTAATATAGGAGAGTTAGACGATTGGATAACTAGAACAACACATGACACAGAAAAAATGGCTAATGCTAGTAAAGGCTCAAGGTTACTTGATGATAACAGAGCTGCTTGGGTAGAATATATACAAACAAAATTAAATTTAAAAAGAACTTTTGCTGATGTTAATGATCCAATGGAAATTAATAAAATTTTAAGTGATATTTATGATAGTTTAATGTCAGGTGATCATATGAAGTATGGTGGCACAAATAGTGTTTATGGAACAAAAAATGTAACTAATCGTTTAAACTCATCAAGAGTTTTACATTTTAAAGATTTACAAGCTAGACAAGAATATAATATTAAATTTGGAGAACCTTCTCTACAAACAAGTGTTTTTAATGTTTTAACAAGTAGTGCAAAAAATATTGTTATTATGCAAGAATTAGGAACAAATCCTCAAGATACATTTAACAAAATTTTATCTTTATTAAAAAAAAAATATAGAAACTCAGATTATCAAATTGTTAGAGATTTGAATTTTGAAAATTTTCAAGGAGCTTTTGGACAAATTGATGGAAGTGCAAATTCTGTTGGTGGTCAAACTTTAGCAAAAATAGGTATGGTGGTAAGAAGCACAGGAGATATGGCTAGATTAGGTGGAACTATGATAACATCTGGTGCAGATCTAGCACCTTATATGACATCTACTAATTTTCAAGGAAGAGGATTATTAACTGGTTTGTTTGAAGCAATAAATGGATTACTTGGTGGAAGTAATAAAGCTGCTATGGAAGCATTAGAAGTTATTAGCAATTCTGTTGTGGTTGCAAATAGAGGAAATGTATATGCAGATGGTGCTGATGGAACTGGTGCAATAAATAATTTAAGAAATAAATTTTTTAAATGGAACGGATTAAATGGATGGGTTGCAAGTTTAAAAAGTTCTATGGCACTTGGCGTATCAAAATATTATGGATCATTAGGTGAAACTAAATTTTTTGATTTAGAAAAAAGAGAAAGAAATTTTTTAACACTTTATGGAATAGACGAAGGTAAATGGAATATGTTGCGTTCTATTAAAACTTTAGCTGCTGATAATAAAAGATATTTAACTGCTGAAGCGGCAAAAGATATTCCTGATAGTGTTGTTAATAGTTATGTTGGTAGAAAATTAAGTGCAAGAGAATTAAGAAATTTTAAAAACAACTTAGAATTAACTTGGAGAAATGTTTTAAATGATCAAGGTACACATGGAACACCAGAACCAGATACTCAAATTAGATCAATAACAAACATGGGTACAATTAAAGGAACTTACATGGGTGAGCTTAATAGATTTGTAATGCAATATAAAAATTTTTCAGTTTCTTTATATAAAAAAATTTTACGAAGAGAAATGGATTCTTATGGACCAGACGAAAGTAAATTAATAGGTGCTACCATGTTAGCTTCTACATTAATGTTAGGAACTATTTTTGGTTACATGGTTTTATCTATTAAAGATATGTTATCAGGTAGATCGCCAAGAGATCCTAAAAAATTATCAGTTATAATGCAAGCATTTGTGCAAGGTGGTGGTGGTGGTATTTATGGAGATTTTATAATGAGTGAAGTTCAAAATCAATATGGTAATGGTTTTCTTGAAACTGCTGCTGGACCAACAGCTTCAGATCTTAAAAAAATTATAGACATGGTAAAAACTATGAACGAACCTAAAAAAGCAGGTAAAAAATTTTTAGAGTTAGCAGAAGGTCATACACCATTTATAAACCTATATTACATTAAAGCGGCTTATGACTACCTTATAGGTTATCAAATTAAAGAATATTTAGACCCCGGATTCTTTGATAGAATGAAAAAAAGAAATGAAGAAAATAGAGGTCAAACTTATTTTTTTAAACCATAGACAAAGGATAGATAATTTAATATAGAGAGAGTATAATGACAGTATCAAGCACAACAGTAAAAAATTCCTACTCCGGTAATGGTAGTACAACCGAGTTTGCCTATACATTTAAAATATTAGTTAATTCAGACTTACAGGTAATTATTAGATCATCAACAGGTACAGAGACAACTAAAACTATAACTACACATTATACAGTAGCTGGTGCGGGTGATGCTAGTGGAGGTTCAATAACTTTCACATCTGGCAATATTCCGGCTTCTGGTGAAACAGTTGTTGTTAGAAGGAATGTCCCGCAAACTCAAGCAATAGATTATATTGCTAATGATCCATTCCCTGCGGAGACACACGAAGAGGGTCTGGATCGTGCTGCTATGGTTGCACAACAATTATCTGAAGAAGGCGATAGATCAATAAAACTATCAAGAACAAATACAATGAACTCTACAGAGTTTTCTGTAGGTGCTACTGATAGAGCTAGTAAAGTTTTAGGATTTGATGCTAATGGTGAACTAACAGTTACACAAGAACTTGGTACAAATAGAGGAAACTGGTCATCTGGTACAGATTATAGTGCTAGAGATTTAGTGAAAGATACCTCAACAAATAATATTTTTTTAGTAAATACAGCACATACATCTTCTGGTTCACAACCTTTAACATCAAACGCAAATTCTGCTAAATATGATTTAATTGTAGACGCAGCATCAGCAACTACTTCTGCAGCTACCGCTACAGCTCAAGCAACAATCGCAACTACAAAAGCTGGTGAAGCAGCAACATCTGCATCAACTGCTACAACACAAGCAAATACAGCAACTACAAAGGCTAGTGAAGCCGCAGCTTCTGCAACTTCTGCAGCATCTTCTTTTGATAGTTTTGATGACAGATATTTAGGTGCTAAATCTAGTGATCCTTCAGTAGATAATGATGGGGATGCTTTAATAACTGGAGCATTATACTTTAATTCTTCAGACAATGTAATGAAAAATTACACAGGTTCTGCTTGGCAAACTTTAAAACCTACTTCTTCTGAACAAACAAATATTAATACTTTAGCTGCTAGTGCAGTAATTACTGATATGTCAATATTAGCTACAGCAGATGTTGTTGCTGACATGAATACTTTAGGAACAGCAGACGTTGTATCTGACATGAACACTCTAGCAACTGCTGATGTAGTTTCAGATATGAATACTCTTGCAACTGCAGACATTGTATCTGATATGAACACTCTTGCTACAGCAGATGTAGTAAGTGATATGAATACTTTAGGAACTGCAGATGTAGTAACTGATATGAATACTTTAGGTACAGCAACTAATGTAACTAACATGGCAACTGTTGCTTCAAACATTACAGGAGTTAATTCTTTTGCAGAAAGATATAGAGTAGCATCATCAGACCCTACATCAAGTTTAGATGAAGGTGATCTTGCTTTTAATACTACAGATAATAATTTAAAATTTTACAATGGAACAGCTTGGACATCTATCTCACCCGGTATAGCAAATGTTGTAGATGATTCTACTCCACAACTAGGTGGTAATTTAGATGTACAAACTAATCAGATTGTAACAACAAGTAATAGAAATGTTAAAGTTTATCCTAATGGTACTGGTGTATTAGAAGTAGGTGGAGATGGTTCATCTAATGATGGTACTATTCAATTAAATTGTTCTCAAAATTCACATGGTGTTAAGATTGCATCACCAGCTCACTCTGCTGGACAATCATATACATTAATTTTACCAACATCAGTTGGATCAGCAAATCAAGTTTTAGCTAGTAATGGTAATTCTACAAACCAATTATCTTGGATTGATGCAGCAGAAACTAAACCAACTGTAGCAGATGTATCTCAAACGATTGCTCCAGCTACAGCTACAACAATAAATATTACAGGTTCAAACTTTGTTTCAATACCACAAGTACAATTTATTAATAGTTCTACTGGTGCTATTACAAATGCTAACACAGTTTCATTTACAAATGCTACAACACTTTCAGTTAATTTAACTTTAGCAAGTGGTAACTATTTTGTTAGAATAGAAAATCCAGATGGTAATGCTGGAAGAAGTACAAACAATATTTTAACTGCATCTACTGCACCATCATTTACAACTGCTGCAGGGTCATTAGGTACAGTTGCAGGAAACTTCTCTGGTACAGTATTTACAGTTGTAGGTTCATCAGATAGTGCTATATCATTTAGTGAAGTTACATCTGGTGGAAATGTATTAACAGCATCTAGTGGTGCTAATTGCAGTTTAGCTACAAATGGTGTAATAAGTACAAGTGATTTTGGTGGAACATCAACTGCTGCAACTCTATACAATTTCACATTAAGAATAACAGATGCTGAAGGTCAAACAGTAGACAGAGATTTTAGTTTACAATCTAGCTTCGGTGCAACAGGTGGAGGACAATTTAACTAATCATGGCTAGCACGTACTTACAACGAACAACAGGCACACCAACTTTAGGTACTAAATGTACAGTATCGTTTTGGTGGAAAAATTCTGAAGGTAAACCTTCAGGTGGAAGTGATAGAGTTATTTTTGGTACAGAGACAACTGCTGATTGTTATATTTATTTAAGAAATACTGGTGAATTAGGACTTTATCAGGCAAGTACAGGAGGTTTTGATTTTAGAACATCAAGACTGATTACTGACTGTTCAGCATGGTATCACATATGTTTCACCTTTGACAGTACACTTAGTACATCAGCAGATAGAATAAAAATATATATTAATGGTGTTAGAGAAACAGCTTTTAATGCTTCAACTACTATGGCTCAAAATGCTACAATAAGATTGAATGAAGCTAGTAAAGTTATTAATATAGGTGGTGGTTTTAACCAAAATATGAATGGTTTATTGTCACACATTAACTTCATAGATGGCACAGCCTATGACGCATCAGCATTTGGTTCAACAGATGCAACAACTGGTGAATGGCAGATAAATACTTCTCCAAGTGTAACTTATGGAAACAATGGTTTCTTTATTTTAAAAGATGGTAATTCAGTTACAGACCAATCTGGTAATAGTAATAACTTTACAGTTGGTGCAGGTACACTTACAAAAACAGAATCGTCACCAAGCAATGTTTTTGCTACAGCTAATCCTAATGATGTAATGAAAGGAAGTGCAGGAATTTTAAAACCAACTTTTTCTAATGGTAATTTAACTTTATCTAGTAGTGCAGGAAATAATTATCAAACTTTTGGAACAATAGCAGTTGATACTGGTAAATACTATTGGGAAACTAAAGCAACAGATTGTGATGGTCATAGAGTAGGAGTATTTTTTGGTAATAATAAAGTTCATGGTGGAACTTATTATTATGGTGCAAATGCTTTTTACATACATCAAAATGGACAAATATATTATAATGGTGCTAACACAGTTTATATGTCATCTTTATCAGATGGAGATATTGTAGGTGTAGCTTTAGACAGAACTAATGGTCATATTTATTTACATAAAAATGGTCAATATGCAGATGGAAATGGTAACAATAACCAAACATTTGCAAATGCTGTAAGTATAAACACTAAATTAGGTGTGACTATGCCAAGTGATATTACTTTTCCATTCTTTGATGTTTATGGAACTGCTATTATGGATATTAACTTCGGCAATGGCTACTTCGGAACAACAGCAGTAGCAACAAATTCTGGTAATGGTTATGCAGGTGCAGAAGGTTCTTCAATATTCAATTATCAACCACCAACAGGGTACTCAGCTTTATCAACAAAAGGATTAAACTTATAATGGCTTATACTACAATCAATAAGAGCAGTTTGCACATGAACACTAAGCTCTACACAGGAACAGGTTCAACAAATGCACAAACAGGTGTAGGTTTTCAACCAGATTTATTATGGAATAAAAGCAGAACTACTGCTGATAATCATTTAGTGTATGATGCTATAAGAGGTATTACAAAAACTATATCTCCTGACTTAAATTCTGTTGAATCTACAAGAGATAGTGCATTTCTTACTTCTATTGATAGTGATGGATTTACAGTTGGTTCTAATGGAAACATTAATGCAAATGGAGAAAGTTTTGTAATGTGGAATTGGAAGGCAAATGGTGCAGGTTCAGCTAACACAGATGGTTCTATAAACTCAACTGTTTCAGTAAATCAAACAGCAGGTTTTTCAATAGTGAAGTGGACAGGTACACAAAGTTTAGGAACTGTAGGTCATGGATTAAATTCTGTTCCTAAAATGATTATTATTAAAAATACATCAGCTTTAGAAAACTGGATTGTTTATCATAACTCTTTAGGCAATACAAAAAACTTATATCTTGATGCAACTAACACAGAACATACTAGGTCAGATACATTTAATGATACTTCTCCAACATCTTCTTTTTTTACAGTTAATACAGCAACAGGTGTTAATAAAACTGGTAGCACTATGATTGCTTACTGCTTCGCAGAAAAAACTGGTTACAGCAAGTTTGGAAAATATCAAGGTACTTCATCAACGGATGGTGCATTTATTTACACTGGCTTCAAACCTACATTCTTTATGGCAAAATGTATAGATAATGCTGAAAGTTGGTACATATTTGATAATAAAAGAGAAGGATATAATGTAGAGAACAGAGATTTATATGCTGATAATAATGGTACAGAAGGTTCAGCCGATTGGTTAGATATTTTATCTAATGGAATAAAATTTCGTTATAATTCTATAGGTTTAAATGGTAGCTCAAATAATTATATCTACATGGCATTTGGTCAATCATTAGTTGGCAGTAATAACGTACCATGTACAGCAAGGTAGATGAAATTTGTTCTCATGCTTTCAGTATGTTCATTTGTAACCGGAGAATGTAAAGATCCAGTAAAGTATCAAGAAACTTTTGACACTTGGAAAGAATGTGCGATAGTAGCTTTAGATACAAGTATACAATATTTAGAACTTATGAATACAGATACAGTAAATGAACTTCAATTATCAACGCAATATTCTTGCAGACAAGATAAAATAATTTAATGCCTAAAAATTCTGCTCTTGATAAAATAGAATCACACGAAAAACTTTGTAGAATTATGCAAAAACAAACTCACCAAAAAATTAACAATATAGAATCAGAAATTAAAGATATTAAAAAACATATGTATTATGCTATGTCAGCATTAATAGGTGGAATGTTTACAATTATAGTTATATTATTTCAAAAACTTTAACTTTAAGGTCTTTATGGCTAGAAGAAAGAAAGCAGTTACTGGTCTAACCTCAGAATTAAAGGCTCAACTTAGGCTTGCGGAAGATCCTAATTTAATAGTATTTATACCTGTTGGAGGTCTTGGTCCTGTAGATATTGTTACTTTAAATATGACAACAGGAGAGTATAATGCTTATGATGTTAAGTCTAAAAATTATAGAAAAAGCAATAGTTATATCGCACCAGATGGGTATAAAAGAAACCTTAAAGGAACATTTATATCAAGAGGAACAACTAAAGAACAAAAAAAACTTAAAGTAAGGATTATATACGAATGAAATTATCACAAAACTTTACCCTTCAAGAACTAACTAAATCAGATACAGCTATTAGATTAGGTATACCTAATGAACCTAACTCAGATCAGATTGAAAAATTACAAAACCTTTGCGAGACTTTACTTCAACCAGTTAGAGATAAATTTGGTCCAGTAATTATAACATCTGGATTTCGTAGTGAACAGCTATGTGTTAAGATAGGTAGTTCAATCAATAGCCAACATAGCAAAGCTGAAGCTGTAGACTTTGAAGTACCGGGAACAGATAATGCCGATCTTGCTTATTGGATAAAAGATAATATAGAAGGGTGGGATCAAATGATCCTTGAATTTTATACGATTGGTGAACCTTCAAGTGGCTGGGTGCATTGTAGTGTTGCAGATAAACCTAGAAAACAATTCTTGAGAGCTTACAAAGAAGATGGTAAGACGAAATACAAACCAATACTAGGAGACATAAGATGTGGTTAAGTGCAATTAAGTTGGCTGTTCAAGCAGGTAGCCATATATATAAAAATAAACAAAAAACTAAAATGCTAATGGCAGATGCTCAAATGAACCATGCACAAAAAATGGCAGAAGGCAAAGAAGAGTATCAAGGTAAATTATTAGAAAGCAGAAACTCAGACTGGAAAGACGAATTTATTTTAATTTTGCTCAGCGTGCCAATCGTAATGTTGGGATTTGCTGTATGGTCAGACAATCCAGAACACATGGAAAAAATGCAGCTCTTCTTTGAGTATTTTTCTAACCTACCATTTTGGTATCAATCAATTTTTGTGGGAGTAATTGCGAGTGTTTATGGTCTTAAAGCAACAGATTTAATTAAAAGAAAATGACCATAGCTGCTTTTGATCCCAGTTTATTAAGCAACTATGATGAACCTAAATACCTTTTACATTTTCAATGGAAAAATTCTGACACTAAAATTTACAGATATGCTTTAGTAGAAGAGATAGATATAACTAAAATAGATCACAGGTTAAAATTAAAACAAGATGAAATAGGATTGACCCAACAAAAGATATGGGAAAAGAAATATAAATGAAAAATATATCCACATCATACTCACAACAATATAATAAGAAAGTAAGTTTATTATCACAACAAACAGGAAAAAATGGCAAGAGTAAAGTTCAATATAGCAGATCAACCTCACGAAAGAATACCAAAAAAAACAAGTATAGGTAGACGACCTAAACTTTCTTCTATGAATAAGCATAAGAAGAGACAAAAAGGCAAGTCAAAAAATCGTGGACAGGGTAAGTAATATCTTATATTAGAAAGTCATAGGAGATAAATATGATTGATGAAATTAGAGATATGATCAAACACTATTTGGAAGATC
>Ga0196887_1000895_pt1 | contig 13471 bp, 24 predicted proteins | sample VirMetDEL_Mar_31_FD_169094 | JGI IMG/M metagenome (GOLD analysis project Ga0196887, IMG submission 169094) | Aqueous microbial communities from the Delaware River and Bay under freshwater to marine salinity gradient to study organic matter... | ecosystem: Environmental > Aquatic > Marine >... | reverse complement strand
GGAAGTTAATTAGGGTCCGTTTATGACGTTTAATAATAGCGCCAAGAGACATACTAATGCCAGCGGCAGTACTCTCGCCGTTAACCTGACCTGCAATTCCTGCTGAGTCAACGGCTCCTGTTGCTTGCTGTACCATCTGCTGCAAGGCTCCGGCCTGAGCAAAAGTGATTTGATTGACTTGACCAAAGTTGAAAGGCTGAAGTACTTCACGAGGGTCTCCACTGGTTAAAATTATCTTACCGGGCCGTACTTCTGGTTTAGAGCCTCTTGGTAAACGTGTGGCGTCCATAGCCATCATTGGGTGAATAGTTAAGCTTAATGCGTCTATTCTTGCACGTAACTCAGTGTCAAGAGCTTTCTGACTGTTGTAGCCTTTTTCACATACACCACGACCCCAGAAACGTCCGGGTACTACGTCCCAAGGAAACGCTACAATAGGACGGTCTTCCATCATGTACGGGTTAGCTTCAGCCTTGAGTAGTATACCGCCGTTAGCGATCACTACAACGGCTTCTACGTACTTTGAGTCAGACCCTTCCCCTTCTACTAGTTCTTCCGTATCGTCGCTCATAGCGGCGTCTAGAAGCTCTCGTGGCACTAAACCGTAGTACTTAGTCAGTCTAACCTTGTCGTCACTGTAAACAGTAAGGTCTTGGTCAGGCTCTAGGTCCGTGTCAGGTGCGGCAGAACCAACATAAACATCCTTGTACACGCCCTGTTCTTGCAGTAGTTCTACATGGTGCTGACTAACAAACTCATCAACAGCTACACCCATAGCATCTTCAATAGATGTTGCTACAGGGTCAATTAAGAAGTTCTGAGGCAGTACCGGCTTAAGTTTTACAACTACACGCTCAGTAATGTTAACACCTACTGCTTGCAAATCACCGCCCATAACAGGCTGTGTAGCAGGAACCATCTCTTTCATTTCTTCAATAACAATCTCACCAATGCCCGTACCAAACACTGCTGAGTTAATTAAGCATTCTGCAACGGCCTTACGTACCATGCAGTTTTCAAAGTCTTCCGTAAGCTTGTTACGTAGGAACTGTACGTCTTGCTTGTCCGTATCACCAAAGTTATCACTAACATCAAACCACTTACCGCGTCCAAACGTAGCCTCTTCTAGTTCCGCTACATTAGACTCAACTGCCTGTTGAAGTGCAGGAGAAATAATACGGGAACGCTCAGACCCACGCTCACTGTCAGCAGGATTCCATTGACCACGCCATAATCTATAATACTCTTCAAATTTCTGTTCATAATTGCTTTCGTAGTTATCCCTCCAATCGTCACACTTAGTTATAACCCAATCTTCTAGAGACTCTTGGATCATCAATGGGTCTTGTTCATATAGTTCAGTCATATCAGTATCCTGCTACAATGTCTAAAATTTCAGGTTCATCGAACTCTATGTCCCCTATACCGTAAGGAACGTTAGCTAATTGATCTATGTACGCAAGAGAGTCAACTAAGTCATCATGCGTCAGTGGATCAGGGAACTGAAACAGTTGGTCAAGAAATCTACTGTTCCATTCACCTTTGTTTAAAGTAATGGTGTTGTTTTCAAACCTGCCTTGTAACGCCCACATTACCCTGTCTGTTTTCTTTTTGTTACCGTGCGTCAACTCTTCAATTCTAAAAAACTGTGCGTACTTCTTTTGTAAATTAAGCAAGGGTGACATAACTGCCTGTTTTGCAATTCCCCTTTCGATGCCAACAGAAATAGGGCTGTAATCACGCACAGCTTGGAAGATCTTGATAGCTGTCTCATCTAATGTCCAACGCCCATATATAATGTTTTCTACGAACCAGTCCCCGTTGTCTCCTACTTTAACTACAGATATAGCAGTCTCGTCAAGCTTGGTATTCTTTGTACGTTTCTTACCTACTTCTTCAAAACCTGCCAAGTCGATTGCAATATAGTAGTCACCCTCGTCAGGTTCTTCTCCAAAGCTAACCCAGTCTTCCTTAAACATTTCTGACCCACGAGCTTCAAACGACGCCATAAATTCCTGACGAAACGCATAAGACGACATGGACTTTTTAGCAATGTCAATCTCACCCGGATCAAGCAAAGGGTTGTCATAAGATGTAAAGTGCCAAGCTTTGTACGTAGGGTCATCGTCTATCTCTGCATACTTGTATAGGTCATAAAAGTGGTTTCTTCCCATTGGTGTGCCTATGAACATTGCACAGCCTTTTTGGTCAGCCAAGGCGGGTCTTAGGATCTGTTCAAATACGTCAGGCTTCATGTCTGCGTACTCGTCTAGCACTAAGAACTTTAACGACACCCCACGCATTGTCTCTGGTCTATCAGCCCCTTTAAGGCTAATGGTTGCTCCGTTGACAAGCTTAATTTGCAGATTATTAATGTGACTACCACTAATAACAGGATGCCCCAGTTCCAAAAGGGTTTGCCACATAATGTCTCTGGCTTGTCCTTGAGTAGGTGCGACGTAAAATACATGACCCTTACCTGCCTGTAGCGCATTTACTATTAACAACCAAGCAGCTAGTCTGGATTTACCAGTACGTCTACCCGCTGCAACTATTTTAAATCTAGTGTCGTCTGCCCAGACCTCTTGTTGCCACGGCAATAGTTCAATGTCTAAATCCACTAGTACGTCCACATAACAGGAGTAGTACCCCTAGTGTCTACATGGATAAAGTCTTTGGCAATACCTACGCCTGTAAACCCTAATTTAAGAGCATTATTGACAAGCTTAAGGCGATCCGCAGCATTTGTTATTTTTATGTCAGCTGCGATCCCTTGGGCATGAGTTCCGGGAACCTCTTTCTTACGCTCTATTGAATGCAGTGTCGGGTGTCTGTATCCGCTAGTAATGAAGAAAGGAAATCCACAGTATGCCCTTAACTCGTCTAACTTCTCTAGGAACTCTTGTTCCATATTGTTGGTGCCTGATTCCTGACAATCGAATTCTTCTCTAGTGAAATGCTTAAGAGTCATCTTCTACTATTTCTCCTTCGATTATACTAGGTGTCGTAACTTCAGCAGTACCTACACCACTAATATTGATCTGTATAGCGTTCCTACCACCGTCTTTTACTACTTCTTTTTCAAAAGCACCGACTGGTAGTATACGGTCCATCACAAGTTTCCAAGCAGCAGCCTGATTCTTATGGTCATGGTCCAAAGCAGCATCAAAAATAGTCTCTAGGACCTTACGTGACTTAGGACTAGCTAACATCCTAGCTTTGTACTCGTTAATTATCGCTGCGTCACCCTTGGGTCGGCCCACTACGCCCTTGTTTCCGGGCTTTACAGCAGCAACTTCTGACTTCCGGGGTCTACCACGACCTCTTTTTTTAACTTCAGTAGGCGAAGCCTGCGGCTTAGTGGTCATAATAAAAATTGTCCCTCAATACAACAATAGTATAACATAAGTCTACACGAAAGTCAAGCTATTTTAGAGGTAAAAGCAGTAGAAGTGTAAACATGAGTAAAAACAAGGGGTTACATAAGTTTAATTTAAGGGTAATTATCCTAATTTTAACCTATTTTGTGTCTAGGTAGCTACTACAAGTATTCTTAGGTCGCGCTTAGGCCCCCCGCCTGAGTTTAACACAGGCAACACAGGAAAATAAGTGTTAATTTCTAGTGTTGACACAAGACACGGCCTATGGTAGCGACTAGAGTTGGCACGATTGTTGCATAAGTACAACACGAGAAGGTTGGCATGGAGTTTGCATGGGTTGACAAGTGTGTGAGCTTATGTTGGTCCCTCTAGACCTACCTTCTATTACACGCGCACATGCGAGTAGCATACGTCAACCAATGCGGTCAATAGTTTATTTGTGGTATTATTTACTCTTTACATCTTGGGCTGGATAGACGAGTATACACACATGGCGACGGGGGACAGAGGCCACCCCCTAGATGAGAATGATTCTTATGAAGAAACTTACCAAGAAGGTTGGAGAAGAGATCGTAAACTTGATTGAGGCGCACGGGATGCACGAGCGTGGTATGAATACAGCGGCAAGTAACAACGACTGGTACCGCTGGGCTTTGTGTCGTCTCTCACGATTCGAGGTCATCATTGAGTTAAACGACGAATACAATATAACGCTTTACGACTACCAATACGCCGTAGATGAGATCGACGAGGCGCGTCAAATCTGGGAAGATGAAAAGCTGTTAAAGCGCGACGCGGCATAGGGGTTGACTAATCGCTGGGCATTCGCTAGAGTGTCCAGCAGTGAGTTAACACAAGAGCCACAGGAGGGCTTTGACACATGAACAATTTACAAGATTTTGATAACTACATTGACTCGCTATGTAATGACGTATGGATCAATTACAAAGCGCAACTAAACGATCAAGACGATTGGCACGACATCGCACATGAGCTAGCAGACGGTAGCCAGTATGTTATTTATTATGGTATGGCATGGGATCTAGTAACGATGATGCGCCAGCAAGATTATTCTCTGTATGATTGCGCGGAGGATAGTTCATTTAATTATGGTGTAGAATTTGAGAGCGCTAATCAGATGATGTCTTTGATCGCATATGAGATAATTTATCAGCATATTATGCTTACATTGAACAATAGATTTAATAAGGAGGCAGCGTAAAATGATCGTATGTTATGCAAACAGACCGGACGGTTACAACGGACACACAACACGGGTTAAATTAGTTCTTGACAATGGCAAACTGTATGAGTACCATAAACATGGGCACCACATGTCGCCAGTGTTGGACATGTACATATTCAACACCGAAGAAGAAGCATTGTGGTACGTTAACAGGAAATCAGACTTTTATACTGGAGTAACTACAGCATGATTCACACACACGACAGTTTACGGTCACAAGACGGTAAATTTGAGAATTTCCATTATCAGCTAGACGACGGGGAGCAATACAGGCTCACAGATGCGGAGCTAGGATGGCTAGAGTTTGTTTCCGGTCGGTACGTAATAGCGGACCACATACGAGAAAACCTAGTCGATGGCGTGTACACGGTTGACTTAGAGGGCATGAGTCAAGCCCTAGATGACGACACGATGTTTCCAAAAGCCGTTTGTCTATCAGATGACACTGTGTTACAGTCTATATTCTTTTATAGTGCATATGAGGTTACATCGTGAACAAATATCAAGAATTAGAAAGTCTCCATTGTGGTTTACAGCTATTACAGCAAGACTATAATGTACCTGACGACGACGAAAACCTGCTAGAGTTATTTAGGTTTATAGAGGAAACGCGGGAGCCGTATTTAAAAACACTTGACTTAATTAAGGAGCAGAAACAATGAACCCAACATTAGTAGACATATTGATTTTATTTAGCTTTGTCCCTGTGTGGTTCCTTATCTTTGACACTTACGAGCGTTGGAATGATCCAAGGGCAAGACGTAGGCGTACACGTAAGGCACGACGTAAGGCACTACAGCAGACACTAGAGAAGCAAGGGAGGTTGTTAAAATGCCGTTAGAAGTTGATACATTTGGCTTGTTTATATTCTTAGCAGGTACTATTATACTTACAATTTGGATTTATATAGGAGCAGACAACGATGCCTAGGGAATCATGGGAAGTCGCACACGATGAATACTACGACGATTTGGAAGCACCTGAGCAATATGATAGGTGTGATATTGAAGCGTGGAAAGAGGAAGAACAAAAGGTAATAGACAACGTCATACAAAGGCTGCAGGGGGTCACACAATGACATACGCAGAGTACGAGCTAGGTTACTACACGGGGGACTCTGAGGACTACTCAGGGCCTCCAGAGGACCCAGAGACACAGGCCATGCTGGAGCATCTCATTGAGTACGAAACTGAGATGTACCGATTGAACTGCAAAAGGCGACTCTCTGGCTGTACGTACAAACAGCTCAGGGGTCTACTAATTAACTTACATGGGGAGGACTGGAAGGATGCGTTGTAGAGCTTGTAATAAGATACTAGAAGACTCAGAACTAACACGAAAGGACGCTAATGGTGATTTTCTTGATCTCTGCGGTACTTGTCTTTCTGCTTCTGCTAGCGCAGGAGTAGATACACAGGAAACACTGGACTATTACCCAAATGGGTCATTGACTTTTGATGATGATTCTGATACCCTCTACTAAGGTATACATAAGTATATATACTAAAGAGTAATCAGTAGTAGTTACTACTAAGGTAAACCTAAGGAGCAACTTAAGTATGGCAATTGACGAAAAGAGCATATACGTAGTCGATGGTGGTGACTACTCCATCTACTGCTTAGGCTACACACAAGCCCGTGCAGTGACTAATGACATCATGAGGGCCGACCCTTGGGGTGGTATACCCTTTGTACTACGTAAGGACCTAGAGCTGTCTCTGGACGACCGGGGGAACGTGGTAATGTCTAAGTCCACACTGGACAAGATATTGTTTTTAGCTAGTGACGAACTGCCGGAGAGTGAGGGTTGAACATGAAACAACCAGAGAACAGCCACACGAAGCACTTTGGCAACGACGGACCCATTGGTAACGACGCAGAGATCATTGTGTACTACGAGCAACACGGTCCAGCAGAGCCTGTCTTACGTATACCCTTCTGGTACTACAAAGACGAGATAGGGATGTTTGAACACTTTGAGGCGTCAGTACACAGGACAGCCAAGGCACTCAAGGAGTCCTACACGTACTGGCCCGAAGGGTACGTCCATGTGCAGACAATCATTAACGACGAATACGTGAATATGGTTTGATTGAGAGGCGTAAGTAGTGTATACTATTAGTATGTTCTGAGAAAAAGCAGGACGTAACCCAAAGCAACCAACGGAGATTATTCCATGACAGCAACAACAGTAGAAGGCATAGTTAACTTCAGCAAACTGACTGAGCACGACGTGTACAATGGTCAGGACACTGGAGCCTATTCCATGACAATCACCATGTCAGAGGACGACGCGTCAACCCTTGCCGCCAACGGTATCAAGATCAAGGACTACCAAGGCAACAAACAACGAAAGTTCAAGTCCAAGTACGACATCAAGGTGTTTGATGCAGACGGCAACCCGTACAACGGAGAAGTACCCTATAACTCCACAGTACGCCTGAAGTACAAGACAGGACCAGCGCACCCAGTACACGGTGTGTCCACCTACCTTGAAGCAGTAAAAGTCCTTGAGGAAGCTGAGATGGCTGTGGGCGATGCCGCAGACTTCTAAGTTCCTACGTCACGAGAGTTGTCCGGAGTGTGGTTCTTCGGACGCTCTCGCAATTTATGACAACGGAGGCGCACATTGTTTCGCCTCTGGTTGTGACTATCATCTATTTGGGGACGGTGAAAAACCAATGACAACACAAGAACTGCCAAAGGCTAAACCCCTGAGCATGGGCGGTACAGTGGCGGCAATACCACAACGTAGGCTTTCACAGGAAACCTGTAGTCGTTTCGGTGTTACAGTGGAGTACTCAAAGACGGGCGAAATCATTCGGCACTACTACCCTTACTACAAGTTAGACACAGGGGAGGTCAGTGCTGCCAAGGTCCGTGACGTTAAAACTAAGGGCTTCTCATCTTCTGGAGACGTGGCAGGTGTTGGCTTCTTCGGTCAACAACAGTGCACCAACAACAAGTACCTTACGATCACCGAAGGGGAACTTGACGCCCTTGCAGTGTACGAGATGTTCAATAAGCAGTACGACGTAGTGTCGCTACGCTCTGGTGCTAACAACGCATCCAAGGAGATCAAGGAACAGCTTGAGTGGCTCGAAGGGTACGAAAACGTAGTCCTATGCTTTGATAACGACAAGGCAGGTGACGTAGCAGTGGACGCAGTGAAGGACCTCTTTAGTCCTAACAAGCTGAAGGTCTGTAAGCTACCACTCAAGGACGCCAGTGACATGCTCATGGCTAACCGTGTCAAGGACTTTACTCAGGCATGGTGGAACGCCAAGGTGTACCGACCTGACGGCATCATTGCAGGTACAGAGACGTGGGACAAACTCGTTGAGAAACGACAGGTCAAGTCCATACCTTACCCGTGGGACGGCCTCAATCATATAACCAGAGGACATAGGCCGTATGAACTCGTTACGATCACCAGCGGTAGTGGTATGGGCAAGTCACAGTTCATCCGCGAAATTGAGTATGACCTTCTACAGCGATGTGAAGGAAATATTGGGGTGTTGGCCCTCGAAGAAGACGTGGCCCGAACAAGTCTTGGTATCATGTCGGTGGCGGCAAACCGGCCCCTACACTTGGAAGAGGACACGCCTGTGGACGAGCTTCGGCCCTACTGGGAAGCCACACTGGGAACAGGACGTTACTACCTATTCGACCATTGGGGGTCAACTTCAACAGATAACCTGCTCGCCCGTGTTCGCTACATGGCAAAAGCCTTGGACTGCCGGTATGTCGTACTGGACCACCTGTCCATCGTCGTGTCTTCCCAAGAGTCCGGAGACGAACGAAAGGCCATTGATGAAATAATGACCAAGCTGAGGACCTTGGTAGCAGAGACAGGCATTAGCTTATTCCTAGTGTCTCACCTCAAGCGGTCCCAAGGTAAGGCACACGAGGACGGTGCCCAGATATCCTTGGGTGAACTGAGAGGCTCACAGGCAATCGCACAGCTGTCAGACATAGTAATAGGCATGGAACGTGACCAGCAGAACACTAACGAAGACATAAGGAACACGACTACTGTTCGAGTCCTTAAGAATCGTTACACTGGTGAGACCGGACCCGCTTGTTACCTACAGTACGACAGAGGCACGGGTAGAATGCAGGAAGTAGCTAACCCTCAAATAGGAGCAGATTTCTAATGAACCCTTTAGGAGTTTTTCATAAAATAGCTAAACAAGCAGATCAAAAGCACACCAAAGGTAAAACGCTGGAGGAAAAAATAGCGTACAATACCGAACAAGCAAAAGCACTTGACGAAAGAAACGACCACAAAATGCAATACAGTAACCCTTATGAAAGGGAGGTTGAGCGTCTTTCTTCCTTGTCTGTGTTGGAATCATTTAATATTAGTGTCGAACCTTACTCTGTTTCGGGCCAAGTACTGATTAACAACAAGTTTGTTTACGTACTGAGAACAGGTATGTGGAGAGTACAGGGAAAAATGAAGTGGTACTACAGCAAAAGTCCTGAGAACTTTGTTAGGAAGTACGTTTTAAAGGAAATAAATTGATCTACCTTGATCTAGAAGCCAACGGCCTAACTCCCGACACCATTTGGTGCGTTGTAACACGGGAAAACGGTGTAAGTACTGTACATACTACCCGTGACACCCTCTGTAAGGCTCTAGAAGGCTCTGTAAGCGTCTGTGGACATAATCTGATAGGTTATGACCTCCCAGTGCTAAAACGTCTCTGGCGGCTTTCTGTGGCTCCTGAGCGCATAGTCGATACTTTGGTATTGTCACGTTTGTTTGACCCAAGCAAGTCCGGTGGACATTCTTTGCGTAACTGGGGTAACGAACTAGGCTTTCCAAAAGGCGACCACAACGACTGGTCAAGACTGTCACAGGAAATGATTGACTACTGTATACAGGACGTAGCAGTCACCGAAGCAGTACACCAGCGGTTAACCAAGGACATGGCAGACTTTGACCAGCAGTCCATCGACTTGGAACATAAGGTTCAGTACGTAGTACATCAACAGGAACAAAACGGTTGGCTCCTAGATCAGTACTTATGTATGGACTTACTAGCAACATTTAAGGAGAGAATGAATGCAATTGAAGAAGAACTACAGGAGAAGTTTCCTCCGATTATACACGAGAGGTGGTCTGATAAGACGGGTAAACGCCTTAAGGACAAAGTGGAAGTCTTCAATGTCGGTTCGCGTCAACAGATTGCGAAGAGACTATCGGGGCTTGGTGTGGTCTTTGAAAAGGTTACGGAAAAAGGGAATGCGATTGTTGACGAGGCTGTACTAGCCACCATTGACCTACCAGAAGCTAAGTCCGTCAGTGAGTACTTGATGCTACAAAAGAGATACGCACAGGTTAACTCGTGGATGGAGCATGTACAGGAAGACGGTAGGGTTCATGGACGTGTGATTAGTAACGGTGCTGTCACTGGACGTATGACCCACCAGAGTCCCAACATGGCACAAGTACCAGCAGGACACAGCCTATACGGTAAAGAGTGTCGCTCATGCTGGACTGTACCTGAAGGGAAGAAGCTAGTAGGTTTTGACGCTAGTGGCCTTGAGCTACGAATGTTGGCACACTACATGGACGACAAGGAGTTTACCAATGTCCTTCTCACCGAAGACATTCACACAAGAAACCAAATGGCTGCTGGGCTTGAAACAAGACCTCAAGCAAAGACTTTCATCTACGCTTTCCTCTACGGAGCAGGAGACGCAAAAATTGGAAGTATCGTTGGAGGAAGCCCAAGAGACGGCGCAAATCTTAAACAACGATTTCTACGAAATACACCTGCTCTTGAAAGTCTACGAGAACGCGTTGGTCGAGCATCTGGGCGAGGCTATCTCACAGGACTTGATGGACGAAGACTTAGAGTTAGATCTGAACATGCTGCATTGAATACGCTGTTACAGGCGGCAGGAGCCATCGTGATGAAGAAGGCCCTAGTCATACTGGACGACTACGCACCGCAGTGGAACCTAGACTACAAATTCATAGGGAACATACATGATGAAGTACAATCGGAGGTGGTTGCAGACCAAGCAGAGAAATTTGGCTGGCTTGCAGTCGAGTGCCTCAAGGCGGCAGGTGTTCATTACAACCTCAGATGCCCCCTTGACGGAGAGTACCAAGTCGGAACAACATGGGCAGAAACCCACTAAGGAGAGTGACCATGAACTATAAAAGAAGCGAAGGCAAGTATTACAAGGACAATCCAGAGGCTGTGTGGAAGCGTGACCAAACTAAAATGTTTGTAAACGGCAAGTACATACCAAAGGCTCACCCTTTGCACAAGCCCGGACGCTACAAGAGCTTTGAAGCCGCAGCATTTAGTAGCCTAGCGAAGTACGAGTCCAGTGTAGAAGGCCAAGTCTACGTCATTGTCAACCCTAGCTTCCCTGAGTGGGTCAAAGTAGGCATGGCGATTGATTCAGAAGACCGGCTGAATAACTACCAAACCTCTTCCCCTTTTAGAGATTATGTGTTAAACTATAAGTGGAACGTAAGCGACCGAAGGGTCGCAGAGTCAGAAGCCCACACTGAGCTACAGAAGATGTACGAAAGACGTAGTGAGTGGTTTAAATGCACACCAGAGCAAGCCCAAGAGGTAGTCTCTGGTATAGTAGGAAACTACCAATGAAAAACGTATACAATTTAGTGGACGACATTTACAAACTTGTTAAGACCAAGAGGGTAGATAAAGACGTTGACATCGAAGAGTGCATTGAGCAGTTTGGAGAAAACGTCAAGGACTTGATGCGTAAGGAGTTTGGTGGTCGTCGTTTTGACGGACGTAAACTACGCATGTCCAACATTGGTAAGCGTGACAGGTTCTTATGGAACCACTACAACAATGTTCAAAAGTCAGAGGAGATGCAGGGCCACACACTGGTTAAGTTTCTCTACGGACACCTTATCGAAGAACTGTTGTTATTCCTTACGAGGGCCTCAGGACATGAAGTTACAGCAGAACAAAAGCAATGTGAAATCAACGGCATTACGGGTTCTATGGACTGCAAAATTGACGGTGTTGTCACGGACGTTAAAAGTGTTTCATCGTATGGGTTTAAGAAATTCAAAGACGGCACTCTGGCTTACGATGACCCGTTTGGATACGTCGCTCAAATTAAAGGATATGCAAAGGCAGAGAACCAGACAAGTTTTGGATGGCTTGCGATGGACAAACAGAACGGACACTTAACCTACCTACTGTACAACGAGGAAGACACTCAAGCTCCTGTGTACGAGAAGATAGGCTTTGACATCACAGACCGTATTGAGCATGTCCAAGAGATGGTTAAGCAGCCAGAGCCTCCTGAAAACTGCTACGAGCCTAAGCCAGACGGCAAGAGTGGTAACATGAAGCTGGACATAGGTTGTTCCTATTGTGCATATAAGAAAGAGTGTTGGCCGGGTCTACGTGCCTTCTCTTACTCTACAGGCCCAAGGTTTTTAACGGAGGTACACAATGAGCCGAAGGTCCAAGAAATCACCATTTAGAAGCACGTTTGAAGAAGATGTCGCCAAAATACTACAGGAGTTTAACTATGAGCCTTTCACTATTCCTTACACTATCTCTAGGAGCTACCGTCCTGACTTCGTTGATGCTAGCGGTTTATATCTTATTGAGTGCAAAGGATATTTCAGAGATGGAGACACCAAGAAATACACCAGCATCAGGGACAGCCTCCCAGAAGGACAAGAGCTAATCTTTGTTCTAATGCAGCCCAACAAGAGAATACGTAAGGGTGCCAAAATGACTATGGCACAATGGTGTGACAAAGAGAAAATACTATGGTATAATATAGATACACTACAGGAGTTGATTAGTTATGTCGCTAACGCTGGAGGAAGTTAAGGAACGCCTCTTGAAAACCTTAGACCCAGACGACCTTCTGGAGGCCCTACAGATAACCTCAGAACAGATTCTGGACAGGTTTGAGGACAAACTAATCAATAGACTAGACGTGTTTGAAGAAGAGCTAGAGGAGGAAGAGAATGAGTATTGACGACGTAACTCCAATGGAATGGGACAAGGTTCGAGAGTTAGCAAAGCTTTCTATCAGGAAAACACCAGACCCTGTAGAAAAGCCTGACCACTACAACAACGGAGCTATCGAAGCCATCGAAGCCATTAAAGCGTCCATGCCTGAGAACGAGTTTAGAGGCTATCTCAAGGGTAACGCACTGAAGTACCTCTGGCGATATGACTACAAAGGCAAACCAGTAGAGGACTTACGTAAGTGCCGCTGGTACATTGAACGACTAATCAAGGAAATGAATTAATGGACGCATATCAACAGTACATACACAAGTCACGCTACGCTCGTTACCTACCAGAGGAACAGCGTCGGGAGACTTGGGAAGAAACAATCGACAGGTACTTAAACTTCTGGATTGAGAAGGGTAAGTTAACACTCGAAGAAGCCAATGGTATCTTTGCAGACATCCACGACATGAACGTAATGCCGTCTATGCGAGCACTTATGACTGCTGGAGAGGCTCTTGACCGTGACAACGTAGCTGGCTTCAACTGTAGCTACCTACCTATTGACCACCCTAAAGCGTTTGACGAGATGATGTACGTACTTATGTGCGGTACAGGCGTAGGCTACTCTGTTGAACGTCAGTACGTTAGCAAGCTACCAGAAGTAGCAGAGGAATTCCATGACACCGACACCGTTATACACGTCGCCGACTCTAAAATTGGCTGGGCTAAAGCTTACAGAGAACTTATCAGCTTGCTCTATTCGGGTCAGCTTCCAAAGTGGGACGTATCTGGAGTACGACTTGCAGGGGCCTCTCTTAAGACCTTCGGTGGTCGAGCGTCTGGTCCAGAACCTCTTGTTG
>Ga0196887_1000890_pt1 | contig 13518 bp, 16 predicted proteins | sample VirMetDEL_Mar_31_FD_169094 | JGI IMG/M metagenome (GOLD analysis project Ga0196887, IMG submission 169094) | Aqueous microbial communities from the Delaware River and Bay under freshwater to marine salinity gradient to study organic matter... | ecosystem: Environmental > Aquatic > Marine >... | reverse complement strand
GTCTAGGAAAATCTCAAACGAATGAATGTTTGTGGTGTCCCAATCTTCCCACGAAAGTTCTGATGTGGTGTCTGTGGTGGGCGGGATTATTACAGTGGCTCCCTTCCCACCATCAACCAGATCACCATCAACGTTCCATGACGCTAAATTACCGCTTGTCCCGGCTGTACCACTTACACTCTTAGAATCTACTCCAGTACTATTGGTCAGGTTAGCTAAGTTACCACTTTGATCTAGGGTAAACAGACTAATCCAAGCACTGTCTGCCTCATTACGCATCTTTAAGATGTTATTGGTAGTGTCATACCATATCATATTAGCAAATGTATTACTGGGAGCAGATGTACCTGAGTTCTGACTAACAATAGCACTGAGGTTATTGTTCAGATCAGTCCTAAAGTTTGGTGCTGTTGCGTTAGCAATGTTATAATCGTGCTGTGCCATTAGTTGTGTTGAACCCTTGCTGTTAGTGTGTCTATTGCTGGAGTGACATTATCAGATGTTGATACTAGCTTAATCTTAAACTTAAAGGCTCTACCAAAGTACTCGCCAGATTGGAAAGCATTCCATGAAGACCATGTAGGTGTTCCTGCTGGATCATCATCTGTTACTGCGATGTATGCAATAACATTAGTATCGCTTACCTGATTAAACCCTGTAAGATCATCAAACAAACCGGGTAGACTATCGAATAGACCAGAGAGGTCATCAAACAATCCACCACTATCATCTTTACGTCTAACCTCTAGATCAATACGCGATCTAACTCTACGTGTACTACCAGTGTCAATATATGTACTAAACTCGTACTCACCATCACTGGGAGCAGTAGCAAAAGAACTCAGTTCTAGTTCACCTGTGTCTACAACCGTACCAGTCTTAGTCCCAGTAAATGTAGTAGAGTCTGTCTGCGTAAGTGTGGTCGTGAAGTCATCTAGATAAGTCTCAGGTACTACAATAGATGTCGTGTTCTCAGACTGAAGACCCGTCTTACTAAAAGCTCGAATAAAATATGTACCCGGTCTAGCTGGTAAAGTAATAGAGGTAGCTGGACGTGATACCTTGTCTACAGCAGTTGTAGCGTTTGCCCAAACAGCACTTGTTTCTTCAAGGGCATGTCTAATACGGTAATAAGACAAACCTGGGTCAGTAACAGCATCCCAGTTTAAGGTAATAAACCCACCGTTGAGATTGTAGCTAAAGTTAGTAACATCTGATACAGTAACTACAGCAGGGTCTACGTAATAATCAGGTACAGTACTCCACTCACCTCTTACACCTAGTACGTTAATAGCTCTTGCACGAATGTCATAAATACCGTCTTCAATATCTACTACCCTATAGATACCAAGCTCACCTGTGCCAACAGACTTGTACTCTGTGTCCGCGTTAGGTTTGTATTGGACTTCGACTAAATAAATCTCACTTGCTCTTGCAGATGTAGTATTAATCTCCAGTACAATAAGAACCCTTTCTGTAGCTGTCGTAGTCGTGACACTAGGAGATATACCTATTTCTGGGACATCAAAAGGATCATAAAGTGTAGTATTGTCTTTTTCATATACGAGTCCATCGCTTACCTCATCAAAGACAGATTGACTTATCTCTCTAAGGGTCATGTCTACGAATGGGCTAAATGCGTCATCAAACCCGAAAGTCCACTGGATGACTTCAAACTCTTTATCGACCCAGCCAAACCTCTCAAGGTTTAGTTTTATGTTATCACCGATACCAGCCTGAAAACCCTTGAAGCTGAACCTACCCTGTACCGTAAGCTGTTGTCTATTACGCTCAAGAGTAATAAGTGAAAGACGCCTAGCCTCAATAGAATTATCCGTAAAGGCTAAGTTTAAATCCAGACTTCTTTCTTCACCATTATCTACAGTAACAAATGCCGCATTACTAACGGGTGGGAAGTCTGTTGCTTGCCAGTTACTTTCTTCACCACGGAAAGTTCCCCTGACTGTATTATAATTATCTCTGCGTGTAATCCTAGTAGAGACTGATATCGGAGCGATTAGATCACCTTCATCAAAAGATAAATCTGCTGGTATCCAATATGCAGGGCGCATCCTCCAATTCCCTTGGGAGTACCACAAAAGTCCACCCATAGTACCAATGAACTGACCTAGTAGATCGTATGGAGTAGACCCAGTAGTAAAAGCACCATTAAAAGTATATCTAGTTGTCGCATCTAGAGTATTGTCTTCATCACATACGTTAGCAGCAGTAATTATACTGGCATCATCAATTCTATCAGAAGACTCATTCAAGCCATAAGATGAAGTCAAGTAATCCCGTATACAAAGCGCAGGGTTGTCGGACCAAACAGTTGTCTCTGTGCGAGGGTCGTATACTTTTTTACCCTTGATCACAGCGGTTATCTCTGGGACACCATTAGGAAAGACATCTTGGTCATACTCAAGACGGATATAAAGGTACGCACAGCCACGGAGACGGTGAGCAGAAGTCCATTGGGTACTCTCTGCAACTAAGTCAGCATCAGCGGCTTGTGTATCAGTCCCAAGGTTTTCATTGATCCTTACGAACCCATCAAACCTAGCTGGGGAAGTTACGTTACCATCCACGTCAAGAGTAACTACTTCATTATCAATATAGATTTCATCGAATGACTCTACTTCATGACCAGTAAAAACTAAGATTCGGTGAAGATACTTATTTGAATCACCAGTTACTTCATCAAATACACGAACACCACCGACTCTAGAACGACCGTATATAATTTGTCTATCTTGAGCAGGGCCGAATTGTGTTACTTGATATCCCCTACTACCGGGAGAGCTAGGTAGTTCTGGCTTAGGGGTTAGTGCATAAAGAGCTAGACCAATAGCAGTAGTGATTAAGAAATAGTTTAAAGAAGCTCCATAGGCAATAGTACCAAAAACTGCATAAGTACTAGCACCTGCACCAAAAATTATTGAGGCTGCTGCTACCATTATACTTTCTTCCCGTAATACTTCTCTACCTCAGAATATCCCAAGAACTCTAGAAGTCGATCAAAAGGCTTGTGTGACTTTGTACCAATCATGATTACATCTACACCATCTTGTTTTAGGCAGTCTTCTGCAAACTTAATCAGACGAACTGCTACTCTTGCATTTCTGTGTTCAGGGTTGACATAAAAGATATCCATCTTTGCCCAGATAGTGTCTTGATAATGCATATTAGAGTCTACTAAGAACAAGATATACCCAACAGGTTTTCCTTCATCTCTAGCAGTAAACACTTTTAGCATTCCCAGATCTTCTAAAGCATAGTATTTATCGTAATCAGGATTGAGCTTAATCGTGTCTTTATTAATAGCAATTTCTTCCCAGTGCTTCACAAGCATAGGCTTAAATTCTTCTAGGCAAGTACAGAGGAATTCTTGTTTATACTGTATCAAGCACTTACCTCCCTACCCCAAACCAACTTTTTATCCTGTAAGTCTTCTACAAAGTCAAATCCTTTGTCGCCAGGATATATAGATTTTTGATACGCAGAGGTAAATCTAATAGCTCTAGACCTTTCGAGGTCAACAAGTTTATTCTCAACGGCTAGTGTAATTGTAGATGTCTCAGCACCTTCCTGAATATCCATCTTATCCATGATACCAGTAAAGATCTCAGTCAAGAAATTAGTATCTGATACTACACCAAAGTATATTGTACAGACACGTCCTTGATACGGTTCTGTCAGAGCTAGACTAACCAGTGTAGATGGGATACCTGAGAGGGAAAGTTCTGCACCTTTAGCAGCTATTTCAGCAGTTTCTTCTACACTACTAATGCTAAGGAGTTGACCAGTACCTACGTAAGTATTCCCGTTTGCCTCAAGCTCACCCAAACCAGTCCATAGGTTTAAGCTACCACTATCAAAGTTCAGGTCAATAGCAAAGAAGACTTCTATCTCTGGGGAGTTTAGAGCTTCATAGATATTACTTGGTACGTCTCTACCAACATTGTTGTACGAAAGGTTAGAGGAGTATACTCTGATGTAAGACATATCGGGTTCCTTAAGGGACTACGCCCATTGCTTCAAACTGAATACCGTAAGTAGTTACACTGTTAATCTCCCACTCACTTACGTTCTTAGACAGTCTGAACCTACCTCTAGGGTTAGATACTGTGACAGTAGCATTATCCGTGGTAGCAGTGACAACCTTTGGAAAGACATCAAGCGTAGCTTCACCTGAACCATTAGTGTTTACATCACTGAGTACCCTGTACAAGTTTGCAGAAGCCCCAGTACCGAGTTGGATATAATCACCCGCTAAGAGATAGCCTGTCTCTGATACTGGTAGACCATCAATAAGTAATTCATCGCCAGTCTGACCAGCACCGTTTACAACAGGGGTTCCCGGTGTAGTACTCGCTGTACCACTAGGGGTTGCCTTAAGGGGGTCACCCAGAAGAAATATGCCCCATTGACCACGTAGCTTAATCAGGAAGTTTACCCAAGGATCAGCTAGGTCAGACTTTATAGGTGGGATTCTAATAGACGCTTCCCATCTCTCTCCTTGATGCCTGACAACCTGCTGTCTAAACGTAAAGGGGCTTTCAGTCATACCAACAGCAGTAACAGAACGTAGGATTATAGATTCCATACCTATGCTTGTTGGTAAGTCTAGTGGGTAAGTAATAGCCATTATCCAAAGGTCGCTTTCATTACACCGCCACGTCTACGGTCTTTCAGTATTTCAGATTTAGTAAGACTTGCAATAGAAGGTGCGGCTTGTGCAATAATCCTCTTAACCGTTTCATCACCATTAGCGGAGAAGTTAAAGGATTGGTTTATGACAATAGTATCACCACCACCGCTACCATAAACACCTAGCTTACCATCCTTGCCACGCTTCAACGGCATAACAGCTTCAGGACCAGCTTCACCCATAAGACCCATGCCATTAGCCATAGGGAAGAGGGTAGGCCCATTAACTATGCCACCGTCAGCAAGAGGTCTAGGCTGTGGTCGTGGACTACTAGTAGGGGCAGCTCCACCAGTGATAAGACCACCAATGAAACCTGCAATACCAGATCCTGCACCAGTACCAGCATTAAAAGAGCCAACTAATTGCTGGACTACCAAGATATCCCATAGTTGAGAAAGGATACTACGTGCCATATCCTTAAAGGCGTCTTTAATGGACTTAGTTCCATCTACAAGGGAGTTGAAAAACCCAGAAAAGCCTTTTGACATAGCGTCAACAACATCCTGGTTTCGCTCTTGCAGTTCTGTCAGCTTATCTTTTAATTTATCTATGGCACCGTTAGAATCTTCTGCACCATCTTCAATAGCACCGAACCAGTCTTGGATTTGAATATCGCTTGCACCACCACTAAACAGGGCAAATAGTTCATCCAGTGCTTTCTTCTGTGCGGCTGTAGCACCTTCAATTTCTACCCCGCCAGCAATAATCTCTGACCTAAAAGCCGCCTCCATATCGTTAGCTACTTTTATAGCTGCTCGTATCTCATCTATGTTACCAAGGATAGGTACAGACAGGTCTTCCTTATAGGCAGCTTTAACAGCATCAAAAATTGCTTGCCCACGATCAAAACCGTCATCACCAGATGGTTTTAGTGGTTCTATTCCACCTTCTCGTGTTATTAGATCAAAGAAACTATCCTTTACAGCAAGTTTACCTACTGCTTGAGCAAAACCAGTCTTACCAAAGTCGTTCAATTTAGCTATGGCGTTATTTATACCATCTATAAAGGGGTCTGTTATCGCAGAAGAAACCTCAAGAAAAGTCTGTTTAATACCTGCAACGGCACCCTTCATTATACGTATAAGCGTACCAACCCAAGAACTCTCAAGCCAAGTAAGAAGATTTATAAACTGTTCATACCAAAATGCTTCAAATGCATACATGTCTGCTCTAGCAGTCCTAACCCAAGCCATAATACCTTTACCAATTCTGGTGCCAGTAGCACTAGCGAGGTCCCCAAGCGCCGAAAACAACTTACCTATCCAAACACTCGTAGCAGCAATAGCATCACCGCCTTTAGCAAACTGGTATGCAATCTCACCTATGGCGACGGCAAAGATACCTATGCCCGTTGACAAAAGCCCAAGCCTAATTATCCTAAAAACTGTTAAAGCTGCCCTACCACTAGCAATCCAAGCAGCAACTAGCTTAATACCGATAACAGTTACAAGACCGCCTAAGTAGGCAATAGCTCTTTGTGTATTGTTTAGGACAAGATTAGCAAACCCTATAAAGGCATCCCCAACAGTGGACAAAGCCTTCATAATACCGTCTATAACAGGTTTAATAGGGTCTATTGCTTTCTTTACATCGACCCATACCTTTTCCATAACAAGACCAGTAGAAGAAGTCTCCTGCTTAACCCTAGCTACAGCGGTCCAGATAGCAAGTGCAGCACCTGCAATAGCACCCATAGGACCAAGGATACCCAAAAGCTGAGAACCCTGCTGTCCAAGAGCAACTAAAGCATTAGTACCACCTTGAATCTGTACTGCGAAGTCACCTACTTGATAACCGACTTGCTGTAGTCCAACAGAACCAAAACGTTTAATCTTAGTCTGACCACGAGACGCCTGCATACCAAACTGGTTAACTGCAATACCAGCAGCGTTTAATTGCTTGGCTGTAGGGGCGGCTACAAGACCCATACGTTGAAGGGCTTTAGTAAACGCACTAACTCTAGGTGCTTGCTTGCTAGAAGTACTGCCAAGCTGGCTAATCTCTCTAGCAGCTTCATCAATAGGTTTACCCTTTTGAAGCACCTCAATAATGAGTTGAATGTCAGCCGCCATTAGCTATCCTTACGTAGATGTTATCTATATCTTTTATCAGTTTTACCTCAAAGAGACCCAAAGATTCTCCTGTTAATTCTAACCAAGCATTCATCTCAAGGTAACTTATGGGTAAAGGCCCATCCATTCCATAGGATCTAGTAACAGAAAGGTTAATAAACTTTAACCATATACTCTCTGCTACTTGTGGAAAAGGTGGTGTAACTAACTCTGCTGGGGTTATTCCTGTGGAAGCCTCTACCTGTAATAGATGCTCTATCTTAGTTATGCCTTTATCATCCTTTTGACTTAAATCAAAGATGACTTCCGCATAAGACAGAACATCTTCAGTTAGGCTTTCGTAAAATCCAGGTAATCAGATTCCGCCTCCTCTAATTGATCCCTAATCCAAAAGACTTCTTCATACAAGTCTCTGGCAGCATCAATAGAGAACTTTGGCATCTCTCCACCAAAAGTAATATTCCAGTCAAAAGTTGTCTTGGAGAGTAGATGAAGGTTTGTCTTCTCTAGATCATCCGCAGTAAAAGTAAACTTCTTTTTAGCCTGAGACATCTTTAGCTTTTTATCTGTCTCTTTATTTAAGACGGACTTATACTCTTTAGAGTGTGGCGCATAACGGCTAATAGTCATAGCAGAGCCATCTTCGTTCTCAAGAATATCACCTGTGGTTGGGTGCGTAATCTCTACGACGATAATATCTGCTGTTGGGGTTAAGTCTTTAAGGTCCATTGTATTTCCTTCAGGTTTCGGGATTAAATGGGAGGAACCATGAACCCGACATCACAGTCCCTCCCCACCTACGTAGGTGTTCTTAGTTTAAGCGGAGTATTATGTAGTATCAGGTCTTGTGATAGTGAGGTTAGAAGCCTCTGTGATATCGTATAGAGCCACAAAGGGAATACTAATCATACGGGATTGCTCATTATCAGTAGGTACGTCAGCACCATTGACCTTAATCTTAGGGAAGAAGAACCCGTACTGATTAGCCGCTGTAGGATCATTAACAGTGACAAACAACTGTGTCTCTGTCTCACTGATAAAGCGGTCAATAAGCGTAGTGTCTTCGTAGTATGCTGTCAGTGTACCTTCTACTGCACAACGACCATACTCAAGCTGTGGTGTAGCGTCACTACCGATAACAAACGTAGGAGCAAGACTGTTATTAACAGTAAAGTCCAGAGACGTAACAGTAGCAATACTTGCCAGTCCACTACCGAAGTCAGCAATCTGGATATCACCAGAGTAAGCATCAAAGGGTTGGTCTGTACCAGCAGCAGTAATAGTCTTTTCTGTTGCACTAATGCTATGGTCACTACCTACGAATGAGAACGTAGTGTTAATGAACTGGTTAGGTGCAATGGAAAATGACGCTTGAGATATTGCCATACCTGTAAACAAACGGGCTTGGTCAATATCAGCAGCGTAGTCTTCAAGCGTAAAGGATTGAAGTGTAGTTCCTACCTTTAGTTCATCAGGACCAACGGGTGTGTTGTCCCAAGTACTGAACATAAGGCTCTCAAGAAAAGTATCGTAAGCAGAGTTACGAAGGCTTACTGCAATATCCCCAGCAGTCTGACGGTTACCATGACGGTCGATCCGTGTCATGCGATCAGATTGGATATCGTTACCTTCAATACGTTCTTTACTCAGGTTTAGTGAGTGCGTAATAAAGGGCAATTCCTGGAAGTTACCAGCAGGGGTAGTCGCGAAAGTTACTTCCGAGACATAGGATAGACGGTTTCTTGAACCTTGACTGAACGCCATTTTAGTTCTCCTAGTTTATTGTGCGAAGATGTACCAACTGATATCTACAGGTATAACATACCAAGGAGAACTATTGTAACCCGGTCTGCGTTCTGCATATCTAATTGATAGAATGATACCAGCATCGTTGATATCAGTTGTTGCATCAAACTCATCAATGATTGTATTGGCGAGTGTATCAGCGGCATTTGGTCCAGCATTCTCTGGTGTGTGTACCATTACGAGAAAAGAACCAGTATGAAGTTGTTGTGGGTTAGTAAACCTAACAGCAGGTCTACGAGTAGCGGGAATTAACTTACAGGACAGAAATGAAGTCCCAGTAGTCGGTTCATATTTTACGTTTTCGTAAGCAACATCAGGTATACCAGCTATGTTAGATAGCTTGGTTTCTAGGGCGGCTCGTATACTGTCATAAATCATGTCTTAGACCTAGCCTCTGCTTCTGCTACTGCTTCTGCTTTTAGTTGTGGCCAAGCTGCTCTAAGTGACGTGTAGACACCGTAGCCGTGGGTGTACTCAACTTCCTCCGAATGAAAGGCTGTATTGGCTATAGAGGCCCGTTTCCAGTCTTCTGGGAGCCTATCTATCTGAGCATACATATTGTTCAAGGATGCTTGAGAGACAGGCCCATAATCTACCTTTGGTCTACCATCGCTTGATTGTATACTTGATGCAGGTACAGAGTTACCTTCACCGATATTATGGTTCTCCATGTAAGTCCCTGTGTCAACTGGCGACCTAAGAACTACCCAAGCAGCAGCTTTTCTCATTGACTCAGCCTTAGCCTCTTCAACGAGATCTTTTGCATTCTTGAACTTATTAAGTATCTGACCTCTGTTTACTTCAGCCCTCATTATTCCCTCACATGACAGATATAACAAACAGCCGTACTAGAGTATATTGTTTGTACACGAGTAACGTTTACCGTATCACCAATACCTATGATCTGATCATCGACTTCTGGAGAAGGTATGTCATTACCATTGGTATCTATAGTAGAAAGTACGACTTTACGCATACCATCTACAATCTGAGACGCCTGTCTTTCCATGAGGTTGTAGTCACTTGGATAAGCCATGACAGTGTAATCAGTAGTAGCACCACCGGAAATAGTCCCGGTAGCAGGATCATAAGCGCCAGATGTAGAGTTAACACGTAAGGTTACTTCCCTACCATGTTCACCTAGCATACAAAGGAGTTCATAATTACGGAACATTACTGATTATAGCTCGTGTCATAGTCTTCATACTGACCATTGATTCTGAATTGATCACGACGGAACGAAGGTTTAACCCTGTCTGTTTGTTCTCTTACAGTTTCGATAGCAGAGATATCAGTACCACCAAATACTACACCGAGAGAACCAGCGTTATATTTAGTACCGTTTTGACGGAGTGTACCGCTGAGTTTATTGTATTGCCTAGACAGATCAGAGTAGTCAGCACGGAGTTGACCATCAAGTTCTGTAGATACTTTACGAGAGAACTTAGCAGCAATGACACTTGCTACCCAAGAGGCTGCATAGTAAACATTGTCAGATTGGGTTAGTGCGAAATTGATTTCTTCATCTTGTACAAGTCTATCTGTTTCATCCGTATCACCAACCAACAATCTAACGGTATTAAGTTTACCACTAGCAGTAGTCGTATTAAGTACGTCCTCTGAGTAGCTCCAAGTCATTAAAGGTTCTCCATTTCTCCGTAGAGACTGCGCCACCGACGAATATGACCCCGTTGTTTATCTAGGATCGTAGATTCTCGGCACCTTTTCTTTCTGTATTCTGTCTCGTTACGGGTATTGTCTTTGACTTTCTTGTTGATGTTTCTAACAAGTTCCTCAAGCTCTTCTGTGCCAAGGGACTCAAGACCATCACCAACACTCTTTAGCTCTTTCTCGAACTCAACGTTGTGATAGACATAGCCATTGTTAAAGAGGATCTGTACTTTGTTAACATCAACACCTACTTCAAGCCAAGGGTAATGTTGACCTTGTTTATAATGCCTCCCGGCAGACGTAAGACCACTTGGGTTCTTGATGAACACGGGGAGGTTGTATTGAAAAGTCTTCATATCGGGTTCCTATAAGCTAACTTAATAGTGATGCCCCAACTAAGGGACACCACTTTATTTATGACTAAGCGATTAAGCGATTACGCCATTGAAGAAGTAACCCATGTCAGCGCCAACCACCTTCATATCATAGGCCATCTTGACCTCAATACGTTCAGCAATCTGCTTAACACGGAGCCAGTCACCTGAGAACGACTCAACAGAGACGCCAAGGTTAGCAACACCGGGAAGGTTATTCCAAGCGAAGGTAAGACCAGCCGCAGGAGACATAAGCGAAGCACTAGACGGTGTGTACGTCAAGAGAGCATGCTTACCACCAATAAAGGCGTTTGACTCAGCAATACCTTCAGCAGTAGTGTTCTCGACAGCTTCCATTGTGTAGAAGTTCTCTACCTCAAAGATTTCTGCCAGCTTAGAATCCGTAATCAATGCCGTGTTAGTGACAGTAGCGCCACCATTAAGACGAGCAAGGATATCGGGGTGGTTGATCAACTGATCACGGACTTCTTTACCAAGTACGATTGTATTTGGCTTAAAGCCACCAGATGCAAGCTGCATAGTGCGACGTGCAGTAGTAACATCCGTGATTGGAGTACCGTTAGTGTAGTCGCTCCAGTGGCGGACTTGACCACCAGCAGGCGCACCAGATACACCATCTACTTCAGTTGTCCAAACACCAGTGGCGAAGAACGTAGAAGCGAATTGGTTTTCACGGTGGATCATCATACGCATAGCAAGTGTCTCTGCACCAGCGGTACGCATCTCCAGAGCAGCATCCTCATTAGCAAGGGTTTGCTCATCGAAGTCCATAGCAAGACCATACACGTCAGCAGTATAAGTACTGTTCGAGATGGACATACCAATGGTTTCGAGTTCAGTCCGTGGGGCAACTTTAGCAACATCGCCCTTACGGTTCATATTATCACGGTCATAGATATAGTAATAGTCCGACTGGCTTTGTACACCAACAATCGGGAAAACTTTATCTGCGATAAACATAGACTGATCCTGGACATACGCCAAGGTCAAGTTCGTAAGTGGTTTATCAATATGTACGTCAGATGGGGTTAGAATAGGCATCTTTAATTATCCTCTATTAAGCCGCAGCGTTTCCGCCGTCGATGAGTTTAACAGCAATAATTTGCCCCGATACACCAGTCTCTAGCGCAACACCGCGAACGATGTCCGCAGTAGCAGCCAGAATAGCTACACCAGCGGTATCAGAAGCGACATCATCACCAACAGTAATGGAACCACCTGCTGTAACAAGTGCGCGACCAAATTCTTGTACGGTAACTGCTCCACCAACTGTGGCTTGGTCTGTTACGGATACACCGGGACCAGCAGCACCATTTGCCGAATGATCTACTTGACCATCAGCCGCCAGCGAAACAAACTTGTGCTGCGTAATAGCAGAACCAGCAAGGTACGTGGCGTTAATTGCATTTGCGTAAGTAGCCATGATTAGCTATCTCCTTTGTAAGATTTGGCAATAAGAGACTTACCTTCATCGGTCTTAGCAACTGCTGCATAAGCCTTAGCATAGTCTTTCTTGGCCATTTTGTTTTCTTCCATGTAAACCTTAACGAGAGCTTCGAGCTTTTCATCAGGGTCTGTCATGTCAGCGTCTACTTCTTTCTTGCCAACTTCTTCCATCTGGCCTGCAAAAAGTCCATCAACTGCCGAAAGAAACTCAAGGATATCTTCCTGACTTCCAGCAATCTCAACTTCAAACTTCTGCACGAGAGCTTCAGCATGGTCTTTCTTTACATTAGGAAGGAGTTCTTCCGCACGCTTAGTCAGTTCCATTGCACGCTTTTCACAAGCATCAGTTTCCATTTTCTTGAGAATGGCAGCAGGCACATCGGCCTTATTGATCTTTTCACCTTCAATTTCAAGATACTCCACAGTAGCTTTCTTCTCAACCGACTCTGCCTTAATGACAAATCCGTTCTCAATGAGAGCTTTGCGAAGCATCTGGGCTTCTTTTTCACGACAATCCAGCGTCTCTGCTAGTTCATCAAACTCAGATTTTGCTACCGTCTCAGGCGCACTAGTTTCTTTAGACATGTTATCTCCTTCTTGGGAGTTTCGTTTATACAGAGGAGCCATAGCCAACGGGTTTGCTGGGTTGTCAACGAGAGACAACTCCTCTAATTTCAGCATAGAGATAATGTTAGCCATTATACTCCTCCTTAATAGCGCGACCCCCAATACTAAAGGCACGCAGTTCACCAGACTTAACCATCTTCCAGACGTTATCATCATAGACTTTATAGCCTACGATCCATCCTTCCCGGTCAGACTGAATATCAAACGCCTTGGCAATGCTTTCGGATATAGGCATCGAGTGAATTACGACACCTGTTTGATCTCCGACATGCATTGTTTTACCAACACGTACAAATTCCATAAATTCGTTGCAGGCTTTCTCAAGGGTTGACATCTCAATGATATCTCCTTGCAAGTCTACAACAGGTACACCCTTATCCGTAGCCACAGAAGCCCACCCGTAAATAATACGCTGTTCTTCATCTACCTTAAGGATTTGACCTTCAACCGATTTATTCATAACGGCTCCAATAATAGCCTCAATAGCGAGAGACATAGCGTCTTTTTCTTCAGCCATAGGCGCTTCATTGATGTCAGGTTGGTAGTAAGACAAATATTCGTCTTGGTTCTTTCCTGGCATGTAATAGGCTTGACCGTAACTGTCTTGTACGACGTGGACTTCCCCACCAAGACCTAGATCATTAGAACGTGATACACACTCGGCTTGAGTCGAGAACACGTCATTTGCTATTTGTGCCTTTAACAACTGCTGTTCGTATGCTTGATTAGCTTGATTAGCTTGATTCATCCTATAACCTTTGCTACGTAGCCTTTGAAGTGTGCAAAAGCT
>Ga0196887_1000887_pt1 | contig 13558 bp, 9 predicted proteins | sample VirMetDEL_Mar_31_FD_169094 | JGI IMG/M metagenome (GOLD analysis project Ga0196887, IMG submission 169094) | Aqueous microbial communities from the Delaware River and Bay under freshwater to marine salinity gradient to study organic matter... | ecosystem: Environmental > Aquatic > Marine >... | reverse complement strand
CAGGAGTTAAAAAGATATATAAATGAACTTAAACAAGTTGTTGTCTATTATAAAAAGGTTACTACAAATAAACCTGATACAGGGGAGTAATATGAATATATCACAAGAAGGAATAGCTCTAATAAAGAAGTTTGAAGGTTGTGAATTAGAAGCATATAGAGACTCAGTAAATGTTTTAACAATTGGTTATGGACATACTAAAGATGTTAAAGAAGGCGATAAGATAAACCAAGACGAAGCAGAACATCTATTACAAGAAGAAATGCCTGAATATGAAGGCTATATCAATGATATGGTTAAAGTGCCCTTAAAACAGAACCAATTCGATGCTTTAGTTTGTTGGGTTTATAACTTAGGACCAACTAATCTTGGTGAGTCAACATTACTAAAATTACTTAACGCAGGTGATTATCATACAACACCATCACAAATTAAAAGATGGAACAAAGCTGGAGGAGAAACATTGCAAGGATTAATTAGACGAAGAGAAGCGGAAGCATTGCTTTTTGAAGGCAAGGAATGGATTGAGGTCTAGAATGCCATTAGCAAAATTTGTTTTTAAACCAGGAATAAATAAAGAAGGAACTAACTACTCTAATGAGGGTGGTTGGTTTGACTCTGATAAAGTAAGATTTCGCAAAGGGCGACCAGAAAAGATAGCAGGATGGGAAAAAAATACTTTAAATAATTTTCAAGGCACTTGTAGAAGCTTGCATTCTTATAGAGACCAAGGACAAACAGATTATGTTGGAGTAGGTACACATTTAAAATATTATCTTAAACAGGGTAATAATTTTAATGATATAACTCCTATAAGAAAAACAAGCACAAATTCAATAACTTTTGCAGCAACAAATGGTTCTTCTACTATAACTGTAACTGATTCAAGTCATGGTGCAGAAACAGGAGATTTTGTTACATTTGCACAAGCAGTAAGTTTAGGTGGATTAATAACAGCAGATGTTTTAAATCAAGAATATGAAATATTAAAAACTTTAACTACTAATACATACACTATAACAGCTAAAGATACAGACGGAAATACAGTTACAGCAAACTCAGATGATATCAATAATGGTGGTTCAGCAGTAGATGGTTCTTATCAAATAAGTATAGGTTTAGATGTTTTTGTTAAAGGAACAGGTTGGGGTGCAGGTACTTGGGGTGCAGGCACATTTGGTTCAGTAAGTCCTATATCAGCTTCTAGTCAGTTAAGATTATGGTCACAAGATAATTTTGGAGATGATCTTATATCTTGTATTAGGGGTGGTGGCATATTTCTTTGGGATGAAAGTGCAGGTGCTACACAAAGAGCGGTAGCTTTTTCAGATTTATCAGGTGCAAGCAATCCACCTATTATTGCTTTACAAATAATGATGTCAGACGTAGACAAACATATTATTTGTTTCGGAGCTAATACTATAGGTGCATCAACAGCAGACCCTTTGTTAGTAAGGTGGTCAGATAAAGAAAGTTCTATTGATTGGACACCTACATCAACTAATCAAGCAGGTGGTGTACAGCTATCACAAGGTTCTACAATTATTGGTGCATTACGCACGAGACAAGAAATACTTATATGGACTGATGTAGGTATAGTATCTATGCGTTTTGTAGGTGAACCATTTATATTTTCTTTTTCAGAAGTAGCACAAGGTCCTTCACTTATAGCACCTAATGCAGCAGTTAATGCCAATAACAGAGTTTATTTTATGGATAGGGGTGGATTTTATTCTTACTCAGGAAATGCACAAAGACTGGCTTGTACTGTATTAGATCATATATATTCAGATATAAATCTAGGTCAACAATTTAAAATATTTGGAACATCAAATGAAAACAATAATGAAGTCATTTGGTTTTATCCTTCAGCTAATAGTTTAGAAATAGATAAATATGTTATTTATAATTATTTAGAAAATACATGGTCTATAGGAACTACATCTGATGGCTTTACAAGAACTGCATGGATAGAAGCACCTTCATTAGATTTTCCATTAGCTGCTGCTAAAACAACAGGCACTAATACTAACTATCTCTACAATCAAGAAGTAGGACATAGTAATGATGGTGAAGCATTTACTGCTTACATAGAGTCTAGTGATTTTGATTTAGCTCCAGACGGAGAAAGATTTACATTTATATCTAAATTAATACCTGATATTGAATTTAGGGATCAACAATCAACAAGTGATAGTGTTACTTTTACTATTAAAGGTAGAGATTATCCTTTACAAGATTTATCTACTTTACAAACTATAAACGTAACACCAGCCTCTACATTTGAAAATACAAGAGCTAGAACTAGACAAGCAGCTATGCGTATATCTAATTCATCTAGTGATTATGGATGGAGATTAGGAGATTTAAGATTAGAAATTAGACCAGACGGAAAAAGATAATGGCTCAAATAAAAACAGTACCATTACCAGCACCAGATATAGAATATGATTCTAATAATGAAGCAGTTACAAGAAGAACAATAGAACAAGCAATAGAAAGTATAAATACAAAAATTACTAATATACAAAAATTACAAGATTCAGTTACTAGTAAGTCTGTTATACGCAAACAATTTTTATTAATGGGAATAAAACATGGCTGATATATTAAAAGTATTAGGTCAATTAGACCCAGCAGCTACAACAACAACAGTTTTATATACTGTGCCTGATATGACACAGACTACAATTAGTTCTATTGTGGCAGCTAATCGCACAGGATCAGCTATAACTTTTAGACTAAGCGTTCATGTAGCTGGTGCAGGTGCAGATGATAAACAGTTTTTATATTATGACAAATCAGTTGCAGCTAATGACTCATTAGCTATAGTTATAGGTATAACCCTTAATCAAACAGATGTATTAAAGGTTTATACGAGTGCAGTTAATATGAGTTTTAATGTGTTCGGATGTGAAACCTTAGAGGAAAGGTAATGAAATATAAAATTAAATCTGGTGATACATTAAGTCAAATAGCTAAAGATAATAATATTTCTGTAAAAAAATTAGCTGAACTAAATAATATTAAAGATGTTAATAAAATATTTGCAGGTAAAACTTTAGATATTCCTAGTCGTGAAAAACCTAAAACAAAAAAATCTTCTAGTGTAGAAAGAGTAAATCAATCTGATCCATTTTTTATACAAGAAGAAAGTGGTGCATTTAAAAGTACAAGACCTAAATCTACAACACCTAAATCTACAACTAGTGTTACGCCTTCAGTACAAGAAAAAAAAATTATAGAAGAAGAATCTTTTTTGCCTATAAATATAAGACAAATTTTTAATCCTGGACAAAACAGAACAGAAAAAGATTTATCAAAAGAAGAAAGAGATGTTTTAAAAAAAGTTATAGCTAGAAGTCAAACACCAGAAAGAATAGCCGAAAAAGAAGAATCAGGTTTAAATCCTTATGCTATTGAGTATAAAGATTATGAAAGTACCAAAGAAGGTGCTCAATATGCAGATGTTGGTGGAGACATGGGTTTATTAGGATTACTGAATAAATTACAAAATCCTGCATACAATTTAAAAACTTTTTTAGGTCAAGCTTCAGCTATACCACAAGAAGATGGTGGTTATAGAATACAAGATGTTTACGATTTTAAACCTAAAACAAGAAGGCAAGGATTAGGTAAATTTGAAGATTATTTATCTAGTGTAGGTGAAGCTGGATTTAATCCTTACAGTCAAGTAAGAAATTTTATGGGTTATTATGGACCTCAAGAAGGAACAGGTGAGGGTGGTAGAAGTGATATTAGAATAATGCAACAAGGTGGAGATACTATGGATATACAACAACAAACTAAAAACGTAGCAGCACAAGGTCGTTATGGCGATTCTATGTTACTGCACGTTAATCCAGCAGAGGTTAAAGGTTTAGCATCAGCTATGCCTATAACAGTTAATCCTCAAACTGGACAACCAGAAGCTTTCTTACCATTTCTAGCACCTATATTTGGTTCAATGCTAGGTGGCAGTCTTTTAGCTGGTAGTACACTAGGAGGGTTAGCAACAGCAGGATTAAGTAAAGCAGCAGCAGCAGGTATTGGTGCAGGTCTAGCACAAACAGCAGTTACAGGTGATATTAAAGAAGGATTAAAAGCAGGTCTTACAGCAGGTATGGGAGCAAGAATATTTGGTGGAGGAGCAGAAGCATCAAAATTTGCTGAAGGAGCTCAAGGGGCTACTGATGCTGCAACAAAAATAAATACTAATGTTCTTTTACAAGACCCTACTTTAGCACAAGCAGGACAAGCTTCTTCAACACTTGTAGGTCCTGTTCCTCCAGTTTTAAACCAAGCAGGACAAATGCAATTATCAAATATGATGCCTGATGCTTCTGAGTTTATTGCACAAGGAGGCAAAGATGCAGTTGCAACATATTCTGGCAATATTGCAGGACCAGGTGCAGCTACGTTTGGAGAAGATTTTACGACTATGTTTGGAAAAGGAGATAATTTTAATTTAGGACAAGGACTTTCTAATATTGGTTCAGCAGCCATGAATGATCCATTAGCATTAGCCACACTAGGAACTACTGGAACTATGTATGGTATGGATATGATGCAAGCAGACTACGAAGAACAGATGGCTAGAATGCAAGCTGAAAGAGAAGAAAAAAAGAGACAGAATGAATTAATGAATCCTGAACCTATTCTTTACTCAGCAGAAGGTGGAAGAACAGGATATTTTATGGGTGGCGATATGAGAGCTGCTATTGATAGCGTAGGTGGTCAAAATATAACTGGTGGCGAATTACCACAAATATTTGCACCTGCAAGACAAGCTTATGATGTAAATCCAAATTTTATGGCTGGTTTTAATCCAGAAACTATGTATTTTAATCCATCTACAATATCAGCTCCAGCATCAGGTTTAGAAGCAGGAGGTCCTCCAATCGTTTTAGATACATATACAGGCACTAAAGGAGGATATGGCGGTGATCCATTAGTAATATCACCTGAAGGGCGACAAGCATCTATTGATCCATTTAGTGCATATACAGGAGAAGCACCAGCAGGATTAGTTCCATACAGCACTACACAACCTGCACCTTATATAGATATAACTGGTGAAGATTTAGGAATTACTGATGGAACTGAAGGAGTTTATGACCCAACAGTTGACGGCATAACAAAAGAAGAACCGATTATTGATGAATCATTTGATCCCAATAATTATACAATTCCTGACAATATACAAGATTTAATTGATTCTTTAGATTTATCTAATATAAATTTTATGGGTTCAAACATTGATCTTACTGGATTTAATCCATTAGATTATACAGTTGATCCAAAATTTGAAGTTAATGATCCTACCAATATGGATGATTTAATAAATCTTGATAATAATTTAATGACAGATAGTTTAGATACGAATATAAATAATAATTTAAATGATACTTTTGATATAGATGCTTTGTCTAATCTAGATAATATAAATGCAGGAATAGATTCTTTTACAACAACAGATAATACACTTAACAATACATTAGATTTATCTGCTTTTGACCCTTACAATCAACTTGATACAACTACTAATTTAGGTGTAACAGATACTTTAAGTGCAAATACTTTAGCTGGTTTTAATCCTCTTAATACATTTGGTTTAACAGAAGATCAACTAAATAGATCAAAAATGGATTCATTGACTATGGCTGAAGGCGGTCAATTACCTAATAAAGGATTAGAAGCTTTAAATAAAGTAGCACCTGATGTTGTAGATAAAATGGGATATCAAGAAGGTGGCATGACTATGATGAATGATCCTCTTACTCAAGAAGTAACTGCATTTTTATTAGGTGAATCAAATAATGAAGAAGCACTAAATATGTTTTTAACTAAATATGGTAATGAAGCATTTATGCAACTTAGAGAAGCTGTGTTGCAATCTGTAGTACCAGGAGCACAAACACAAGGACAAATAAAAGGTAATGGTGAAGGAGGAATGGATGACGATCTAAGAGGTATGATAGGCGATAAAGAAAGAATAGCTGTATCACAAGATGAGTTTATTGTTCCTGCTGATGTAGTATCAATGTTAGGAGATGGCAGTTCAGATGCTGGTTCTAAAGAACTTTATGACATGATGGATAGAGTTAGACAAGAAAAAACTGGTACTACAAAACAAGCACCAAGATTAGCTAATGCTGGAGGAATGTTGCCAGCATGAATGAACCAGCAAAAAAATTAGAAAATAATATAGAAATATCTGCTGTATTACCCTCAGATATTTATTTAGTTTGGAAGTATGTTGATAAATTTTTAGAGCGTGCTTGTAAAAGATCAAACGGAAGACATACTATTGATACTATTTATAAACAATTAATAGATAGTCATGCAAATTTATGGGTGGTTTATAATACAAATGAAGACATTGTTAAAGGATGTGTTGTAACAAATTTTGTTTTATATCCAACTGGATTAAAAATGTTAAATATATTGCAATTATCTGGTAAAAATATGGAAGACTGGATGGAAATAGGTAAACCAATTTTATTAGATTGGGCAGTAAGAAATAATTGTCATGGTATAGAAGCTGTAGGAAGAGAAGGAATGGGTAATTGGCTTACAGATAAAGATACAAAATGGAAAAAAAATAATTTACTTTTTGAAATGCAATTTGATCAACAGGAAAAAACCAAATGATTATTAGAGCTTACGAAAATAAAGACCTTGATCAGTGTGAGGCAATTGCAAGAGGTTTTCAAGAAAGCAGTCTATTTAATGTATCAGGCTGGGATAAAGAAAAATTTAATTATCTTGCAAGCCAAGCAGCTATACCAGGATCAGATGTTTTTGCTTGGGTAGCGGATTTAGATGGCATAATTATCGGTGCTTTTGTAGGATACATAACTGAGTATTATTTTTCAAAAGAAAAATTAGCAGAAGATTTAATAGTTATATTTTTACCAGAGTATAGAAAGCATGCCTATGAAGGAATAGAAAAAATGTTATCGGAATTTGAAGACTGGGCAAAAGTAAAAAATGCAGTGGAGCTTTGTATTGGTGCTAGCACAGGTTTAAAGACAGACAATTATAAAGATTTTTTGATTAAGAATGGTTATCAAGATGTGGGTTTTTTAACTAAAAAGAGGATTTAATTATGTGTGGAGGCGGAGGAGGCGGAAGCCAACCAACAGAAACTACTGTAACAAATACTGATTTACCTGAATACGTTGAGCCGTATTTTAAACGGCTATTACAACGTGGTGAAGCAGAAAGTTTACAAGGATATACTCCCTATGGCGGAGCAAGATTAGCTTATTTTTCTCCTGATGAATTAACAGGACAAGCTATGACTAGAGGCTATGCAGCTTCTGGTACTCCTCAACAATATACAGATGCAGGTACAGCCTTAACAGGTCTTGCAGCATATGGGGATCAAGGTTATACACCAGGAACTTTTAGTTCTTCTTATACAGCAGGAAATGTTGGACCAACTTATGCTGCTGGAAATTTAGGTCCTTCTAGTTATGCAGGTCAACAAATAACATCAGGATACAGACCTGAAACAAGAGGTTCAGCATATACCGCAAGGACTGCTGGTGAAGCTTTTAATCCTCTTGAGTATGAAAAAAATCTACAAAGATTTATGTCTCCTTATCAACAAAATGTTACTGATATAGAAAAAAGAGAAGCTATACGACAATCACAAATGATGGCTTCAAGAAATCAAGATGCAGCAGCAGCATCAGGTGGACTAGGCGGATATCGTGAAGCTATTATGCAATCTGAACGTCAAAGAAACTTAGGTACACAGTTAGGAGATATTCAAACTAGAGGATCACAACAAGCTTTTCAAAATGCACAAGCACAACTAGAAAGAGAAAGAGCTTCGCAATTAGGTGCTGCGAAATTTGGTCTACAACAATATACTTCTGAAGAACAATCTAGACAGCAACAAGAAAGATTTGCTCAAGGTGCATATCAAGCAAGCCAACAAGCAAAACAACAAGCTGCTGCATTAGGTTTAAATGCACAACAACAAACAGAAGCTTCAAGACAAGCTGCTGAAAAATATAGACAATCAGCTTTTCAAACACAAGCACAAGCAAGCCAACAAGCAGGAGCACAAAGATTGCAAGCTTATCAAGCTGGAGAAAGAGCAAGAGCAGAAGCAGCCAAACTTGGATTAAATGCACAGCAACAACAAGAAGCAGCAAATCAAGCAAAAGAAAAATTTGCACAGAGTGCTTATGACATGTCTTCTCGTACTGCTTTAGCTAAAGCCAAAGGACTTATTGGATTAGGCACAGAAAATGAAAGAGCTGCACTTTCTAGAATACAAGCACTTCTAGGAATAGGATCGCAAGAAAGAGCATTACAGCAAGCTAGCCTAGATATGGGTTATGATGATTTCTTGAGACAGCAAGGATATTCTAAAGATCAACTAGGATTTTTTAGTAATCTTTTAAGGGGTGTACCAGTAGCACCTCAAGCAAGTACAAGTACATTTACACAACAACCTGGATTATTCCAACAAGCTTTAGGTGCTGGTTTATCAGGTTTAGGTCTATATAAAGGATATGGAGGAGGATAATGCCAAATTTAGTACAACTTTCTAATGAACTAGAGTATGTGCCTAAAGAACAATTAGCACAAATGTCACAAGACCCAAGTAGTAGGTTTCCTCAGTATTTAGTTTTATCAGAAATACAGAGAAGAACTGCTAATGAAAAGGCTTATGCAGCAGCACAACCACAACCTACTACTACAGTAGCAGAAGAAGTTGTTGGTGAGTTTATGCAGCCTAAAGGTTTGCAAGCAGGTATGCCGTCTGAATCAGCTCCAACTGATAGTTTCTCTTCAGAGCCTATGGGTATGCCTGCCTCTGCTCCTATGCAACAACCAATGCAACAGCCTATGATGATGGCTAGTGGTGGCTTAACTGGCTATGCAGTAGGTGGTCCAGCAATGAGTCCTTTAGATAGATCATTTATATCTTATATACCAGACAGATATAAAGATGAAGATGGTTTTGATTATAGTCAAGCTTTAACTGATGCAGGAAGTGCTGCATTATTTGCTTCTATGTTTACACCTGTTGGAGCTTTGCGAGCAGCAGGCATGGCTGGATTAAGAGGTTTAGGTGCAATTAATCCTTTTAGTGCAACTGCCAGAACAAAAGCTTTACAAGGTTTAGGAAGACAAACTGCTAGACGTTTTCCTAATATGCAAAGAACACCTACAGGACAATTTAGAAGTCAAAGAGATATAGGTGCAGATGCTTTAAGTAAAGTTACTAGACCAGCAGGTATAGTAGGAGGTATTGGACTTTTACAAGGTATGGAAATGGATGATATTCAGATACCTGAAGAAGAAGAACGTGAACTTACTCAAGCAGAAAAAGATTATCAAAAGTTAATGCAAGATATACAATTAGCAAATCTTAAAGCTTCACAAAAAGATACCAAAAAAGGTTTAGGTGGTGGATTTAGTCCGACTGATCTAATTCAATTAGGTGGCACTATTATGAGTGCTAAAAACATTAGTGAATTAGGTCAAGGTATAGCTGGTGTAGCTGGTGCTTCTGCTGAAAGAAAAACTGCTGCTGAACGTGCAGGTTTAGAAGCTAGATTTTTAAGAGCACAAACAGGAAAACTAGAAGAAGAAACTAGATTATTACCTGAAACAGCATTAACTAAAAAAATAGATAGTATAAATGATGCTATAAAATTAGCTGTAGAAAATGGTGATGATCAACAAGTTGTACAATTACAACAATTTTTACAATATTTAGTAGCACAACAAGCACAAACAGCAGGCTATAACCCACAAGCAATGTCTGGTACAAATAAAAATCTTATAGCTTCATATACTTAATATGCAAAAAGTTAATTTGCCTGATGGAAGAACATTAAAAATTCCTAATGATTTAGCCCCTGATAAAAGGGATGAGTTGGCTAATGCTGTTAAGGCAGAATATAACATTGATATTAATGAAGGTTCTCTAGGTGAATGGTTAATAGATAAACCTGTATCTACAGTTAGAGGATTATCACAAATGATACCTACAGCAGCCAAAGGTTTAGCTGGTTTAGCATTAGGTAGTGATAGCGATATAGTTAAAGGTATATCTGACTATCAAAGATATGTAGCTACAGAATCACCATTAGCATCCGATCCTAAATACAGAGATACCTTTGGAACTAAGCTAGCTGAAGGAGCTGGTTCATTAATTGGTTTTGGTGGTGCTGCATTTGCAGGTAGAAAGCTTGCTGCACAAGGCATAGTAAGTGACAAGGTAGGTCGTTTTGGTGTTCCTGGTGCAATAGCTGTACCTATGGGTATGGGTGAACAAGTAGACCGACTAGAAGAGTCTAGAGCATTAGGCGAAACACCAGGTAGAGTTGCAGAAAAAGTAGCCATACTTACTGGTGGTGCTATAGGTATGAGTGAATTAGCACCTATAGAAAGATTGTTTAGAAGCATACCTAAAAGTGCTTTAAAAAATCCTACAGTACAAGAACTTATTTCTACAAGATTAAAATCAGCAGCAGCTACAGGTACTGCTGAAGCATTCCAAGAAGCAGGTGCAGGTATAGCACAAAATTTAACAGCTAGAGGTTTATATAGTGAAGAAATTCCTATATTTGATAGTGCATTAGAAGAGTTTACTATTGGTGGTATTCTTGGTGCGAGTGCTGATTTGTTTGTAAATAGTTTAGCAAATAGAAGAAGTGTTAGTAGCCAACAATTAAAAGATGCAGAAGAAAGAGCTAGAGATAATAGAACAAATTTAGAATCAGAAGACAAATTCAATAAAGCTCAAGAACAAGGAACAGTAGAAGAGTTTCAACAACCTATAATAAAAGAAAAACCTGAGATACCAGTTCCTGCTGTTGTTGATGTATTACCACCAGACTTAGGTGTTATAGAGAATCCTGATGGGCAATTTGCAGTAGTTGATTACACAAATTTAGAAAGCCCTGTAATTAGTACACACGCTGATGAAGTCACAGCTTTGAGGGCAAAGAATAAAGAACAAACTAATTACGAAAGAAAGAAACTACAAGTAGAAGTAGATAATGACGTTTACATTATGGGTATGCCTGATAGTGGATCAGCTAAAACTTTAGGAAGAACTATACTTGACCCTAACCTTACACAAATAAATTTATCTACATTAATAGGATTTGATTCTTCTTTATCAGAAGATTTAAAAAAAGAATTAAATAAAGAAAAAACATCAGCATATGCAGCTAATACAGTTAGTGAAATGCTTGAGAATAAAGTAGAAAAACTACAAAAGACTTCCAAGTATTTAGAAAGTAAAGGCTTAGAGTTAAAGAGTAGTTTCTCTATGCCAGATATTAAAAAGGTTTTAAAACCTAAAGATTACAATGCCTTGTTAGAAAGTTTTGCTAATCATGCTTTTACTAAATCCGAAGAAGCAGGTGAAACTTCTATAAGAGAAGACAAAGATAAGGTAGATGTTTCTGTAAAAAACATTAAAGCTATTGCTGAAGCTAAAAATATAGAACTAGATTTCAACGACCCAGCAGTTCGTTATGCAGCCAAGCAATGGACAGGCTTTGAAGATATACCTAAAACTAGAAACAGAGGAGCAAAAGAACTTTTCTTAGCTAGAATACATTCTCTGCCTGCATTCAATACAAAAAACAAATTTCCAGACTTTAGACCTAGAGCTTATACAGGTTTAGATATGGCAAACTTTACAGCAGCAGCACAAAATATAGAGTTTAATAAAGATGATTTATTAGCTGCTGGACCTGAAGGTATAAGAAATAATAAAGAAGCGGTAGATCAATTTGTTAATGACTTAGTAGGTAGTGGTAGAGCAAGAAAAGTAGAAGGCAAAAACAAATACGAAATTACTGATGACTTTGAATATACAGTTGCTAGAAGACAAGAAGGATTTAATGAAACTCCAGATGAGTTTCGTGGCAGACTAGAAAGAGATAGGTCTTTAGGTAAAAATAAATTATCTGATGAAGCTATAACTAATTTAGTTACATCAGAAGAAGTAAGACAAGAAAAAGTATTACCACCTAAAGAACTAGAACCTAAGTTATTTAACTTTGCTGAAACAATACAAGAAGGTCGTACAAATAAATTTGCAAAAGAACTACAGAAAAAATTACAAGCAGCAGGATTAGGTGATACAGGTCTTGTAGTTAGTAATGATATTTTATCTACAACTACATTAGCAAAAACAGATGCTGGCGACATTATATTTGATCCAAGGGTAACTAGACCAACCGCCAAAGAAGGTGCAGTAGAGGGCGAATATGACAGGAATACAGACATTATTTTCTTATCGCTCAATGCAGTTAATCCTGATGGCACTAGAACAGACGAACAAATACTACAAAACTTAGATAGAGTTCTTGACCATGAAATGATTCATGCGTTTAGAGAAAAAGATTTAATAAGTGAAAAGGAATATCAATATTTAAGAGCAGAAGTTAAGCGTAAGAAAGTACCTACTGAATATGATTCTTCTAGCAAAAACGAAACTTTTTATACAAGAGCCAAAAGAATTAACTCAGGTACTGCGAATAATGCAATATCAAGAGGAGCTAGCAAAGAAAGAGTAGAAGAACTTTATATAGAAGAAGCCATAGCAGAAATGTTTAGAGCTAGAGAGTTCAAACCTGTGACACCTAAAACTCAAAGTATTTTAGATAAGATTATTGAGTTCTTTAAATCTATGGGTCAATCCATGCGTATATCAGGCTACAAAGACTCGTCTGAAATATTTGCTGATATTGAATCAGGCAAGATAGGAGCTAGAGAAAGAGGACAAGTAAGAACCTTGCGAGAGCTAGATAGAATATCTATGGCTAGAGAACAAGGTATTGTAGGCGGACTAGGTATAACACCTACTACTGTTCCTGAAGATATAGAAGAAACACCTGGAACAGAAACTAAAATAGATACTTCTGATATACAAGCTGTAGAAAATGAATTTGGCAAAGGAGTTTTAATTACACCAACCACAGCTTTTAATGATGTAGAAGCTGATACAGACCCCATAACAGGTGTTGTTTTACCTTTAGGTGCTGCACAAAGAGGAGACTCATATAACAAATGGAAATTAACTCCTGAAGAATATCTATCAGATAGAAAATTAATTTTAGATAAATTTTATAAACTTACTGGTCGTGGTAAAGAAGTTGAAAATATTAAAAGTATAGATGTATTAGAGTGGTTAGTTAAAAATGGACCAACAGAAGACTATAGAGTTATTGCTAATAGATTATTAGTACAACAAAAAAAATTAAAAAGAATAAATGGCATTGATGGGTATTTTGCAATTGTTAAACAAGGTGCACAAAGATTTGTAGGTAAAGGTAGAGATTTTGGTTGGCTTGGCGTTTCGTATCCTCCTTTTAGATCAGAACAATATAATGAAGGTGTTAGTAAACCTTATGGAGATAGTAAGTTAGTACAACAAGTATATTTGCGAGACAAGCCAGGTACTCAGTCTGATCCAGGTCAGAATGGTGTAAGTTTTGATACTATGTTGCACGAATTAGTGCATCAAACTACACAAGCTGCTACTAATTTTTATGCAGGAGGTAGA
>Ga0196887_1000884_pt1 | contig 13594 bp, 27 predicted proteins | sample VirMetDEL_Mar_31_FD_169094 | JGI IMG/M metagenome (GOLD analysis project Ga0196887, IMG submission 169094) | Aqueous microbial communities from the Delaware River and Bay under freshwater to marine salinity gradient to study organic matter... | ecosystem: Environmental > Aquatic > Marine >... | reverse complement strand
ATTATACGCAGATTTTCAAAAATGCTGTAGTCATTCCAGATACAGACGAAGGTTTGGATAAGGCTGGCCGTGCGCGTGAAATCGCATACCAGACTTTGAAGATTGCGAAAGAGCAAAAGCTAGACATCGAAAAAGCGCTTTTTGACAATAACGCAAAAGTTGCGGGCAATGCCACAACTGCGCGTGAGCTTGCTGGCGCTCCAGCTTGGCTTGTCACAAACGTCAATTTTGTGTCTGCATCTTCTGGAGCTAGCCCAAATGGCACGGGCAGCAATGCGCGCACAGATTCGGGCGCACCGACTGCCTTCACGCAAGTAAAGTTTGACGCAGTAATGCAATCAATCTGGGAAGAAGGCGGCACACCCGGCACTTGTTATTTGTCTGCATTCCAGATGAATAAGGCGCTTAGTTTTGCTGGCAACAACAACCAACGTGCAAACGTAGTTGCCAGTGACGAGCGTGTTGTAAATTCACTTTCGGTTTACATCACACCGTGGGGCCAAGTGGCATTCCAGCCGTCACGTCAAAACCGCTCACGCGACGTTTTCATCATGCAGGATGATATGTGGGCAGTTGCAACTCTGCGTCCGACAAAGAACGTAGCTCTTGCAAAAACTGGCGATAATACAACCCGCCAAATCACGACTGAACTAACGCTTCTCTGCAAGAATGAAAAAGCGTCAGGCATCATTGCTGACAATACTACTTCTTAAAATTAGCGAGGGCGGGCATTAAGTTGCTCGCCCTTCTTACAACGACCAAAGCAAAGGAGAGGCAAAGTGCCAAACGTCGCCGGGAAGAAATATGCCTACACCGCCAAGGGCAAAAAGGCCGCTAAAGCAGCCGCCGCCAAAATGGTTAAAAAGCCAAAGAAAGCGAAGAAATGAAGCTGCTTAAAGTCACACGAATTAAAGTTATTACCAGCAAGGGCCGCATCGAGCGTGACGCCGAGGTGCTTCTGTCTGACGAGGAATACGAAAGCATTATCATAAGCCAGCCCGACGCATTCAAGGTGCTGGACGACGTGCAGCAAAGCGAAATTAAGCCAGCTAAAAAGCCAGCCAAGAAAGCAGCTCCAAAGCGTGCCAGAACCAAGTCAGGACACTATCAAAAAGATGACCTTGGCACACATGACATTAATGAGGCTTGGGTCGGCGGGGTAGCGCCAAAATGAGCAAGGTAAGTGAAACGCATTGGATTGAAGATGACAAAATTATCATCAAGAAAACGCACGACGCAAACGTGGCGCTTGACGATGCAAGATATGCGCGCGACGTGACGTCAAACGCATTTGGCAGCGACTACAAACACGTCGGCAATGTTGACGCCGCGCTAGTAACAAACTGGCTAAAGGAAGCTGGCATTGACTGGAGCGACATGCATGCCGTGCGCGAGGTTATTAAAAAGAAGTTAATGAGCAGCGAGTTTGCTGGTCTGCGAAACTGGCAAGGAACATGGTGATGGACAAACGCACAGTTGCGTCAGCGCACGACAGAATAGATCAACTTAGCGCGCAAGTGATAGCGATGAAAACGGAAATGGACATACAATTTCGCGAGCTGTTCAACCGCACCAAGCGCCTAGAAACAATCCTTATCGGATGTTCAGCGGCCATTATTGCACTTCTTCTGAAGCTAGTCATGGCTGGATGATGTGGACCCATTCACCGCCATAGCCGCTGTGAAAGCTGCAGTTTCGGCGGGCAAGCAATTGGTTGACGTAACGAAGCAGATTGGAGAATTTTTCGATGGCGTTGACGATCTTAGAGCCAAGCATAACAAAAAGAAAAACAGCGCTTTTTCGAGCAAAGACGAGAATGCAATGGAAACGTTTGTGCAGCTCCAGCGCGCTAAAGATGAAGAGGAAAATCTTCGTCAGATTGTAATAGCTACACGCGGCTATAGTGCTTGGGGTGAATTGATCGAAATTAGAGCCACCATGCGCCGGGAAAGAAAAGCACGCGAAGAAGAGGAAGCAAGATTGAGCGCAGAAAGAAAGGAAGCTTTTCTAATATGGGGCGGGTCTGGGCTTCTTCTAACCCTCATTCTCGGAGTGTCTATTGTAATAATTTTAGGTAGTCAGGGCAAAATCTGATGACAAAGGCAATGGAAAGAATATTAGCATGGAAAATTATGCCGCGCCTGATGATGCTGGTTATGACGGGCATGTATATCCGCGTGATTGAGTGGTTCATGTCACTGCCGCAAGACACTGTAAGCACGCAGGCAACCGCGCTCACAGCAACTGTCACCGGGGCTTTAACGGGCGCTTTCGCCGTCTGGGTAGGGCACGAAAAATGATATGCGATTGGCGTTTTTACTTATTTGCATTCAAATCAAAAGCGGTCTGCCTTTGCCGATGGGTGCAGAAGCGTTTTTCCTCGACATTTACCGCTGTGTTGAATTTGCCAAAGCGATTGAAAATTCTAGCAATCAGATTTGGGTCGGGCGTCAGTATGCGTATCAGCAAAAAACTGAATGCGAATGCCAACCGCGTTTTGCGCCCATTCACAAAAAATTCTGGGACTGATAGGAAAAAGAAATGATTACATTACTAGGTAGTTTGCTTGGCTTTGGCACTTCGTTTTTACCAGAAGTTCTTAACTTTTTTAAGGCTGGACAGGAGCATAAGCATAACCTTGAGCGTATGACGCTTGAGATGGATATGATGACTAAGCGTAATGAATTAAAGCTAAATATCATAGACAAGCAAGCTGAGATTAAAGAAACAGAGGGTCTATATAAACATGATAGCATGGATGCAGGAGGTTTTATTAACGCACTACGAGGTAGTGTCCGTCCTGTTATCACTTATGTTTTTTTTGGCCTTTTCGTTGCCATCAAAGTCACGGCGTTAATTGCTTTGATGAATGCTGGTAATGATTTGGGTAGATCACTGTCGCTCATTTGGGATGACAATACGTCAGGATTATTTGCAGCTATAATGAGTTTCTGGTTTGGTGGTAGAGCTGTGTCTAAGTACATGAAAGTAAAATCATGACCTTATCAGCACCAGTACAAGCCCTTTTTGGATTAATTATTTTCTACGTTGGCCTTAAAATGTTCAGCGGCGGCATGAAAAGCATGGGAAACCTAGAACACCTAAATTTCTTTTTGGGTAATCCAATATACATGTTTCTTGGCGGCATAATTATGACCCTGCTTTGGCAATCAAGCAGCCTTAGTACAACTGCCATCATAGCCTTGGTAGCCTCTGGAGCTATACCTTTGCCAGCCGCGATTGCTTGCGTTCTTGGCGCTAATATTGGAACAACTGGAACGATCTGGCTCGCTGGATTTTTCGTAAGTGACGGTATGCCGCGAGGTGACACACTTAGAATAGCAATCATACACACGGGCGCAAACTTATTAATGGCAATAGCCTTGCTGCCTTTTTGTTCGCAGATAGCTAAATTTGTTGAGAGGTTTTGATGATCTGGGCGGCTATCTTTTTGTTATGCGGGCAGGCCAACTGTATAACAATCGGTAGCCCCATTTTCAAAACGAGAGACGTCTGCGAAACAGCGGTGCGTAAATACGGTTTGCAGGCCGTCGCAGAAACCTACCCTACCCTTAGAATAGTTAACTACAAGTGCATCTCGTTTGGAGATTTGGAGACATAAATGAAACAAAACTTTGAAAAATGCTTAGACATGTTGCTGGCGCATGAGGGCGGTTTTGTTGACCACCCAAAAGATCCAGGCGGTGCAACCAATCTCGGAGTAACGCTGGCAACATACGAGCAATGGGTTGGCCGTTCCGTCACTGTTGGCGAAATGAAAACGCTGACGCCAGAGATGGTAGCGCCGATTTACAAAGCCAACTACTGGGATAAAGTGCGCGGCGACGATTTGCCCGCGGGCGTTGACTGGTGCGCGTTTGATTGGGCTGTCAACTCTGGAAGCAAGCGACCCGCCAAGGCAATTCAAAAGTTTGTCGGCGCATCCCAAGATGGCGCAATCGGGCCAAAAACTTTGCAGAAAATTATAAGCGCAGAGCCAAAAGAAATTATCAAAAGCGTCCACGATACGCGGCAAAAGTTTTACGAGCGGCTAAAGACGTTTGAGCATTTTGGCCGAGGCTGGACGCGCCGAAACAAGGAAACGCTTGAGCAGGCGCTGCATCTCGCTGAGTGAATAACAACATTGAAAAAGGCCGTATCGGTGAGCTTTTCGCTCAGTCGGTGCTGGAAAGCTATGGAATACGCACAAGTCACGTAGACATTGCTGGTGATGATCTGTGGGCAAAAACGCCAGCGGACGTTTTCGTCAAGGTCCAAGTCAAGTCCGCTAGTAAGCCCCTTCTGCACAGCTCGCATCACACTTTAAAAAAATACAACTTTGCGCTTCACAACATGCAAAAATATGACGGCGCTGTGCTTCTTGTGGCAATAGATAAGCAGCTTTTGTTAGCGCGTTGGGGTTTGGAAATTGTTACTAAAACGATAAAACTTACGCCCGCTTCTTTTACAAAGCAGGCGCAAGATGAATCAGTCAGACAGTGCTTTAACTTGTAGGCCGCGCTCTTGGCCTGAGTATGCTGCTCGATGGCGTGTCTGTCACACTGCAATAGGCGTCAGTGTCACTGTACAGCTCACGCATGGGCGGCAACATAATCGTCATGGCTTTCGAGCATTCGTCGGCGCTTGTGAAAATAATCTTTGCTTGTATCGGCTCTTGCTGACATGTGTAGGCAAAGATCAGGATTGTAAAATATTTCACCAGAAGCGCCCACGCTTGATGCAGTATTTTCGGCACATTTCACTGACTGCCTGCTTGCTTATGCCAAGCTTTATTGAAGTTTTATACTGTGTCATGCCTGCGGTCATGCACGCCTGCACTTCAAGCGCGCGCGGTGTTAAATCTGTTGAAACTGGATAAATTTTCGTTTTCTTTTTTGGGACAATCCCGTACCGCCGCGCAATGTATCCAACGCTCTGCCGAGTGCGCCCAAGTTGAATGGCTGTTTCGGCATAATTCATACCGCTTTCAATGCACTGTCTTATTTCCTTCACGCGCTCTGCTTGCCGCTGTGTCGTAGGAAGCTCAACGCCAGTGTTGTATAGGTCACGAACGTCAGCAATGCTGACCAAATCGTCACAGTATTCGCGCCGTGCAATATTTTCGAGCCGCGCAACTGCTGACATAGCAATGCGCGTTTCGTCGTTGTCTCCAACTTGAATATGAGAATGTTTCAATTTATTTTCCTCACATTTAAAGAAATTTCGAGGCCGTCATCATTAAGGGTAAATCCGTGCAAATCTGATGTCATCGATTTGACTTCAAGGATTTCCATGGCCTCATGCAGTGCCTCGGCGCTTGCTTGCTTATACATCTCCCATTTTTTTATATTGGCGAGGCAGATGGTGATGTCGCTAGCAAGATCCTCCAAATCTTGCTTGTATTCATCGTGCAGTTTTTCGCTGACGCGGTTCATTTTAAAGCTGCTAATTTTCATGTCAGCACCTCCACGATGATTGGTAATGCCCACATACCACCGAATAGCATGACGAACAGGCTAATCGCGCCTACTATATCGCCAACAATTTCTCTGATCTGTGTGAGCTGTGTAACCTGACTGCACAGGTTACTCTGATTTTCAGTGTGCGCTGAACACACTAACATTCTACTTATTATGCGAATCCGATTGACAGTCTCCGCCTCAACATTCTGATATTTCATTACTTCTCTCTCATCTCGCTTTGTTATTATGACCAGACGTTATTTACCTTTTCCTAACCCAATACTCTGGTCGCGCATCAGGATGATCTTGCTCATATTTGGCCTGCACTTCATCGTGGCCAATGGTGTTTACCGAATGCGTTCTGTCTCCAAGATACTCATACTGCGCCGCGCCGCGTGGCCTTGGATCTTTGGGCGTCAGCTTTTGACAAGCCCAATTTAAACCTTGCAGCACTTCTTGAGCAAATATGACCTTATCAACATCACGCAAACTATTTGAAGAGTTAATTCGACGTAGCGCATCAACCGCTTCCGACATTAGCTTAATCGCGCCGTCAAGATGTTTCGGGTCTGTCATTGGCACATCAATGCGCCGCTTGAATGCAATCCTACCGTCTCTGAGCGCGCCAACTACTGGCGACATGGGTTTTCTGGTTCGTCTCATTTCCCTCTCCTAATATCAGTCTGCAACATTTTGCTACCGATGGGAATGTAAAGCAGCTTTACGGTTTTTGGCTATTTTAAAAAGTGCGCCAGTAGCAGAAACGCCCGTGCTTTCAACCTTATCTTGGGTATATCTGGCGTGTTCTTCTAGCCCCTTTATCAGTACGTTTGACGCCCAATAACCTGTTGTTTTATCAGATATTTGCACGGCAGTTATCCATTTTTCGGCTAGGCAGTCTTTGACGAAACCATGTGCGGCGGTGCGACTTATAACGATACGCTGCGAAATCCAGCTAATAGTAGAAGGCTGCTTTACATAATATGCGTAGCCCATAAGCCTCGCAAACGCATTTTTATACTGTGAGCTTTGGAAATAGGATGTCATGCGTTGCGTCACTTTATCGTCATCAACTTTCCAGTTTTCACGGTCTTGATGTAAGTCAAGATCAATCAAACAGAGGCTTGCAGTGTAATCTTGCAACGCAATACGTTCAATTTCGTCAGCGTTGCGGGAATAAGTTTTAAAAGTGCTTTCAAGCTTGCTCATCTTTTTTCGCCCTTCTCAGAATAATATTGCGCACGGTGCTGGCGTACCAGATGCCAGAAGTTGCGCGGTTGTATTCGGCGCGCTGGCTGGGCGGCAAAACGCCCAAAGATGTTAGCTTGCGGCTCATTTCACTATAATTAAGACCTTGCTGCATCATCATGTCAATAACGGGCCACACTTCAATATCTCGTAACGTAGCATTATCAAGCGCGGCTTTGTTGCCAATTTGGCCGCGTTTTGTGATGTCATTTGCGCCAAGAGACGTCACCACCCTGCCCGAATTGCTGACATGTTCCTCGCCTCTGGCCAGCTTTTTCTTGATGTTGGCGAGCGACTGCGCCGTGCGAGCGGCCAGTTTTCCGCGCGCGACATCAGCGGCTTGTGCGAGAAAGCTAATGCTTGTGCGACTGATGCTTGGATCATCCACGACGATGATGCGCGTTTTATATTCTTCCGCCTCGGCTGAAAGATATGCAAGGCTTGACCACTTGCGCTGACCAAAGCCGCGCAATGTAGATAGCGTCAGCGCGCTGTCAGCTTCCCGACAGTGCGCCAAACAAGTTTGCAGATGTTTTCTGTCGCCAAACTCTAGCGGCGCGTCGTGGTGCGGCTCTGTGTGCCACTTGCTGACGGTGTTAGATTCGTCAAACTCAATATGCAGCTCAATTGAACGGCGTTGCTGTTTTTGATCTTTTTGCGATGCGCTAAAGATGAAAGGTGCGTGTTTCACTTTGTTACTCCCCGTTTGCTAAAGTTTTTACTTATTATGCGCCTCTTGCGTGCGCAGTGTTGCCGGGGCGCGTGGCCCCGGTTGGGTTATTCGGCTTCAGCTTTTGAAACTGTAACCGTGAAACGATCTGTTGTGTCAGGGTCTAAATTCAATTCTTCACACCAGTCATTAAACAGAAAATCATGCAGTTCGTTTTTTATATCGTCACGATCAATTATTAATGTAGCGTTCATTTTCTTTCCTCTCTCTAAGTTTTTTTTGTTTTCCCTTATTGATACAATCCTAGCACAGTGATAGCACATTTAGCAAGACCAAACCTTCGTAACTACTTACAACGACCACAGCACAGGTTAATTTATGCAAAATCAACAAGTTGTCATGTTTGTGCGCATCAACAAAGCGCTGAAAAACATGGCCGAAGCAGAAGCAATGCTAGAGCGGCGCAGTCTTGCCAGCAAAGTCGAAATGATTCTGAAGGCATATTACGAGCGCAAACAAGATGGTTAACGCGCGCAATAAAGGTGCTGCCAACGAGCGCGCAGTTGCCCGCATGTATTTTGACGAATTGGGCATCATTCTGATGCGCGATATAGAGCAGTACAGACGCGCTGACCGTGGCGACTTAATTGCTGACGGCGATTTTGACTTTCCGTTTTGTGTCGAGGTTAAAAGCCGTGCTGGCGTCAATGTCAGCCATGATAAAACTTGGTGGGCGCAAGTTGATAAGGCGGCAAAGGCTTGCCAAAAAATGCCACTCCTTTGGTACAAGTATGACCGCAGAGAGTGGCGCGTGGTCATGCGGCTGAAAGACGTTTGCGTGGCTGTTGCTCCAGCCAGCATTGACGACAGCTATGCTGACGCATTGCTCACAATGGATGCCGACACGCACTTTTATCTTGCGCGTGAGATATTGGCTGAGATGGCTCCGATATGAAGTATGGATCAGTCTGTTCTGGCGTTGAAGCCGCCACTGTCGCTTGGAAGGGTCTTGGCTTAAAGCCGCAATGGTTTTCAGAAATTGAAAAGTTTCCTAGCGCTGTGCTGAAGCACCATTATCCAGACGTGTTGAACTACGGTGACATGACCAAATTTAAGGAGTGGCCTGATGACAGATCAATTGACCTTTTTGTTGGAGGAACGCCCTGCCAAAGTTTCTCAGTCGCAGGACTTCGCAAAGGACTTGATGACCCAAGGGGCAACCTCATGCTTACCTATCTTGCCATTGCTGCACAGTATAGGCCCAAGTGGCTGGTTTGGGAAAACGTCCCCGGCGTCTTGTCCAGCAACAAAGGACGGGATTTTGGAACCTTTATCGGGGCGTTGGGCCAACTCGGGTATGGGTACGCCTACAGAGTGCTTGACGCTCAGTACTACGGAGTGGCCCAAAGACGCCGCCGTCTCTTCGTTGTCGGATACCTTGGAGATTGGAGACGTGCCGCAGCGGTTTTATTTGAGCGCGAAAGCCTGTCAGGGCATCCTGCGCCGTGCCGACAAAAGAGGGAAGAAACTGCCGAGACAGTTACAACACGCTCTGGAAACGGTGGCGGCGGTGGACTAGGTACGGATGAGGCTTGCAACGGTTATTTGCAATCAACTTGGCCAGCAACCGTTGCGTCAACGCTAAATGCAGCGTTTGGAGAAAAGCAAGGGCTGGAAGATCAACACATTAATTCTGGCGCTCCTTTATTTGTTCCAGCATCAACTGGCCCACTTACAGCAGGCATGTGCAAAGGGCCAAGAGGTACAGAGGCAATAGAAAGCAATCACATTTTAGCTTTCGGCGCACAAAACAGTTCCGCGCAAGGTTTAAGCGCGTCAGAGCATATCACGCCAGCGCTAGATAAATCTAAAACGCCAGCGGTTGCTACGCATTCCGTCGCTGGAACAATGCTTTCAAGAAATACATCTGGCGGCTTTAGCAACAGTATTGACCACGCGGCGGCTGGATATATGGCTATGCAAGACATGCAAGTGCGGCGTTTAACTCCAAAAGAATGTGAGCGCTTGCAGGGCTTTCCCGACAGCTACACTCAAATTCCATATCGCAATAAGCCAGCCGAAAACTGCCCAGATGGCCCAAGATATAAGGCTATGGGCAACTCAATGGCTGTGCCTGTCATGCGCTGGATAGGTGAGCGGATCAAAATGGTGGAAAAATTATGACAAAGAAGCTCAAAGGCTACATAGCGGTTAATCACGTCATTGAATGCACACATTGCAATGGCGATTTGCGCGCCGAATACGAAGTCATTAAAGGCTACACAGTCGGCAATAGTTACATGAGCTGTGAATGGCTGACGTGCCACGTCTGCGAGGGCGCTGGCGTCATTGAGATTGACGTTGACGATTTAGATGAGCTTGGGTTGGATGACGTTGACGATGTTTGAGCGCTCAATAAAAATCAAGTTGAGTGCGAGCGATATGGCAGACTGTCGCCAAGCCGCTAACTTTCGCTGGCAGCTTAATCGCATGAGCGGGATAGTTAATAGTAAAGTTGACGGAAGTCGCAGCCAAGATGTCGTGGACTTGCTCGGTGTTAAGGCAGAGCTGGCTGTTGCACGCTGCTTGGACATTCCGCATTTTTATCAGCCGGGCTATGACGATGGCTCTGACATGTATCTGGGCGATATTAGCATAGATGTGAAAGCCACGTTTCACCCAAGCGGGCAATTGCTCTTTCGCACTGCTGAACATTTTAAAGCAAGTTGCGCGGTGCTGGTTACGTCAACGGATGCTGACGACGTGATGATGCTTGCAGGCTGGTTGCCGCGCAAGCAATATTTACAGTTTGCTATTGAAGTTGACCTTGGGCGTGGCCCGACGCTGGCATGCAAGCAAGACGAGCTTTTGCCAATCTCAGAGCTTTGGCACGCAGATCAAAAGCGCAAGTTTACAAAAGCCAGTTAACCAAAAAGGAGCAAAACCCATGCCGATCAAACCCGGCACATATTTCGACATGACCAACGCGGATTATCACGCGGATGACGCTATATCGAGCAGCTTTGTTAAAGAGTGGCTAAAGCGCTCGCCGCTGCACGCAAAGCATGCGAAATTCAGCGTGGCGCAGGCAACGCTTGATATTGGCAGCGCTACGCATGCCATGACGCTAGAACCTGACAAGGAGCTGGTTGTGCGCGGCGGCGCTGATCGTCGCGGCAATCAGTGGAAGCACGCTAAAGAAGAGGCTGACGCCGCTGGCAAATTGCTGCTTACTGAGGGCGATTATGACAAATGCGCTGCAATGGCTGACGCGCTGCGCTCGCATGCGATTGTCGGCAAGGCGCTGAACACGCGCTCACGCGCTTGCGAGGCATCTATATTCGCGCTGCACAGGCCGACAGGCCAGATGGTGCGATGCCGACCTGACCTTTGGCTGGTGCGAAAAGGTAGGCTAGGAGATGTTAAGACATGCCAGGATGCCAGCCCTATCGCGTTTGGGCGCGACATATTCCGCATGGGCTATCACTGGCAGGCGGCCTTTTACACGCTCGTAATGCGCGCGCACGGCTACAAAGTTTCTGGCATGGACTTTTACGCCGTGGAGAAAGAATTTCCGCACGCTGTCGCCGTGCATACGTTGAGCGAATACGTGCTGGAGCATTCCATGATGCAAGTTGAAGCGGCGCTAGACGAAATTAGACAATGCAATGAAATTGGCGAGTTCAGCACGGGCTGGCCAGATCAAACAATCCACGAACTACCCTTATACATGCAGACAGAGGAGATTTAGCATGGCAAACCCAGACTTTAAAAATATGCACTTCAAGGACATAGAATTTGCTTATGTCCACCTAGACCAGCCGACAGTTTTTGACATGTCCGAAAATGCGTCAAAGAAGGTTGACCCAAGCCATCCCGGCGCAAAGTATTCGCTGACGTTTACACTCTCGGCAGAAGATGGCGAGAAGTTTGCGAGTGATTGCTTGCAGCATTTTAACGAGCGCAAGGCAGAGTCAAAGAAAATCAGCACGGCTTTCGGCGCGGTACACGGTATGAAGATCCGCGACGACGGCTTGTACCAAGTGACGGCATCGCGTAAATGCGTCAACGCTGGCGGTCAGCAGAGTGCTGAAATTCCTGTCATAGATGCCAATGGCGATGCAGTTGCTAATCGTGGCTTTATGGGCGGCAGTCGTGGCACGGTGCTGTTTAGTGTTTACCCTGCGCCAAACCCGTCGTCAGGCAAGTGGGGCGTCAGCTTGGGCTTGCTTAAAGTGCAGCTCCTTAAACGTGGCGCTGGCGGCGGTGACGATGCTGGCATCTTTGATGTTGCGCCGCGTGACGAGGTGTTTGGATTGCCGCCAGTTGCGGCGCCTGCGTCGGCGGCTGCTGCTGTCTTAGATGACGACATTCCGTTTTAGATTAATTTACAACGACCAGAACAAAGGTTAACGCCACATGCCAAAGCCGTCACTCATCTCAAAGCTCATGCGCCCCGCCTACAAAAAGGTCAGCCGCTGCGTCGGCTATGCGCTGACGCTTGGCGATGACGACGGTTGGGTGGCGCTGGCTGAAATTCTGGCGGCAAGGCTCACGCAGAGCGAGAGGATGGCGTTGGGATATGCCGCACTTTGCAGCGTCGATGAAGGAAAGCTGGAGGGCGCGGGCTATCCCCTGCCCTTTGGAGACGATGCAGAGAAAGAGGCTGAATATTGGGCTGACAGAGCCAGCGATTTTGAGCGTGCTGCGTATTTGATGGCGTGCTGGAAACGGCTGTCAAAGGAAAGCCAGCGAGGGCTTTTGCCCGTGCTGACGGGAGATAACAAATGACAAATAATCCTTACATATTGCCAGAGGGTAACGTAAAAATAGCCTTTAGCGGTGGGCGCACTTCTGGCTATATGCTGCATGAGATTTTACAAGCTAATGGCGATTTGCCAGAGCGCGCTAAAGTTGTTTTTGCAAACACTGGCCGCGAAATGCCTGCGACATTGGATTTCGTGCAAGAATGTTCTGAGCGTTGGAATGTGCCGATTACGTGGCTTGAGTATAAAAAAGACATTAACGGCGTTGGTTTCAACATAGTTAATCACAATTCTGCATCACGCAACGGCGAGCCTTTTGCTAATTTAATTAAATCAAGGCGACGCTTGCCAAACGTGTTTGAGAGATTTTGCACTCAGGAAATGAAGGTTAATACGATGCGTAGATACCTTGTTAAACTTGGCTGGAAAACTTGGCACTCAGCGGTGGGCATTAGGGCTGACGAAGCGCATAGGGCAAAGCATAGAAAAGACAGTAAAGAAACAACCTATTTTCCTTTGCTGAATGCAGGCGTTTGTAAGCATGCCATATTGGAATTTTGGCACAAGCAATCATTGGCTTATAGTTTTGATTTGCGCGTACATAAAGGTTTCGGCAATTGTGACGGTTGTTTTTTAAAATCAGAAAAATCCTTGGCAACGCTATGGAGATTGCATCCAGATAAAGCTCAATGGTGGGCAGATATGGAAGCTTTGGTTTTTGAAGGAAAAGAGCCATCTAAACAGCATTTGCAAACTTTTAAAAGGATGGCCCAGCAAGGTCAATCATACGCCGAATTAGGCCAGTTTGTTCAGCGCCAAGGCGATTGGATTTTTGATGATGAAGCATATCTCTGCCAAGCCGATGATGGGGAGTGTACAGAATGACAACGAATTATGACACGGCATTCTGGCAGCGGCTTGATGAAAGCCTTGGGCGTGAGAGGCTTGAGATGGCGGTTGATGCGCCAAAGAAGTCAACGATGTTTACCCATTTTGACGATCTGGTGGCAGCAGATCCAAACTGGCTGATAGAGGGGCTGATCGAGCAGGAGACACTTTGCATGAATTTTGGCGCGGCTGGCTCAGGTAAGAGCTTTGTCAGCATTGATATGGCGCTATGCATTGCAACCGGGCGCGACTATCACGGGCATACCGTAGATGCTGGCACTGTGTTTTACATATGCGGCGAAGGTCATAGCGGGTTTGCACGGCGCACGAATTGCTGGGCTAAGTCAAAGGGCGTTGGAAAGGGTGAAGCGAATTTCTACAAGAGCAACAAGTCCATCATTATGTCAGACCCTGCTGCTGTAAAGCTGCTCAAGGGCGAAATGGAGTTGCTCGTTGCTGAAGCGGGCGTTGCGCCCAAGCTAGTGGTTATTGACACGCTGGCGCGCAGTTTAGGCGCGGCGTCGGAGAATGATGGCAAGGATGTTAACCTGTTCATAGAG
>Ga0196887_1000881_pt1 | contig 13603 bp, 3 predicted proteins | sample VirMetDEL_Mar_31_FD_169094 | JGI IMG/M metagenome (GOLD analysis project Ga0196887, IMG submission 169094) | Aqueous microbial communities from the Delaware River and Bay under freshwater to marine salinity gradient to study organic matter... | ecosystem: Environmental > Aquatic > Marine >... | reverse complement strand
ACTACAAGAGATGTTAATAGAACAAGGATTCTTAAATGACGAGTATGGTGCTGATGGTAAATTTGGTAAAAATACTAAAGAAGCTGTTAAGGCATATCAAGCTTCTAAAGGATTAAAAGCTGATGGTATTGTAGGAGAAAAGACTTTAGGAGCAATGCAAGGTAAAAACGTAGGAATGACTAAATTTCCAGACCTAGAGGAAAAGAAAGTAGAAGAAGAGGTCGTTAAAAAAGACATTGATACTTCTAATTTAAGAGATATAAATACGGACTTAGAAGAGTCTTTATTTACAACTGTAAAAAAGATGGCAGTGCCAATAGTGGTTAGACAGTATATACATGATACATTTGGAGGAGAGGACACTATAACGGAGAAAGATTTAAATGCTAAAGAGATAGAGGCCGTTAGGAAAGTAGTAAAAGAGCAGTTACTAAAAGAGAAAAGAACTGTAAGTTATGGGGATTGGAGAAGAGCTGGGGCTACTGGAGGTAGTGTCATTACAGATGATTTAAATTTCTATAACCCTGCTACATCTATGCAGAAGACCTTAGGCTCCGCAGGTATAAAGATAGACGCTAATGGTAGTGTATTTTTGATAGATGAGTATAATTGGAACGATGCTGGAGATAAAAAGAATAGGTATAAAAATAAAAATATGACTAAAGAAGGTTATTTACCTATATCAGATTCTTCAAGCATAGGTAATTTAATATATAGAGTTGCTAGGAATTACAAAACCAAATTTGGAAGATCCGAAGGCGAAGGAGGGAGCAAAAGCTTAATATACATAGGGAATATAAAAGACTTAACATAACGATATGAATGAATTTTTTCAATACTTAGTAGACTCCCTTAGATTTTGGGCAGCACTTTTTAATATGACATACCAAGAGATTAATATTTACTTATTTGTAATAATATGGCCTCTAGTCACTTTATTCTTTTTATACGGATTTATAAAGTACAAAAGAAAATATACCTCACTAAATAAAAAATACAATGAAAGATAATAGCGAATTAACAGAATTTAATACAGGAGGATCTCACGAAGCTAATCCTAACGGGGGAATACCTCAAGGAACAGGAGCAAATGGTAAGCCTAACACCGTAGAGGAAGGTGAGACTAAGATAAAAATAGGAGGTCAGAGTTATGTATTTTCTGCTAAACTTTCTATTAAAAAAGGACATATAAAGAGATTTAATTTACCTAAGTACATAGCAGGTAAATCATTCGCAGAAGCTAGTAAGCTAATAGAGAAACGTTTCGAAGATAGAAATGATAATGCATCATTATCTACTAAAGAAGCCTTTATGTCTAGAGCCGCGGAGTCTCAAGAGTATACTAAGTTAGAAATGGAGGCTAATGACATGGATATGTCAGTAGAGGAGTTAATAGCTTACAAAGAAGAACAAGCAGCAGCACAAGCTCAAGAACAAGCTGCACAAGCACAACAACAAGGACAATCCCCTGAAGGACAGGCTCCTGAAGAGCAAGAGCAAGCGCCTGAAGGTATGGAGCCGTCTATGGCGCCTACTGGAGAGCCTCAGATGGGGAATCAATTTGCTGCAGGTGGACCACTAAACCCTGTTACAGGAAAGCCTTACCAAAACCTTATACCAGGATTTCCTTATCAAGCATTACAAGAAGTTCCTAAAACAGATAGTGTTTCTCCTACTATGGATGTTTCGAAGTTTCTAGGGGAAAGAAAAGAAGGAGAACCTATGAGAACTAGTTTTAATGCTCTTGATTTCTTAAATAGTAAGAAAAAAGGAGATCCGGAAGTTAGAAGTGCTTATGATATGAATAATTTCTCTGATATTGCTCCTACTGCAGAGTTTAACTTTGATTTAAAGGGTACAACTGCTGGAGTAGATACCTTTGGAGAAAATGTAACAGATCTTAGGGATAGAAGGAAAGAAGCATTTGATGCGGCTGCTGCTAAGAAGAAAGCAGAAGAAGAAATGCTTAAAGGAACTGACGACCTTACAAAATCTTTTACAAAGAAAGCAAGCAGTCTTACTGGGCTTACTGGAAACGATAGAGACACTGCCGCAGGAGATGGTGGAGATGACGAAGATGATAAATGGGCAAAATGGAAACAGATGGGTGCATTAGCAATGTCTGCTGCTCCATTCCTTGGTAATCTAGCTGAATCTAATAAGCTAGAGAAACCTGATCAAAACGATCTAGTTCGTACAGGAAGGACTTATATTCCTAACTTTGCAGACGAAAGATCTAGGCTAAATGTTGTTGACGAAGCATATAGCGGATCAGAAGATGCTATTGCAAATGCTACTGCAGGTAATGTAGGTGCTTATAGAGCTAATCTATTAGGGTCTAATATAAACAAGGGACAGGCTAAAGCACAAGCATACTCTGAAACTAATGAAATTAATAGACAAGAGCAAGCTAATTTAAATGAAGATTTTGCTAATTCTGTAAAAGAAGATGTCTCGCTGACTAATCTTGAAAGAGATTTAGATAAACAAGATATGGCCGCATATGACGCAGCTAAAGGAGATTATAGAAAAGCAGCTTATGAAGGACTAGGAGAATTAGGAGAGATGATATTCAAGACTAATCAAATGAAGGATATGACTACTTATGATGCTTGGACGGCAGACAAGAAAAAAAGTAAAAACACTAAAAAATAATGGCACAGATTAATAGATATAGCAGACCAGCACAAGTTGCAAAATTCGATCCTATGAGTGCTGAAGAAATAATGGCAGTGCCATTAATGAAGCAGCAAATTGAGGATCAACAGATGACAGACCAAAGGGCTTTATTGAAAGATCTGTACAATGTACAAGGAGTCCAAGGAGACCAAGCTAGGGTTAATGCTAAGAAAGATGCGTTAGCAAATAGACTACAGGACATAGCTACTGATATTACTACTAACGGAGTATCTGCTAAAAAAACACAAGCTTTTAATGCTTTAAAAGGGGAGTATGACAAAGAGATGTCTCTAACTGGAGAGTTGGGACAAGCAGGCGCTTATCTTGCCAAACAACAGATAGCTAAAAAGAATTTCTATACAGCTCCGGGGCATAAGAATTGGAGTAAAGCACAACTAGACGCGGCTTGGGAAATAGATGCTGCTAAAAGATCCGCTTTTGATGGAGATGAATTTGTACAAGATTACGAAGAGTATGGGTTAACCTCTTCTCCTACTCTTAGTCATTACGCAGATATAAATGCCAAAAATACTGGAAGCTCAGTAATATATGATAAAGCTGGTAATGCTATAACTTCAAATGAAGGGCAACTTAAAATACTAAGTGAGCAAATGCGCGGTAATCTTTTGCAAGAAGGTACAGAAGAACACAGAATTGCTCAACAAATGGGGTTAGACCCAATCAACAATGATGCGGATTATCTTAGAGCGGCTAATGAAATAGAAAGAAAATTAGCACAGTTGGCTAAAACTACAGGGGGTAAAAAAGCTAGTAGTGTTTCTACTAGAAGAGTTAAAAATTTAGATAATAAGCCTGATGGGGACACAGGGCAACACGTTGTAGTAGACGAAGTTGAAATGCAAGGGTTAGATATACCGGAAACTAAGGAAGGCAGACAGAGAGAGTATAAGCTAATAATGGATAAAAAGGCAGAAGCAGAAGCAAATGGGGATTTGGCTGCGGCAGAGGAGTATAGAATGGAGTTACTACAGAGAAAATCAGTAGTAGATAGGGTGAAGGAGATAATAGACGAGTCCTCAGAGGGAATTAAGGCTAAGTTTGTAATTAAGCAGGAAGAGGAAAAATTACCAAAGGAGTTCACTAGCTACATGAAAGAACTAGATGAAAAATCATATGAAGAATTAGCTGTTTATTTAGGAGAAGAAGTAATGGGCAGGTACTATAAAACTCCTAATATGGAGACAGGTCCTGATGGAACCCAATGGAGTGCACCCACTCAAAAAGACAGGTGGAAAGATGTAGGAGAAAAAGCTTTTAAAGAAAATGCTAAAAATAACTTACTTAGACAAGCGGCTAAAGATAAAGCAGCAAAGATTTCTCCAGAAACAAGTAAAGCTGTAGAAAGGATAGAGAAACTTAAGATACAGCGTGATAACCTTATAGACGGTAAAATAGGAGGTAATAATGCTCACTATACCACCAATATGTGGGCCTTTAAAGAAGCAGGAGTCACCCCAATAGACAAAGCGGCTAAAGCATGGGGAGAAAATATGTTACAAAGTGTTAAAGAAGGGACTAAAGGGTATACAATCCTTAAAGGAGTAGACAGCGAAGGAAATGTTGTAGACAATACTCCAGAAGAATGGAGAGCTCTTTTATCGAACGACGCTACATTCAAAGGGAGCAGAACTTTAGGATTTATACCAGCAAATGCTTTTAATGATAATATGGTCAAAATAAGAATAGAAGAAGATTTGCCATTGGACAAAAGTGGTAAAAAAAATATATATACAATTGACGTAGAACTAGACATGAGTAGCCCAAAAAGCAGCCCATATCAAAGTATGTATACTATGTTTGGTAACGCTTCTGTTGAGAGAGACCAGCTTATAAAAAATGCTGCAGATCATAATGCTTATTATGGGATAGTTCCTACTATAGGAGACAAACCAGAAGAAGAAGGAGGATATAGCAGTTCTGATCAAATATTAAAGCACTTTTCTGAAGATACTTTTGGGAAAGAATTGCTTGGAGGAATTTCTAAAGCAGAGATATATAGAAACCCTGAAAATGATATGTTTAAGTTTAAGTATAAGAATGCACAAGGGAAAGAGCAACACCTTACTTATGGACAAGTAACAATGGGCATCCCTTGGGGAAATGTAGAAGCTGTAAATAAATGGGTAGATATGCACCCGAATGTGATAGCCTCTCTTATAGGGGAGATTAAAAAAACAGACGAGTATAAAAAAGTAGGAAAAGGTCTGCCTAAGGAAGAATATGATGCAGCAATTCAAGCTTTTTACGTTAAAAAGTTACAAGGTATGGCAACTTCTTCAAAAGCTATTGAGTTCCAAAACCACTATAACTTAATGCATATACTAAAATAATGGATAAATTACTAGAAACCGGAAAAACACCTGCTCCAAAAACAGTAGGGATTCCTCTAAACGATACAGAGTTGTTAAGTATTATTAATCCTATAATAGATAGGCAAAAGACTACTAAAGAACTCAATCAAGAACTAGGGGCTAAAATAGAGTCAACCACTGATAGATATAATGCTTCGAAGTCTGCTTCAATGTCAGATTATTCTGAAGAGCAAAGAAGAGCTTTCGTAGATGAAAAGTCTAAACCAGAGTTTTTAACTGGATACGACTTTAACTATGAATATGTTGGAGACGCTAGGTCTGATAAAGACAATAAAGAACTGCAAGCACAGCGACAAGGTTGGGGAGCTACCGCTATTAGAGGACTTTCAAGAGCTGTTGGGGAATTTGGTATAAACGTTCTAGAGACTCCAGGGGTTATACTTGGTGGAATAGCAGGATTAGCCACTTGGGATTCTAGTAAAATGACTGAGAACTTTTGGGTAAAGATGACAGATTCTTTAAAAGGAGAGCTGCACGATGCCTTGCCTATATATCAGAAAAAAGCAGTTACAGAAGGAGGGGTAATGGACCACATGCTTTCAGGAGCATGGTGGGCATCTGAAGGAGCTTCAGGAGTTGCTTTTATGGCGGCTGCATTAGTTCCAGGACTTGCATTAACAAAATTACCAAAAGCATTATCCCTTACTGGCAGATTTTCAAGATGGGGAGACAGTGGGCAAAAAGTATTAAGACAATTAGATAAATTTGCAATTAAGTCAGGTGCAGGTAGTAAAGCAGCACTTAGAGCTGGAAGAGGTGCTCCAGCAAAACAAGGTATTGACTTATTTAATGTCACAATGGCTAACACTGTTTATGAAGCAGGAGTAGAGGCTAGAATGGCCCAACAAGCTTATAGAGACACTATACTTAGTAAATTTCAAAGCGGAGAGATACAATTAGACGAATATGAAAGACTATATGAAAATAGTTCTACTGTAGCTGCGAAAACTTTTGGAATGAATACAGCTTTATTATTAGGGCCTAACTTGTTTATGTCTAAAATGCTACTTGGTAGACACGCATTGAGTTCAAAAGCTACTGCAAAAAGAATAAAGCTTAATAAGAAGACTAATCTATTTGAGACTATAAAGCCTGATTTAAAAGATCTTAAAGGTTTAAAAGGAAGAGCAAAAATTGCTGCATCTATATCAAATTCAGCAAAAGAAGGGGTAGGTAAAAGTATATTAGGAGTAGGAAAGACATTTGGAACTAACCTATTCAGAGAGGGTATTGTAGAAGAAATGGGGCAAATGGCCATTGAAGAGTATAATACCAAAGGATATATAGAGGAACAACTTACTGGTAAACGTACTAAAGATCTTTTAGAAACGTATTCAAAAGTATTTGGCTCTACTGATGGACAGGTAGCTGCACTATTAGGAGGTATACTTGGGGGAGGAATGAGCTTAATTTCAGGAAGTAAGTCTGATAAAAGAGAGGTCAAACAAGTAAAAGACATGATTACCTCTTTTAATGGAGCCGTTAATAAATTTAGAGTATTAAAACAAGACATATTTGTAAGAGACGATAAAGGAGATATTATTTTAGAGAATGGTGAACCACAAATTGATAAATTAAAGCTTGCAGAAGTAGGGGATGCTAAAACACAAATTGACTATTTTACAGCTATAATGAATGAAATGGTCGAAGAAGGGGACCATATTGGGGCTAGAGCGCTTGCTGAGAACTTACAGTCACAAGTATTCGCGCCATTCGCGTCAGAAGGACAGGCGGGATTAGATATGCTTAAAGAAATACTAGAAAGCGACCCTGCTACAGATTTGGCGCTAGACGATCATAATAGACTAAATGGAACTGCTATAACTAAAGAAGCATATGTAACCTTACAAATGGATAAGGCCAAGGCCTTAAAAGAAGACTTATTTAGATACCAAAATGAATATGTAAGAGTATTGCCTAATTCTACAATGGAAGAATTGGGGATAAAGAGATGGTCAGAAGAAGATAAAGAAGCTACTGCTGCTAGAGATGCCTTCAATATGATAGAGACAGACAGATATACTCAGTATATGGCCGGTCTTAGGAATCTAAAAGACGAAAGAGCTAACGCGGAGCGTAAAGCAAAAGAGTCTGCAAAACGTAAAGAAGGGAAAGAGCAAGAGTATAAGAAAGAAATTAAGGCCATTGATGAACTTGTTGAAGAGCTAGAAGCTGGTAAAAAAGAATTGACTTCTGCGGAAGAAGTTGAAAAAAGGTTTAAAGCTTATTATAAAAATATACAGAGAGCTGCAAAAATAAACTCTAAAGAAGTAACTGATTATTTAGATGTATTAATAAAAGACGTTAAAAATGCTAATACTACTGAAGAAATAGCAAAGATAGTCGCTAAAGCTAAAAAGGAAGGCTTAATTCTACCTGGAGTAGAAGTAGAGAGTTTACCAAAAGAACTAAAAGATATGCTATCAAGCGATAGTATAAATGAAGTATTTGCAGCATACTCTATACTTAAAGCAGCTATAAGAAGGGCAGGAGCAGGAACAATGTCTTCTGAGCAACATAAAGAGTATGTAGATCTAATTATAGGGGCAAATGCCCAAATAAACTCTCTACAAGGGAAAATAAGACTTGTATTAGATAATTTAATTTTAGGAGCAAGTGAAGTAGACAAGAAGAGAACAGCCTTAATAAAAGAGCACGAAGAGACTTCTGAAAAAGTTACAGAAATTACTACTACTATCGGAGAGTTACTTGAAGAAGTAAATAATTTAGAAACAGAGAGAAGTTTAAAAAAAGGTAGAAGAACTAAAGCATATAACAAAAAGGTTTTAGAGTTAAAAACAAAGGAGAAAGAGGCTAGAAAATTATTAAATACTGTTAATAAACAACTTGATAATGTAAATACTAGTTTGAGAGAGGTATATGCTACCCTTGATTCTATGCCAGATGTTATAGCTTCTATAGTGGACTCTGTTGAGACAGGTTTTGTACATAATTGGGCGTTAAATCTCAAAAAAGAAGGCAAACTAGATAAAACACAGGAAACTGTAGTAGCAATGGCCTTGCAAAAAGCTGCAGATATAATACCATCTACTACTAAATTAGGGAAAGCCCCAGTTAGTATTAAAAATATAATAGAGGCTTTACAAGAGAATAAAGGTATTTTATTAGAAAACGGAGAAAAAGTAGGGGAGCTTATGCTTTCCATAGAAGAGCATGAAGATTTGGCTTTTAGTAGAAATACACTTATAGATCTTAAAGCAGAGTTAGAAAAAACACTTGAACAGGTTGTTAAATTTAGAAATGCTTACAAAAGAGCTACATCCGTTGAAGGGAAAACTATCGTAGGAGAACTTGGGGAGATACATACAACTATTCAAGAAGAAATATACGCAATCTTAGAGGAAATTAGCGAGATAGATATTAAAATTGAGAATGCTTCAAAAGGCACCTTAGAAATAGGGGTAGCCGCAAGGCAATTGGAAGCAATGCTAGAAGCTATTACAGCTTTAGAGAATGGAGAATACTCTCCTACAGAAGTTGCTGAAACTATTAAGAAAGTAGAGAAAGAAGAAAAGGAAGATTCTGAGAATCAAGACGATGTAGATCCTGTAGACGATATATTAGGCGAACTAGGGCTTGAAAAAACTAAAGAGACTGAAGAACCTGTTAAAAAGACTATTAAAGAAACTCTTGAGGAAGCACCTAAAGAAACTCCTGCAGTAAAAGAAGAAACCTTAGAGCAAGTTATACAAAGAATAGATAGCTATTTAAAAGCCTTAGGTACAAAAGTAAAAAAAGCGTATGAAAAGAAAGGTACGATAACTATACAAGAGATAGACAGTCTAAGAGAAGACCTAAACAGATTAGACCAAAAGATAGATGAGGCATACGCAGAGCAAGGGAACGATTTTCCTGTACAAGAAAAAACTGATAATTCAGAAATACTTGCTTTATTAAAAGGGGAGATAGAGGCTTTAGATACTGGTAGTACAGACCAAGTAGATCCTGCAATATCTATTATAAATAGTGCCCCTGGAATAGGAGAGCATTTAGTTAAAGTTTTTGACGCTAAGACAAAAGCAGTTAAAAAGGAGGCTATAACACAATTAAGAAAAGCAGCTAAAGAAGCTAATCTTCTTTTACAACAAAAAGAGGATGAAGCAAATAATACTTTTGTACTTGGGGAAACAGTTACATACACCTATAAAGAAGGCAAAGCTAGTGGAGAAATAATAGAGATTATTAATAGTGAAAATAATAGCACAAATGTTATTATTAAAGATGCAGTAGGTACTCTTCACGTAGTAAACTTCTCTAAAATTACTAAATCAGAGCTTTCTGCAAAAGAATATGACGATCAAATTAAAAAGAAACGTTTAGACAAGTTTAAAAGCACCCAAAGTAAGAGTATTGTTGGGGGAAATGAAGCAGTTAGTATCACTATAAGAGAAAGAAAGCCTACTACTAGAAGAAATGCAGAGACCGGGGAAATAGAGAATACAGAGAATGCCTTTATGGACTATATTCAAGGTAAAGACCATAAAGACCCTAGAGACAAGAGTAAAGATATTATTCATTTTGGAGTCAGTTCTGGTAATTGGTTTAATATAGACCCTAATTTCAAAGGATTAGAAATGGGAGCTAATCAACCAGAAAGAGGAAAAGACTTCTTAGCTAAAGTTAAATTAGTAAGAGAGGCCTATGACTTGGTAAAAGAAGGGGCTTATAAAAATCTTTCTGAAGAGGACCTTGCGATAGCATTAGACACACTAGCAGAATTTTTACCTATATCTTTAAGAGTATACCCGGTTATTAATGGGAAGAAAAGTAAAGGAGGAGCTGCTGGAGCTCAAATTGGTGGAAGAGGTTATACAGGAGAAAATAATTTTGAGCAATTAGAGAAAGAGCTTAGATTAACCATATTAAAGACCTGGGTAAAAGCAGGTGCTAAAATTACAGCTACTTCTGACGGTATTTCTAATAAAATGGAAGGCGTAGAAGCTAATTGGAGTTATATTAGAGAAGGAGTTAGAAACGACAGTAAGGTTGTGAAAGACAATGGTGGAACTGCTTTGAACGAGCTTAAAGGTCATGAGAATATGGACGACTTAAATATAATGGCCATTCAAGGAGCAAGTGGTTCTTCAGTGTATACCCGAACGGGAGCGCTAGAGAATATACCTCTTCTTCAAGAAGGGACCAAAGGACTTGTGTATCTAGAAACTAAGACTCTAAATGGAGAACCATTTTATATGGCTTTAGAACAAAGAGAGCTTAAAGATACTAAGGAACTTGGTGTTATAATGGGTCTTTTAGATAAAGTGATGAGTAAAGACAGTGTTGTAAAACAAGAGACTGTTGTTCCAGATGACGTGCTAGAGTTACTTCCTGCAGGTTTGGTTGCCGCATTTAAAGAGGACAAAGGGCCAATAACATATGGAAGAGTATTAAAAACATTAATGTCTCCTGCAGCGCAAGGATCTGACTGGAGAGTATCTCTTAGTTACTCTAACAAAACATTACAAATAGGCCCTGATGTATACACATTAGAGCAATTTAATAAGAATAAAGAAAGTGTAAAAGCTACTTTAGGAGGATTCAGACAAAGAGTGTCTTTTGTAGCTAATAATAAAGAAGCCCTTACAGTTAAGAATAAAGCTTATTTCAAATATTTAATAGAGGACAAAATCTTGTATACAAATATCCCTGCGGGGGAGCCTTTGTTTACAGGTGTAGAAACAAAGACAAAGACTGGTAAATTTATTTCTGGTATTGCTCCTTTATTGTCGTCTTCAACTGTGTATTCCGTAGAGGTTGCAGAACAAATAGAAAGTATTTCTGAGAAAGAAGTGCCTATGTCTAAAGAAGTTCTTCTTAGTAAAGAAGTAATAACTGAGCTGGAAGATGCTTTAATGGAAGATGAAGATATTGAAGGACTATCTAACTATGTAAAAGCAGAGTTAAACAAGTTATATACAGCTAAAACAACAATGTCTGCTGATTTTAGTATATTAGAGCATGTTGATAAGCTTAAAGAAAAAGAAGATAACACGGAAATTAATTGTGGATAATAAAAGAACATTATGAGTTTATGTAAAGTAACAAGCACAAATGCTTGGAAAACCGTAGAAAAATTAAAGTTTGATGTAGAACCTGGGTTCTTCCACACTAAAGATTTCTTAGCTAATTTCGGTAATTGGACTAACGAGAAGCTTCAGGAGTCTGAAGAAGACCGTGGGAGAGTAAATGGAGACGGTTCTCCTACTATATTTAGTACAGGGTCTGGAAGAAATGCTTACTACCTTGATAAAAATGGGGTTAAGCAATTTCTTGCTAATATCAAATTCAAAACTATTCCTATAGATGAGAGATCTAGTTTAAGTGAAGATATAGTAAATGACTTATTTAACCAACTAGCTAGAGTATTAAAAGACTTTAGTGATTTAGCAGGTTCTAAAATACCTAATATGGAAGCATATTATGATAGAACCACTAAAAAGATGCTAAAAGAGAATAGAGACTATGAGCACAATACGCCTGCTTTCAACGCTCTTTTAGAAAAGACGTTAAGAGAAGATAAGAAAGATTATTTAGAAGCTATTGATAAAAGGCTTAAACTGTTAGGGATTAAGTATGATGCTGGAGGAGAGATTGTAACTCCGAAAGAATCAGCAGAAATAACTGACGAACAAGAAGAAGTAGTAGTTAATAGTGCTATTAAACAATTACCTAGTATGCGAAGGTCTTCTAAAGACAAGGCCTCTAAGGAGTTACAGTCTTTTTTAATGTTTTTACCTAAGCACAATAAAAATGGCACAATAGACTACTCTAGGGTTTTTCCAAATAGACCTATAAATATGGGAGCCAATGCGGCTTGGAATATTCTTAAAGAAGAGTTTAAAAATCTACCTATGTTAGAAGGAGCTGATAATATCAAGCTTTATATGGATAGATTAAAGTCTTTACAAAAGAAGTACCCTTGGACTAAGAAACTTTATAATAGGCTTAACTTAAAGGTGAATGGAGAAAGAAATCTTCCATTACAAATAGCATTTGTTTCTTCTATGCACAATGTTAAGAACAGTATAATAACTACTGAGTTTAAAAAAGACGGTACTTTAATAATTAGAAATACGGCAGAAAGTGGGTTAGGGCAAATGGGTCTTTTAAAGACTTGGGCTAGAGACATTAATATTAAATTATTTCCTAGAGGGAATAAAGATATGGTTGAAGCTGCGAAAGTAGAAAGATTAGTTGGGAAAGCTAATAAAGAACTAGGACAGTTACTAACTAAAAAACGTACAGAACTATCGGAAGAAGGAATAGAAGACAAACTGTCTAAAATAGCAGAGATATTATCAGGAGAAAACAGTATTTTTGGTAATTTTGATATAAATATAGGGTTAGACGCTATAAAAGCAGACTTTTATACTAGTTTAGAGCAAAATAATGCTGGTAAAAAGAATAATCTCTCTCCTTCCTTTTACTTAAATCTTTACATAGGAACTTTAAGGTCGATGATGGTTCCTAAAACATCTATGTTTACACAAGAAACAGGAGCTGCTTTAGAAAAAGTATTAATTAGTGGCAACAAGATACTTAAAAAACTAGCAATTGAATCTGTTAGACTAGATAATGTATCTGCAACTTCTTCTGCAACTTTAGGAAAAAACAAAGTATACTTAAATTCGTTACCACCAGTGTTCCACCAGAATATAAATCTATTAAGGGCTAATCCTGAAAGGATTAGAGACCTTTTAAAATTACCACATTTAAGAAACTCATTAGCCTTAAAAGCTTGGGCAGATAACCCTTTATTGCTTGAGAAAGCAATCCCTGCATTAAGGGGAGCTATACAAAAAGAAGGTGAGAGTTCTAAAGGTATGGATAGTAGTGATATAAAAAGAGGGGATTATGCTAGAGGAGATAACTTTGGAGTATTACGAGTTGAGAATGGGAATCATAACCCTATTTACCCTACACAAATACCGGCAGACAAAGGAAGAGAATATCTTTCTCAAATGGGAATATTCAGGGAAACTGCTAATATAGAAGAAGCAAAGCCTATTTTTGTAGGGTACTTACATGATGAGCTTGGAGAAATGATAGCAGCTAAATTAGAAATAGATGCGGCTATTAGAGAAGCGTTAAACGCAAGAGGGCTTGACTCTATAGCTAAATCTACTCCAGAAGAACAGCAAGAAGTTTTAGAAGAAGCTTCTCAAGGACTTATAATGGGCTATACCTTAACAAAAGGAGGGCAAATAGGGAGAGTAGAAGGAGGAGAAGTAATATATGAAGGATCTGCTTTTGAATTTAAACTTTTCCCGGATATGAATAACCCTTCAATAAAAGACAACCCTAAATTCTTTGTAAATGGAGCTCCTATTATTACATTAGAGTCTCCAGAAATATCTGAATCTTTAGTGAGTAATTTATTAAATAATGTCCCAGAAGTAGACGGGATTATAACAGCTACTTTACAAAAAAATATAGAAGTAGTAAAAAAATACTACTTAGAGAATGGCTTAGGTTTAGTAGTTGACAATACTAAATTGTCTGCCGAAAAT
>Ga0196887_1000878_pt1 | contig 13635 bp, 25 predicted proteins | sample VirMetDEL_Mar_31_FD_169094 | JGI IMG/M metagenome (GOLD analysis project Ga0196887, IMG submission 169094) | Aqueous microbial communities from the Delaware River and Bay under freshwater to marine salinity gradient to study organic matter... | ecosystem: Environmental > Aquatic > Marine >... | reverse complement strand
TAGCTCAGATTCAAATCGCTAGTGTTCAGACATTGGCACGACGGAAGATCTGGCCGTACTCTAATCTCATCATCATCGATGAGGCGCATGTCCATTACAAAACCCACACCCGTCTAATGGAAGAATATCCAGAAGTACCGTTCATCGGTCTGAGTGCTACACCATTTTCCAAGGGGCTAGGAAACTTCTACGACAACCTAATAGTTCCCATTACGGCAGCAGAGCTAATGGAAAAAGGTTATCTCGCACCAGTTAAATACTACGGTGGTAAGAGACCAGACCTCAAGGGCGTGAAGACCAAGAAGCTACAGACTGGTGCAATGGACTATGATCCAAATGCACTAGCCAAAAGGATGGAAGAAGACAGCGAGCTGGTCGGGGACATTGTGCAAAACTGGCTCAAGTACGCTGAGAATTCACAAACCGTAGCATTCTCGCCATCTATCCTACAGTCCAAGGCACTGGTAAATATGTTTAACAAGTCAGGCATACCCGCTGAACACATTGACGGGTACATGCCAGATGAAGAACGGCAGATATTATTCCGTGAGCATGATGAGGGTAAGTTTAAAGTCTTGTCATGCAGCAGGTTATTAAATACTGGATACGATGCCCCATCTGTTCGGTGCCTGATCGATGCCTTCCCTACAAAAAGTATTACACAGTATGTACAACGGGTAGGACGTGTGCTCCGTCTGCATGAAGATAAAGAGTTCGCTATCGTGTTAGACCATGCTGGCAACGTAGACAAGCTAGGGTTTGCGGAAGATGTTGTACCTGAAGAACTCGATCAAGGCGAGAAGAAGTACTCAGAACGCAACCAAGTAAAGAAAGATCAGAAAGAACGCGACACAATGGACTGTCCAATGTGTTATCAGATCATGAAGATGCCGAGCTGCGAGTGCGGGTACGAACTACCGATTAAAATGATTGTTGAGTCTGACAATCAGATCTTACGGGAGCTAACACGCCACACTCCAGAAGAAATAGCGGCTTACGAAGAAGAACAACGTCAACAGGCGCTGCGAGAGTGGCAACTTAGGATGGCGGAGAACAAAAGGATTCTTGAAGAAAGCAGGCGGCAAGAGGTTGCAGAGTACGGCCAGACTAAAATGAATTGGCTTGCTCAGTTTCAATCTTACGGTCGAGCAAAAGGCTATAAGCCAGGATGGGCGCAATATAAATACAAAGATAAATTCGGGGTTTGGCCTGATAAATATCAGCAAATTGAGGCTGGTTTTGACTCAATAGTGACACAAGAAACAAAAGATTACATAACTCATACAATTATTAAGGCGGCAATGGATGCTAAACGAAATTCTCGACAGGTTGGATAAGGTAAAGAAGGCAGGTAAAAATTATGTGGCATGTTGCCCAGTGCACCAAGACAACAACCCGTCAATGTCAATCAGTGAGCAAGGCGCTAGGATATTAATCTACTGCCATGCTTGCGGGGCCAAGGGTAGTGAAGTAGTCCAAGCGGTAGGTCTAAGTGAGTCAGCATTGTTTAATGATGAACCACAAAAGACGGGCGGAAAAAGTTACTTTTCTAAAGATCAACGTGAACAGGCCCTAGAAGATGCGTATTTCATATCGATATACGATAATGAATTGAGCAAGGGGCACCAGCCAAGCCGTGAAGAATACCGCCGGTACAAGCTAAGTCAGCAACGGGTCAAAGTTTTGGGGGAAGTAAATGCAAGTTATCAGTAAAGAACGATTAGCCACAGAATGTGTACGCATGACCATCCAGAATCAGGAAGGGCTGGACAACATGATGCACATGCTAGGGCAGATCGAGTTAGAGTTTCCCATTGATGTACAGATAGAGAAGCACAAGAAGAAACGCACCGCTACCCAGAACAACACCGCAAACAAGTGGTATCGTGATTGTGAGAAGCAGGGCGATATGAAAGCGTGGGAGTATCGGGCTTACTGTAAACTGCATTTTGGAATCCCTATTCTCAGACGTGACAGCGAGAAGTTCAAAGCTGTTTATGATCGAGACGTGAAGCCTTACACTTACGAGCAAAAGCTATCGTTCATGGTGGAGCCCTTCAACTTTGAGGTGACAAACTTGATGAACGTGAAACAGCACAGTGAGTTCTTGGATATGGTCGAGCGTCATCTACGGGAGCAAGGATTCCAATTGACCGAGGTGAGCAAATGACATGGCCAAGAAATGCAAAGTCTGCGGGGAAAAGTTCACGCCAACTTTCACAAGTTTCCAGAAAACGTGTAATGCGACTCAATGCCTTGTCGCGTTTGGAAAGACAGAAAGAACTAGAATCAATCGCAAAGAAACCAAAGAGTCCAAGCGAGACAGATCCTATTGGATGAGACGGTGCCAAACCGAGTTCAATAAATACATTAGGAACCGCGACAAGAAAGATCCTTGCATATCATGCAACCGTCATCACGATGGGCAGTACCATGCCGGTCACTACAAGACAGTGGGCGGTCATCCTGCACTGCGGTTTGAAGAAGACAATTGCCACAAACAATGCTCAGTTTGCAATAACTACAAGTCTGGTAATTTATCAGAATATCGGTCAAACTTGTTGATAAAGATAGGGTTAGAGCGGGTCGAGTGGCTAGAAGGGCCGCATGATCCAGTCAAATATACCATTGAGGATCTGCAAGAGATGCTATCCAAGTACCAAGCATTGAACAAGAAATGGGTACAGTCTCCACGCTAGACCGTAATGCTGAGCAGGTGCGGGATGTTCTCCGCAGCCTGTTGGAACAGTGTGAGGCTGGCAATATATGTGGCGCCGTCATAGTGACCGAACACCTTGACGGGTTTGACTTGGACATGCCTGGAACTTTCTCAACCGATCCCGATTCAATAGCTTCAATCACTGGCCGGTTGCAAATGGCCGCGCATTCGTTCTACCAGATGAGCTGGGAATATGACGACGAAATATAAGACCACGACCGAGCACCTAGATTTCTGCAACACTGAGTACCAGCGTCAGATTATCGAGATGACTTTGAGCGGGATGAACCAGACTGAGATTGCTAGAGAGTTAGGCAAAGATCCCAGAAGAATTCATAAATCACTTGCGGTTGTTCACAGACGAGCAGCACTTCAAGGTGTAGCACCAGCCTATAATGTAAACCGGCAGACAGTCCCAGGATTTACCACCAAGCGGGTCAGTACCGCCTACAATCTGGACGGTGATATCGTTTTACAGTGGCATATCCAAGAACCAGAACGCCAGAAGCTGGAAGAACTAATCGCTCAATTTGTGGAGGGATTCAAAGATGAAGTCTCGGGAATACACACTCCCATTAACCCGCCCACAGGCATTGATGACGATTATATGGTTGCTTATATCATTGGGGATCATCATCTTGGGATGCTTGCTCATCATAGCGAAACAATGGGTGACAGTTATGATGTCAAGATTTCGCAACGGCTCTTAGAAAATGCAGTTGATCGGCTGGTCAGTGTAGCACCATCGGGTAAGGTCGGCGTGCTTGTGAACCTTGGCGACTTCATGCACGTCAACGACTCCACCAGCTCAACGCCTAACAGTAAGAACCTACTCGATAGCGATGGCCGATACTCCAAGACCATTAGGGCTGCAAGTAATGTGATAAAGCGTACCGTTTTGCGTATGCTTGAGAAACATGCCGAGGTATGGCTTGTGAATGTCCGAGGTAATCATGATCCAGATGCTGCGTTGTGGCTGAACGAGGTCATGCGCCTGTACTTTGAGGACGATCCGCGTGTTCACGTTTTCGATAACGCGTCTAAGTTTATATGGTGGCAGTGGGGTAAGAATCTAGTCGTGACCCACCACGGTGATCGGATTAAAATGTCCAATCTTCACGGGTCAATTGTGTCTAACTTACGACAAGAATGGGGGCAAGCGGAGCACACTTTCGTATGGACAGGTCACATTCACCACAAGAACCAAGAGGAATATGGCGGCGCATTGTTCGAGTCTTGGAACATCCTAGCACCCGCAGACGCTTGGCACGCTTCCTCTGGCTATGCCAGTTCTCGAAGTATGACATGCGTGATTCTTCACAAAGACTATGGGGAAGAAGGCAGATTAAAGGTAAACGTGGAGCGGATTAAATGAGCGCATTTGATGAGCAGATAGGCGGCAACCACTACAAGTTGATGATGATCCAGCCAACGGAATACATATTAGCGAATGATATGGGATGGTGTGAAGCCAATGTTGTGAAGTACATCAGCCGGTGGCGGTCTAAGGGTGGGGTCGATGACTTGCGAAAAGTGGTGCATTACACTCAGATTTTGATCGAGCGTGAATTGAATGAAAAGACGGCCTCAAAGGATGAACCCAAGAAACCGTCTTGGTAGATTACAGTAGGATTGCTCCGATCACATAGCCAAACAGGAAGGCCACGATCATTGCCCCGCCTGTGAAGCGTGGCACCATTAGTTTATCAAGTTGTTTCTTGATCATTTCTTGCCCTCAATTTGTTGTAGTTTGTCCAGCATTTTAAGAACGTCTAGCAGTACGGTCTGTTCGTATTGGTCTATTTCTGGATTGCAGTAAGTCTCGCGCACTTTAACTAGCGTCATCCATGCGGTTAGCAGTTCGGTTCGGGTTGGTCTCAGGCTCATTGATTCTCCTTAATGATTTTCATTGCTGTTGGCTGGCTAATTCCCAGAATACGCCCAATATTGGGTGAACTTTTACCCTTGGCGTGTCGTTCTAGCACTGCCGCCACGAGTTCGGCATGGGTCTTAAATGGGCCGGTTGCCCTTGGTCGTCCTCGGTTCATAGATTGCTCCATTGTTGCGCCATAGCATCGGCTATGCCTTGGTAAGTTTTGCTGCGTATCTTCCAGCGGTCAGGTGATGGCCCCAACTTCCAAATCCGTTGCTCCCTGCCCTCGACAATATCGGTGGGTTCGAGTCTTGGTAGATTGTGAAGCCATAGGCCGGTTTTCTTGCACTCGCCATGCCCAAACTGCCACGGCTGGACGTACTGGCTAGCCTTAACCGGAAGCACTCCGACGGGGTTCTCCATGCACACAAACCGCGCAACCGACTTGGCCAGCTCGAACATCTCAAGCGTGTAGTCGATAGCCTCAAGCCTTTGGTCGTGCTTTGGCTTGCCTGTGCCATAGTGGGCATTGCCTGAGACACAGAGCGCAGTACAGGGCGGGTGCATGATAATCAAGTCCCAGTGATAAGCCCACACCTTGCGGTGCTCCATCACCTTTCTAGCGTCCATCCTGATATGCTTAAGGCTGCAATCATCGGCGCGTTGTAGGTCGCACGACCATGCGTTATGCCCTCGGTTTAGGAAGGCATTGCGTACTGTGCCGCTGGATTCGTAAGCGATGAGGACGTTCATCACGCCCCCTCCAAATATGTTCTAGCGGGTTCGCCCATCCTTTGCCCGTTGTGATAATCGCACTCAATCGGCCCGAGTTTCTGTATCAGATTTTCCCAGCACTCGACGGGATCGGCATTAGATCCGAGGCATTCGACCGCGTGTTCTTCCCAAAAATCAGGCCCATATCGACGGTCACAAATCAGAAACACGGCGGTTTCAATTGCTCGTGCTAGTTGTTCATCTCCAGCAATCTCCGCGCCTTGACCTATTGACGCCATTTTTAATAGTGTGCTCATCGTATTCCCTCGCAGTCTGGTTTTAAGTTTTGATAGTCCGGCCAGTAGCCTAGACAGACGTTATATCGGTACTCTTTGGACATGGTGACTTCGTGCTCATAGTCCCAATTTGAGACCCAGAGCAAGGCCGCGACAACTGCCACGGCGATGCAAATCTTTGTAAGGCGGTTCATGCTGTCACCTCGCTTGGCACTGGGATTTTACCGGCCCAAATGCGGCCTGTTACTTCGAGCATGATTTGGTCAACGTGCGCTTGTGTAACGTGATCGTTTGGCATGGCCGCACAATCTACCAGCCAATCGGTATCGCTGAGACCGGCAACTAATTTCTTGAAGTCGTTAAATTTGTCCATGTTACGCTACCTCCAAAGATCGGGCCGCTATGATGCGCTCGGCATCGTTCTCTATGTTGTAAGACTGACAAACAAAGCCGCCGCCGAAGTGTCTAGCGCGGTAAACCCTAAAGCCTAAACGGTTGGCAATCTCGCGGGCTTCGTCGTAATCGTTGGCAAAGGCTAAGAAGTGGATGACGTAACGGGGGTTTCCGTTGCCGTCGTTGTTGACGCGGTAAAACTCGTGGCCCAATTGTTCTTGGATGCGGTGGGTTAAATGTGCTGCGTTGTTCATGTGTATCTCCTTGCTGTTTGGGTTTCGGCCTAATGGCCTCGTCAGTACCAGTCCCTAACTGGTAGACCCTAGGGCGGTGATTAAACCGCCAGTTCTTTGAGTAATTTTCCCGCATTTATTTCACGTTCTGAATATTTGTTGTCCTCATAATACTCAATCTTTTCTCGCGCCCATTCAAGCGTTGGTAGTGTTATGCCAAATTTGTCATTAAGTTTAATGATCGCTTCGGCCCATTCATATTTCAAGGCCCAATAACAAGAATGACCATTCGGATCTCGTTGTTCTCGATAAGAATCACTCATAAGGTATGAAATCAGCTTTTCGTTGTCGTGTACGATTCCGAATAAGTTAGTAATTTCTGCTGCTGCTTTTTTCGTGATTCCGTTATAATTTGTCATGTGTAATTCCTTGCTGATTAAGTTATAATTGATGCCACTGGTTACAGACGATCGCATATACTGAAAAAGATTTCAAAACTTTTTATATACCGATTAATTATATACATAGAACCAAACAGCATATATCGTAAAACATAGGGTTAAACATGCCTGATATGCGTCACAAGCTGGACAAGAAAACGGCCGATCGGCATTTTCCTGAGTGGTCTCATGGTGGCAAGGGATCACACGCTAGAAAGACTACAACCGATTCCAGGGCTGCATATTCGGCCAACTGGGATAGAATCTTTGGTAAGGGTAAACACCATGGGAACAACAGCAGCACATAAGAACAGAGCAATCCGTCAGGAGGCACTGAGGGAGCAATTATCTAATCAGGGTCATGTTCAACATGTTACTGATATTGCACAAAAATTGACCAATCTTGAAAGTGAATTGGATCCTGTTCAGGTGCAGAGATTGAAAGCTGCGGCTGATATCAAGTTGAAGTTGATCGGTAAATATCTAGGTGACGTTAAAGCTGTTGAGATCTCAGGGGCCGATGGTGGCGATTTAGTGATTCAGGTCTCAGACTTCAAGAACGCCTAACTGTACATTTATACAGCACTGTACGTTTATCCAGGGGTAATATGACAGAGATCTCGATCCCGTATCAGTGGGAACCTAGGCCGCACCAACTGCCATTCTTTAAGGCCATGGATGGCGGGGCTAAAAGGGCTTGCGTGGTATGGCATAGAAGGGCTGGCAAAGACTCAGCGGCTTTGAACTACACCGCAAAGAGTATGCTTCAACGTAAAGGGTCGTACTGGCATCTATTCCCTCAGGCCAATCAGTCCAGAAAGGCTATCTGGAACGGCATTGACGGCGAAGGGAGGCCGATCTTAGAGCAAGTATTTCCTCCGTCTATCCGCAAACGCACAAGCACCCAAGAAATGCTGATCGAGCTGGTTAATGGGTCAACGTGGCAGTTGGCAGGGTCTGACAATTACGACTCCCTTGTAGGCTCTAATCCGGTCGGAGTGGTCTTTTCTGAATGGTCATTGTGTGATCCAAATGCTTGGGGATATATCAGGCCAATCCTTGCTGAAAACGGTGGATGGGCGGTGTTCATCTACACGCCAAGGGGCAAGAATCACGGCCATTCACTGTACCAGATGGCCAAGAAGTCTAACGAGTGGTTCTGCCAGAATCTAACCATCAACGACACCAAGCGGGCCGATGGTACACCTGTTATCAGTAGTGACATCATCGACAACGAACGACTCGAAGGCATGGATGAAGCACTGATCCAGCAAGAGTTTTACGGATCATTCGAGGCTCAGATAGCAGGGGCTTATTACTCGGATCAACTGACAGCAGCAAAGGAACAGGGACGGGTTGGAAGGCTACCGATAGAGCCATCATTGCAAGTTCACACGGCATGGGATTTGGGCATTAGTGACGCTATGAGCATCTGGCTATTCCAAGCCATGGGCAAAGAGATCCGATTGATTGGGTACTACGAGAACACCTCGAAGGGGATGGAGCACTATATCCAATGGCTCAACCAATACGCGACGACCAATAACGTGATGCTAGGATCACACCTTGCACCACACGACATCGAAGTCAGAGAGCTCACCTCAGGCCGTAGTAGAAAGGAAGTAGCCAGAGAGATGGGGATCAACTTCCGAACTGTACAACGACCCAGAACAAAGGCTGAAGGTATACAGGCCGTCCGTAGGATGTTCCCTAGATTCTGGATCGACGATGAGAAGGCCGAACACGGGTACAACTGCATAGCTTCATACCATCGGGAATACGACGACAAGCGCCAAGTGTTCCGTGATACACCTGTACACGACTGGGCATCACACGGGGCCGATGCACTACAGACCCTTGCACTAGGATGGCAGGAATCAATGGTGTCAGGACATAGACCACAACCGAGACAAGCCAAGGTGCAGTTTAGTGTCTTCTGATCCACACATTAACCGCAGTTTAGTGTCTGATGCTTACGTTGTATTCACTAACGACTCAGGCCATTGGTGGTCAAGGTTCCTTCATCCGTTCATCAAGCACTGTTATCTAATGATCGCAGACAGAGGCCGCTGGTTAATCTATGGCAAGTCAATGCATTATGTGGACTTGTTTACTATCGATCGACAAATGGATAAAATCGATGAGGTTATCATTGTCAAAATCGATCGTAAGACCGCGAGGCAATCGTTATTTATGCTCAATACATGCGTAGGACACGTTAAACAGATTCTAGGCATCAACCGACCGTTCATCTGGACACCATACCAGCTGTACAAGTATCTGGAGAAAACAAAATGAAGAAACCAAAGGCACCAAAACCAACGGCTCAAGAAGTAGCAATAGACATCAGGCAGAAAAAGGCACTCGATGAGGAGATTGGAGAGCAGGAAGAAAGGTTCAAGGCTTTAGCACGAGGCAAGCTAGGCTCTTCATCTTTATTGGGTGGTGCTCCACGTTCTAGGTCTGAGGCCGCTATGGGTGGCAGGGGATCTAGGGGTGCTGCTGCTGGTGCTGGTAGATCAATGCTAGGCGGTTTAGCTGGTTCTGGTCGTGGTCGTGGTGCTGGCGGTGCTGCTGCTGCGATTAAAGCTGGATTAATGACTTCGACAATGGGCAGATAACATGAAACTTCCACCCAATCTAGGATCTATGCAGGATCTCAAGACCCGAGAGGCTAGGGCTTTTGATGCTGAGTATTTATGGCACGACCAACTGTCGGACGTGTACGAATACTTCCTGCCCCAACGGAATCTGTTCGACAATCAGGATACAGGCCAGAAGAAGATGGAGCGCATCTTTGATTCCACTTCTCTAACGTCTATCCAACAAGGGGCCAGTAAACTACAAGAGAACATTGCACCGATCTGGGCTAGGTGGGCCACGTTTAACCCGTCGAATGAAGTTCTCAAGCTGCTAGAGTCAGGCGACTTCAACGTCAGCGAGCGTCAGATCAGGGAGAACCTAGAAGAACAGGCCGTTATTGTCTTTGATTATATCAACCGGTCTAACTTCGGGACTCAATTCTACGAGGCTGCGCTAGATCTTTTGATCGGGACTGCTACCTTACGGATTGACGAGACCGACGACGAAGATATGCCGATTGTCTTCCATTGTGTGCCACAGAAAGGTATCGCATTTGAAGAAGGCCCGTATGGAAGCATCGAGACCCACTGGAGACGATTCAAGGTCAAGGCCAGATTACTGGAAAGGATGTGGAAAGGGTTTAAACCATCGCCTACCATCCAAGAAATGATCGACAACCAGCCCAATGCAGAGGTTGAACTGTCCGAAGGTGTCATTTTTGACCCTAAGACCAAGCGATACTACGGCTGTGTATGGGTTAAACAGGAAGAACGTCTATCTTGGACGGAAGATTTTGGTGTTTCATCGCCTTGGGTAACGGGTCGGTACACTAAAGTCTCTGGTGAGGTTCGAGGTCGTGGGCCAGCCATGCAAACGCTCCCAGATGTACGGTCATTGAACAAGGCCAAAGAGTTTGTATTGCAAAAGGCCGCTATTGACCTAGCGGGTATGTACACTGCAACGGATGACGGGGTTACTAATCCCTACAATATGGTTATAGCGCCAGGTATTGTGATCCCAGTAGGCTCTAACAACACCAACAACCCGTCTATACAGCGTTTAGACACGTCAAGTAGCCTAGCACTAGCACAATTCGAGATTGTAGAACTGCAAAATGCTATCAAACTTGCCATGTTTAACGATCTGAGAGACCCAGCAGGGCCGGTTAGGACTGCAACGGAGATTGCCATCGAGTCCAGAGAGCTAGCCAAGCGTATTGGTTCAGCATTTGGACGGTTGCAGACTGAGATATTGATCCCAATCCTCAAGCGAGTCGTGTCTATCCTGATTCGTCGCGGGTTAATCACGCCTATTGAGTTGGATGGCCGTGATGTAGAGATCAAATTCACGTCACCACTAGCACGAGCACAGGATTCCGAGGACATTCTAGCGGTACAACAAGCCGTAGAGTTTGTTCTAGGGACTGCTGGGCCTGACCAAGTACAAATGGCCTTTAAGATTGAGGACTTTGGAACCTGGGTAGCAGAGAAAACAGGTATGAGTTCTGAATTAGTCCGTGATGACGCAGAGAAACAACGCATTATCCAAGCTGGAGCGGAAGCTAAACAGATGGAGATGCAAGGTTCTACTCAACAACCACCACAACTACAGGCCGTTCAATGAGCTGGGAAGACTTAGAGATAGATACGGGGAAAGCACAGAAAGCACAGAGCGCAATCAGGGAAAAACAAGCCGAACTAGCCAAGGCTTATAACCGTTGCTTTGCAACTGACGACGGTAACAGGGTACTAGAAGACCTGAGCAAACGCTTTCTACTAGAGAACGACACTTCTCTTGCTGCACAGAATATAAACTATGAGGCCGCCTACCATAACGGGGAGACCGGAGTCATGAGGTTTATTGTTCACCAAATCCAGCAAGCGGAGAGACTATGACAGAAGTAATAGAAGTAGAAGAAGTTAAAAAGAAAGGACGACCAAAGAAAGAAACCCCATCCGTCGAGGTAGTTTGCGACGAACGGGAATACTTGCAAGAGAAAGGCTTTAAGTTTGAATGGCTAGAGCTGCTTGCGGCACAGTATGGGTTTGATAAGTTCGAGTATCTTCATAAATTCAGGGCATTCAGATGTTACCGAGAAGACAAGCATTTAGATTGGATCGACGTTAACGATCTATCTTTGCTTAACGGCGGTAGAAGGCTCGATGAAATCCGGTTGAAGCATCAAACGGTCAGTCCTAAACGGGCTGTAATTCAATATGCGTGGAGATAACTATGAGTGAACAATCAGTAGAAAACGATGTTGCAGTAGAAGCACAGCCAGTTAGTTTAGTAGATGCTGCCCAACCAGAATTATCTGAGGGTGAATACTTCCTAACTGACGGGATCAAGGGAACCGGTGAGGCACCAGAATGGTACAAGTCTGACAGATACAAGTCAGTCGCCGATCAAGCCGCTGCTTATACTGAGTTAGAAAAGAAGTTTGGTGCGTTCAAGGGCGCTCCTAAAGACGGCTACTCAATGCCCGAAGGTATCGACCAAGAAGACGAGCTGATGCAAGAGCTAATGGGCTTTGCTTCTGAGACTAATATGTCCCAAGACTACTTTAACAAGGCGTGGGAATTGTTGTCTGCTCAATCAGAGGCCGTAGAAGAGGTATCTGCTGAAGTTGAGATTGCCAAGTTAGGCGACAACGCAACGGATCGTATCAAGACCGTAGAACAGTTTATGAAGAACAATCTGGACGCTGAGGTCTACGAGCAAGTTCGTTATGCTGTTAACTCTGCTGAATCTATCATGCTGGTAGAGGCACTAATCAAGAGTACGGCACCGCAAAAACTTCCTATCGACGGGCATGTTGTTCCTGGTGGAATTACTTGGCCTGACATCGAGAAAGAGATGTTCCGAAAGGACGATAACGGCAACCTTCTACGGTCAGTAGACTCTAACCATGAGAAGAAAATTCAAGAAATGATGTTTGCTTTTGGTGGTGACAAGCCGAATGTTCAGGTATTCGGTTAGTTGCTTTTATAAAGTAAAATGATATTATATGTCTGTCAGGGACTCCCATCGCGGATCTGACAGATTTGGGTTGAAGGCTGACCGATCTGTCGGGCACTCAGTCAAAACCTCATAACCAGCAAATGTTTCATGTGAAACACTTGTGTAGATTATTATAAATTTTGAGGATTAGACTAATGTCAAAACAATTATCTTCTGTTGCGGTAACAGAATTTGACAGCATGGTTAAGCATGCCTACCAGGGCATGGGCCTGTTGAAAGGTTCTGTAACTGTACGCAACAACGTCGTAGGTGATACCTACAAATTCCGTCGTCAAGGCAAGGGCCTTGCAAACCAGAAATCAACTTCAGATCTCGTAACTCCTATGGACGTAAGCCATGAGTTCAAGACTGCTACGTTGGCTAACTGGAATGCGCCTGAGTACACCGACATCTTCGACCAAGCTGACGTTAACTTCGATGAGAAACAAGAATTGGCAATGACTATTGCCGGTGCTTTGGGTCGTCGTTGTGACCAGTTGGTTATCGATGCTATGGATGCCTCGACTCCATTAACAACTACTGTACCTGCTGGTGCTGCAAACTTAACTATGGCTAAGGTAATCCAAGCCCAAGTTGAATTGCGTGACCAAGGTGTACCCAACACTGACCTGTTCGCAGTCATCGAAGCTGAAGGCTTAGGTGGTTTGTTGAACGATGAGCTGGCAACGTCTACGGACTATCAGAACATCAAAGCTCTGGTTTCTGGTGAGATCAATACCCTTGTAGGGTTCCGATTCATCATCATTGAAACTCGGACTGAAGGTGGTTTAACTGAAGCCGGTAACATCGTTGACTCATGGTTCTATCAGCGTCCTGCTGTTGGCTTGGCCGTTGGTATCGACATGAAAACTGAAATTAACTGGATCGCTGAACGTACCTCTTGGTTAAGTAATGGTATGTTGAAAGCTGGCTCTGTCGTTCGCGACGAGGGTGGTTTAGTTAAAGTTCAATACGACAAAACTGCTTAAGGAGTAACTAGCAATGGCTTTCGATTACACGAAACTGTCCCGCATTGGCGGAAGTGGTGATTCACAAAAGGTATTCGCTTATGCGTCTTCCGATTCAATCGCCACGGTTACTGGTACGGATTACTTCCTTCCAGCAATCAATGAGCTGCAAGTTAATGACGTTATCATCGTAAGTGATAGCGATGCGGCTGCTGTTACAATCACGTTTGTGAAAACTAACAGTGGCACAAGCATTGACTGTGCATCTGGAACCGCATTAGGCGATTCATAAGTTATCGGGGGTCTTCGGGCCCCCATTTCTTTTAGGTAACAATATGGCAACTAAAATTGGCGTAGTTAATGGTGCGTTAGTCTTGATCGGGGATACTCCAATCAATTCATTAATCGGCGGTTCT
>Ga0196887_1000872_pt1 | contig 13662 bp, 18 predicted proteins | sample VirMetDEL_Mar_31_FD_169094 | JGI IMG/M metagenome (GOLD analysis project Ga0196887, IMG submission 169094) | Aqueous microbial communities from the Delaware River and Bay under freshwater to marine salinity gradient to study organic matter... | ecosystem: Environmental > Aquatic > Marine >... | reverse complement strand
GGGTGTAGACTATGCTCTAGACTATGACCCACCTATTGATTTACTTATGGGTGGTTCGCCTTGTCAAGGTTTCTCATTCGCAGGACATCAGCTTAACTTTGATGACCCACGTAGTAAACTATTCTTTGACTTCATACGTATACGAGATGAGTGTATGCCTAAGTATGTACTGCTAGAGAATGTACGTATGGCTAAGAAGTCTCAAGATGTAATCTCTAAGTACATGGGATTTGAACCACAAGCATTAAACTCAAGTAGAGTATCAGCACAAAACAGATACAGACTATATTGGTTTGGTAAACGTGTAGGCGATAGCTATGAGCAGATACCTATCCCACCTATGATTGACAAGGGTATCACTATGCAAGACATACTAGAAGATGGCTATGCTACAGATGAGATGACTAGCAATGGCAAGTCACATTGTCTTACTGCAAGATACAATGGAGCAGTATGGTGGAATAGTATTGAACGTAAGCAACGTACTATGGTACTCAAGGATAACCCTACCATGTCTAAAGATGGATTGATTAGAGTAGGTACTGCTGACCTCAAAGGACATGACTCAATCAAGCGAGTGTATGCACAAGAAGGTAAAGCACCTACCCTTACTACCATGCAAGGTGGACATAGAGAACCAAAGGTTGCAGTAGGTAGGATTGTGAATCGTAGACTTGATGAGCATGGTACTCGTAAAGATGACCAACTTGACCTACCATTTACTAGACAACTAGAGGTACGTGCTGATGAGAAGTCTAACTGTCTCACTACTGTACAAAAAGATAATGTGTTAGTCTCTAAAGATATGTGGAGAAAGCTGACACCCTTAGAGTGTGAACGATTGCAAACACTACCTGACAACTATACTAATCATGTATCCAACTCGCAGAGATACAAGATGATAGGTAATGGGTGGACAGTTGATGTGATTGCACATATACTCAAGGCTATTCCATTAGCTGAGACATGGCATGAAATGTATAACAATAATAAGGAGTATGTATAATGACTAAGAAAAAAAGTGAATCTGAATTAATTGAAATTAATAGGAAAAAAGGTATTGATGGTATGACTGATGAACAAATGAAAGCAGTTAAAGAAACTGAAAGGCATCTAAGTTCAGCACTACAAATGATTTTTGAGTGTCAAGATATGTATATGTCTGACATAAGAAACTTAGAGCAGAGCATGTGGGATTTAAGACATAACTTTAACTTAGATAAAAGGGATTGGTAATGATTAAGCTACCCACTACCACATGGATAGAACTATACTCTGAGTTATCACAGTACGTTGAAGCTAGAGCTTTTCCTCATAGAAATCCATACAATGACGATGGTAGTAGACGAGAATATACTGAAGATGACTTTGTTAAGATTGTCAATGATGTAGAAGAAATAATGTCACAATTTTTTGAGAAGGAGAATGACTAATGCTTGAAGCACTCATGTGTCTTGCACTCAATGTCTACCATGAAGCTAAGAACCAAAGTTTCATAGGGCAAGTAGCAGTAGCACAAGTTGTAATGAATAGGGTAAAGGATGAAAGATATCCTAACAATGTATGTGACGTAGTTAAACAAGGCTTGACGTACAAATGGAATCCATCTATACCTATCAAGAACAAATGCCAATTCAGTTGGTACTGTGATGGCAAGAGTGATAAACCTAGACAAAAGAAAGCTATGCAGATGGCAGTACACGTTGCTAATGGTGTATATAATGGACACCTAGATGACTTTGTTGAAGGTGCGACACATTACCATGCCTACTATGTGAATCCTAGTTGGGCTGAGACAAAGACTTATGTAACAAGAATAGATGACCACATATTTTATAGGTGGGAGATTAAATGATGTATAAATATTCTATAGGAACAGAAGTTCAAGGAGCAGAGTATATTCAAGGAGACCTCGTTTCAATAATGGAAGGAAAAATAATTAAACGAAAAAAATGGAGTGGAGAAAATTGGTACACCCTTGGTAATTATAAATGGAATGGGGAGTATCATACTCAAGTTTATTTAGAAGATGAAATAAAGGAGATAACATGAATAGATTTATTATAGAAAAAACACCATTTGAGATATCTAAATCTCTATGTGACCAACACATAGTCAAGATGCCACTTGAAGAAGCACAGATGCTATGCACTACACTATGGCATCATGCACCTGACTATGCAGAGGAGCATGGGTTATACAAACCTGTGCATCAGAAGCACCCTTGCACATTATGGGCAATGGAGTGTCAGCTTAATTACATATGGGCATTTGGTTTGTATGATGCCATGTTGACTGAATACACTAGGAGATATAAAAAGATACATGGTGCAATCAAACACTTCACACCCCTATGGGAAGGTAGAAAGTTTGTACCTGATTGGAAGAACTTTTTAACACCACACCCACAATGTTTTAGTGGGCATGATGACTTGAAGACAGATGAGAGTTTTCCCATCGAAGCATATCGTGCATTTTATAGGGTTGACAAACTTAGATTTGCAAGGTATAAGTATACACAGAAACCACAATGGCTAGAAGGAGAAGTAGCATGAAAGTAAAACAGTTAATCAAAATCGCAGAGGCAATAACAGGTAAACTACCTGCAGATATGTATGAGTTAGATGAAGTAGAACATAAATCTTACCATAGAGATGAACCCATAAAAATCGCTGACATGGATGTTGTGTATTTAGTCAGAGCATTTAGGCATCAAGAACGTATGTTGAACAGGCAAATAGGTGTTACAGATACGGCACTCAAGATAGCTAAGGAACGTGATATGTGGAAAGAGAAAGCTATGAACATGGTAGAGAAACAATCATTCAACAAAGTCAAAGAAGCCTTAGCTGAAGTGAATAGACAACCTACTGTAAAGGCTGAAGCATATGACATAGCATGGAAAGAAGTAGATAGGTCTAATGCAAGGGCAAATATGTGGAAGAAAGAGTATGAGAAGGCAACACACAAGAAAGGTTGTAACTATGTATTCAGCGAGATACCTAACGACACAGAAGGTCAAGAGTTTGTTGACAGTATGAAGAAGTATCTTAATAAAGAATCATACAAGATGCGAGTACGTGGACAACACATCAAGGAAGAACTCAAGGGTACAGGTGCTACCTATTGGGGTCAAGGCTTAAATGAATCATCACACATGAGAGTTTATGTGGATGTTAAATAAGTTATTGTTTATAAAGGAGAAATTATATGCCTATATATGATAAAAATGGAGACATAGAACATTGGTGTTGGTATGATATCTTTTGGGATGATGAAAAGAAAAGACTTGAGAATCCTAAAAATTGGCTAAGAAATTTATATGAGATGGCAGATGAATGGGATTTACCTTGGTTTATTATGGGTAAAGTATATTGGTTACACGACTACATGCAATGGAGACGTAGCCCTAGGGGTGTGACTTCAACTCATATAAAACCATATAAGAAAAAATATATACTTAGAAGTGAGTTTGATGTTGAAGACTTTAGACCTGATGGTATAGGAGATGTCATGTATACTGACTATGACTATAGGGAGTTTCATTCGTTAGAAAATATGCTACGATTTCTAAAAAATAATATTACTTATGAAAATAAAATGAAACCTAAGCTAGATACAGTAGAAGAATTTTGCCAAGAGTTTAGCTTTGAAGTTTATGAAAGGTTATATTAATGAAATTATCTAATCTAGTAGACGAGTATTATTTATCTAGTGATTTCAATATGTTAGCAGATAAAACTAAAGCAGACTATCAATACTTTTTAGGTGTCATGCTTGATACATCTGTCGATGGTAAGAAATTGTCAAGCACAAAATTACCAAAGATGTCAGGTGCTAAGGCTAGACGAGCATATGAAGTGTGGCTAAAACGTGGCATTTCTATGGCTAATCACATTTGCTCTGTAGCAAGGAAACTATTTTCATTTGCTATGGAGATGGGGTATGCTGAGGCAAACCCTTTTGCTACATTCAGAAGAAAAGCTACCCATGTTAGGAAAGTTGTATGGACAAAAGAACAGGTTTGTCAATTTCTTGACTATTCTTATAGCGAATTTAGGTACAGAAACATAGGATTGATTGTACAAATGGCATATGAATGGTGTCAGAGAGTTGGAGATATGAGAATGTTAGAATTTTCTAGCATAGATTTTGATAAAAGTGTGCTAAATTTGCAACAGTCCAAGAGAAGAAGCGTAGTTCACCTACCGATTTCACTTGACTTATTAGAAATGCTTAAACAACAGAAAGAAGATTATGGTTTTCAGTCTTATGTCGCACCTTACCCAACAGCGATGAGAGGAGCATACGAGCCATATTCTCTTCATAGGCTATCAAAGGTAGCAAGAAGAGTAATGAAGCTCTGTGGACTGCCTGATGAGCTAAGAATAGCCGATTTAAGACGAACAGGAACTACTGAGATGGTCGAAGCAGGTGTATCTATGGGTCAAATTATGTCAGTTACAGGTCATGCTAACCCCAATAGTGTGAAACCTTACATGAAAAATACTTATGCCTCTGCAGAAAATGCATTGACAACTCGAAAAAAGTATGCTATAAGCACAGGGTAAGTGCCGAACAAAAGAATACTATATAACATATAAGTGAGATACATAATGAATATATATAACTTTGTAAATGATTTACAACTAAGTGTAGGAGAAAGTAAAAGACTTACTTGTCCTAACTGTAATGGTTATAAAACTTTTACGGCTACCAATAACATGGGTAGACTGTTATGGAATTGTTATAAATCTACTTGTAAAATTTCAGGCTCAAAACGTGTGCATCTATCTGTAGATGATATACGTGATGCAATTACAGGTGATGTTCTAGATTTTGGTAGAGAAGAATTTGTAATGCCTGAATATGTGGTGTCACATAACTACAGAAAGGAAGTGATGGACTTCTGTGAACTGTGGGATTTGGATTGTGACAAATTGAATCTACACTACGATGTCAAGGACAAGCGAGTTGTATTTCCTGTCGAGCATGACGATTACATTGTTGATGCAGTTGGTAGGTCAGTAACGAAGTTATTACCTAAATGGAAAAGATATGGAAAAAGTAGCTTGCCTTTTGTTCATGGATGTGGTAGGGTAGCAGTTGTTGTTGAGGATTGTGTTAGTGCTTCTGTGGTAGGTAATGGTGTACAAGTTGGGGTAGCTGTGTTGGGTACATCCTTGGCAGAATCCCACAAGAAGTATCTCTCACGATTCTCAACAGCGATTATAGCACTTGACCCTGATGCCTTACCTAAGACATTAGCATTTGCAAAAGAATTGAGAGGATATGTGAACGAAATAAAAATAATTAGATTGACAGATGACTTAAAATATCGTAATGAATCTGACATGGAGAAACTATTAACCCTAACCCCAAAGGAGTAACAACATGGAACTATCGTTAATAAGAAGTCTTATGGATAAAACATTTTACGATGACCACAGAGGAGCAAAGTGTCCTGACAGGTTATTCAGTAAAGATGTTCGTAAGATTAAACAGTCTCTTGACAAAGCTATGCATACATACGAGAGAACTGTAACACCTGATGAGATTGAGGCATTGTTCATGTCTAACAATCCATCTATGACTACTGCACAGAAGCAAGCATACTCTGCTCTGTTTGCTAACATCAAGAAGGAGCAACCACTTGGAACAGACATTGCACAAGAAGTATTATCTAAATTGTTTCAGCAAGTTGTTGGAGAGGACATTGCTAATCTTGGCTTTGACTATGTTAATGGTGCTAAATCCTCTCTTGAACCCCTTAGAAATCTTCTTGAGATGTATGGGGATGATTTTACACCTAACCTTAACATAGAATGGGATGACATTACTATTGAGACACTTCTAGCTAAGAATGATTTAGAAGCTAGATGGACATTCAATATACCTAGTCTTACACGTAAGGTAGATGGTATCAACGCAGGTCACTTGATTGAGATAGGTGCTAGACCCAATACAGGTAAGACATCATTTCATGCATCATTGATTGCAAGTCCAGGTGGTTTTGCACATCAAGGTGCTAAGTGTGTTATCCTGTGTAATGAAGAAGGTTATCATAGGGTAGGTGCAAGATACTTGACGGCTGCCACAGGCATGACTGTTCACGATGTCAAGAAGAATCCTAGTGAAGCACAGTCACGATACAAGCCTGTGTTTGATAACATTAAGATACGTGATGCATCTGATAGAGATATGGCATGGGTCGAGAGTGTGTGTAAGGCATATCAACCTGACATACTCGTGCTAGACATGGGAGATAAGTTTGCAAGAACAGGTGGGTTTGCTAGACAAGATGAAGCACTTAAGGCTAATGCAATACATGCTCGACAGATAGCCAAATCATACAACTGTGCAGTTCTTTATATGTCACAGTTATCTGCTGAAGCTGAAGGCAAGATTGTACTGAACCAATCTATGATGGAAGGCTCACGTACAGGTAAAGCTGCTGAAGCTGACTTGATGATACTCATAGCAAAGAACCCACAAGTAGAAGGACAAGACGAAGAAGATATACAAAGACATCTTAATGTAGTTAAGAATAAGTTATCAGGTTGGCATGGCTCAGTCCATTGTGAACTTGACTATAGGACAGCGAGGTATACAGCATGAAGCTGACGTTAGACGTAGAGAATACTGTCACACACAGGGGTGGCAAGCTACATCTAGACCCATTCGAGGAGAACAACAAACTCGTTATGGTTGGATGCTTGACTGATACAGGTAAAGAGTATTTGTTTAGAGATGACTTCACAGGTGTGCAGGAATTACTAGACGAAGCTACAATCTTGATTGGTCATAACATTGTTCACGACTTACTATGGTTGTGGGAATGTGGATTCAAATATGATGGTCCTGTCTTTGACACAATGTTGGGTGAGTACATCTTACAACGTGGACAGAAAGAACCATTATCATTGGAAGCATGTGCAATAAGACACGACTTGGATACAAAGAAACAAGATACAATGAAAGAGTATTTCAAGAATAATGTATCTGTCGATGAGATTCCACCACAGGAATTATCAGATTATCTGTCTGCTGATTTGAAAGCTACTCAACAATTGAGTGACTCTATCTACAGAAGACTCAATACAGTAGACAACTCTAGTCTCATGGAGACTGTGATATTTACCAACCAAGTAGCTACAACCCTTGCTAAGATATATCAGCGTGGGTTTACTGTTGACATAAATGCTCTAGATGCAGTGCGTGTAGAGTTTGAACAAGAGAAACAAGATATAGAAAGGAGACTAAACAAACAAGTAAAAGAACTCATGGGTGACACACCCATAAACTTAAACAGTCCTGAACAAATGTCTTGGGTTATCTATAGTAGAAAACCTGTTGACAAATCTTTGTGGGCAAATGACTTTACACCATATATGGATGTGACAGACTACAGGAAGATGGTAGCTAGTAAGTCTAATATTGTTTACAAAACAAAAGCAGAACAATGTACTGAATGCTCAGGAGCAGGACACATTAGAAAGGTAAGGAAAGATGGAACACCTTTTGCTAGACCTACCAAATGTAGTGCTTGTGACTCTAGTGGCTACCTATTTGTGCCTGACAAGCATGTGGTAGGTGGACTCAAGTTTAATGCACCTAATGCTAAGTGGGTTAGTGCCAATGGTTTTAGTGTCAACAAGACTAATCTAGGTACATTATATACAATGGCTAAACATAAGAATATGACTAATGCTATGAACTTCTTGTCAGACTTACAGAGACTATCAGCATTAGATACTTATTTATCTTCTTTTGTTGAAGGCATACAAACACACATCAAGCCTGATGGTAAGTTGCATGTGCGATTACTACAACACAGAACTGCTACAGGTAGATTTAGTGGTGCTGACCCTAACATGCAGAACATGCCTAGAGGTGGTACGTTTCCTGTAAAGAAAGTGTTTGTATCACGTTGGAAGGATGGCAAGATACTTGAAGCTGACTTTGCACAGTTAGAGTTTAGAGCTGCTGCATTTTTATCACAAGACCAAACTGCTATGAAGGAGATAGAAGATGGATTTGATGTTCACAGTTATACTGCTCGTGTTATTAGTGATGCTGGTGAAAAGACTTCTAGGCAAGAAGCCAAAGCACATACCTTTGCACCACTCTACGGAGCAACAGGATTTGGCAGGACACCTTCTCAGGCTACATATTATAAACACTTCACAGACAAGTACAAAGGAATCGCACTATGGCACACCAGATTGGCTAAAGAAGTTATGACTACAGGTAAGATAAGGATACCTTCAGGTCGAGAGTTTGCATTCCCTGATGCTAAGAGATATGCAAGTGGTAAGATAACCCACTTCACACAGGTTAAGAACTATCCTGTACAGAGTTTTGCTACTGCTGATATAGTTCCACTTGTACTGATGCATATAGATAGGCTACTGTCTACGTTGAAGTCCTGTGTTGTGAATAGTGTACATGATTCAATTGTCATAGACATACATCCTGATGAGGAACAACAAGTATTGTCTCTACTAAAGTCAGCAAATGATGAACTACTAAACATTATAAATCGCAAGTTTAATATAGATTTTAATGTGCCATTATTACTAGAAGCAAAAATAGGTAATAATTGGCTTGACACCAAAGACGTTTTGTGATATAACAATAAAACTTTCAATAAAGGAGAAAATGTAAATGAGTGATTTAGTAACTATTGATACTGCAAATTATGCTGCAATGGCAAAGGCTATGGGCATAGCAGGAGAGAATACTTCTACAGATAAGAAGTCTAATACTCTGCCAAGGTTAAAGATAAACCATTCACCTATTATGGGTGAAGCAGAAGTACAAGGCAAGTCTATGAATGTAGAAGTTGTGCAAGGTGGCACATACAAGTTGGATATACCTGACGATAAGGCTGTATATTCATCTTCAGCTACCATAAGACCTTTTCTACAGCGATTTATGTACAAAAGGTTTCTTAAGAATATGAATGCGAAGCCTGGTGAGCCTATGGGTACGTATCATAAAACTCTTATGGCAGATAATCTCAATATAGACCTGAAAGATAATCAAGGTGGGTTTAATTGTGGTAAGCCATCAGGGTATATTCAAGACTTCAAATCATTACCTGAGAAGACACAGGAACTTATTAAGCAGATAAAAAGAGTTCGTGTTGTATTTGGTTTAGTTGACTTAGTTAATCCTGTAGACGAAAAGGGTAATGGAGTTGAGATAGACAGTCAACCATTCATATGGGAGATTGATAATAGGGATGCCTTCAAGATAATGGCTATGCCTTTTACTAAGCTATCTCAAATGAAGAGACTACCTGTTCAGCATAACGTAACTCTTGGTACAGAGCAAAGAAAGTTGCCCAATGGTAATTCCTTTTATCTTCCTACTGCAAGTCTAGATATATCTAAGACTATTGATTTAACTAGTGCAGACCAAGAGATGTTTGCTAACTTCTTATCTTGGGTAGAAAACTACAATAGTTATATCATCAGTGAATGGGATGCTAAGGCAAGTCACCATGATGAAGATGATAACTCTGTAGTTAGTGACTTCATAGATATTGAAGAAGAGGTAGCCTAATGCAACACCGTGGTGAATTGGCGATTAGTCAGTACTTAGAGAATGCTTCTAAGGGCTTGACATCAATGAGTGATGAGACTATTAATCGTGTAGGCGAAGAAATAAAGGAAGCACTCAAACGTCAGTTTGCAGGTGGTAATAAACGAGATGGGTTTAAGTTGCGTATGTCTAATATTGGCAGACCTTCCTGTCAGTTATGGTTTGAGAAGAACAAACCTGAGACTGCGTTACCTAGACCCACTACGTTTGTTATGAACATGATGATTGGTGATATAGTTGAGTCTGTATTCAAGGCACTACTAACTGAAGCTAAAGTAGCATACAAAGATAGTGATACTGTAGCCCTTGAAATTGACGATAAAACTACTATATCAGGTTCATACGATTTAGTTGTTGATGATGCAGTTGACGATATCAAGTCTGCATCTGATTGGTCTTACAAGTATAAGTTTGATTCATATGAATCGTTAGCATCAGGAGATAGCTTTGGCTATGTTGGACAGCTTGCAGGTTATGCAAAAGCATCAGGCTACAAAGCAGGTGGTTGGTGGGTTGTAAACAAAGCCAACGGTCAGTTTAAATATGTTCCTGCTAATATTGATATGGATGAAGAACTTGCCAAGATAAAAAAGAATATTCAAGCAGTTGAATCGCAAAAGCTAGTACGGTGCTTTGAACCTGAACCTGAAACCTTTAGGGGTAAACCTACAGGTAATATGGTACTAAATAAAAACTGTACATTTTGTTCATATAGACAATCTTGTTGGGAAACTCTTAGAGAATTACCTGCACAGATGTCTCAGGCTAAAGAACCTAAGATGGTTCAGTATGTTAAAATGAAAGGAGAATAACATGAATAAGTCAATAGATGAACTAAAAGCTAATATTGAAGAAATGGAAAAGCAATTAGCTGAAGCAAAGAAAGAGTATCGTGAACTACGTACAGCAGGTTTACGAGATGCTATGGAAGCTAGGAAAGCAGCTGACGAAGCAGTAAAAGAAGAACTAAAAAACTTAGGATATACTAATACTTATTCGTACACTAATCCATTTATCTCTTGGCGAAACTTCTAGGTGTCTCCTCATAAAATAAGAAGAGATGCACTAAAGCATGGGTATAGGAGTGGGTTGGAACATACTATCTCACTCTACCTAACTAAGTTGAAACATAGTTATGATTATGAATCAATCAAGATAGAATGGGAAGACCTAGCCTACAGAACCTATACCCCTGACTTTATACTAAACAACGGAATTATAATAGAAACTAAAGGAAGATTTTTAGCTATAGACAGAAGAAAACACTTAGCTATACAAAAGCAACATCCTGATTTAGATATTAGATTTGTATTCACTAACAGTAGAAGTAAACTAAGAAAAGGTGCTAAATCTACGTATGGTCAATGGTGTGACAAACATGGTTTTAGGTACTACGACAGAATAATACCTGAAGATTGGCTCAAAGAAAAAGGTAAAAACAAACACCCCAAATTTATTAAGTTTGCAGGGAATAAAGTTAGGAGAATCAAATGAAGAATATACTAAGTAAAATAAAGCCAGAAGATTTTGTGATAGGAATCAGACCTGACATGGATGAGAATAATGTATGGACAGGGGAGATTCATATGAGTATTGTAACAGATAAAAATAATCCCCTAAACGATGATGACTACTACTCACTTCTTGCTTTCTGCAAAGTCATTTGTTCCTCTGTTCCTGTCATGGAAGAAGATGATTATATACGAAAGAAATTAGAAGATAAAGCTACTGAATTTGACGAGTATACAGATGCACCCCAAAAGAAAAAAGGAAAAGTTGTTGACAAACAGGGCAATGTTGTGGTATTGTCTTTTGATGCAGAAACTAAAGGCAATGCATGATGTTAAGGCATATGGAGTATATGAAACAAATGGCAAGTAAATTAGATAATGAAGAAGACACAGTTAAATATTTAAGTGGTTCTAAAAAGGAAGACATGGTTAACCATCCTGCTCACTACAACAAAGCAGGTATAGAAACAATTGATGCGATTGGAGCAGCTACCAATGAAGGCTTTAAGTATTACTTACAAGGTAATATATTAAAGTACATATGGAGATACGAATATAAAAATGGTGTTGAAGATTTAGAAAAAGCACAGTGGTATCTCAATAAACTTATAGAGGTAACCAATGATAAGAGTTAAAATTATGCTTACTCTACAAGTAGACCCTGAAGAATATCCAATGCCTTCCGATTGGGATATTACTGAAGACTTTGAGGATTACATGACTGAGTTGTTTCACGATTTAGAAGGTGTCAAAGTTAAAAACATGAAAGTATTAATGGAGTAGAAAATGTTAAATAATTATTTACCAACAGACTATCAGAACTTCATAGCCTTGTCTCGCTATGCAAGATGGAAAGATGATGAACAACGTAGAGAGAATTGGGGAGAAACGGTAGACAGATACTTTGACTACATGGAGAATCACCTTAAAAAGAAGCACGACTATATTTTAACCAAGGCTTTAAAAACTAAGATATCAGAACAGATAATGAACCTAGGTGTTATGCCTAGTATGAGAGCTTTGATGACAGCAGGACCTGCATTAGACAGATGCCATGTAGGTGGCTACAACTGTAGTTATATACCTGTAGATAGTCCACGTAGTTTTGACGAATGTATGTATATACTTATGTGTGGTACAGGTGTAGGTTTTTCTGTTGAACGTGAGAATGTTGACAAGCTACCCATTGTCAATGAACACTTTGAGGACAGCACTACTATCATCACTGTCGCTGACTCTCGACCTGGTTGGGCAAAAGCACTAAGAGAACTCATAGCTATGTTGTACGTAGGACAAGTGCCTACTTGGGATGTATCACAAGTAAGACCTGCAGGTGCTAGACTAAAAACATTTGGGGGTAGGGCATCAGGTCCTGCACCACTAGTTGAGTTGTTTCAGTTCTGCATACAGAAGTTCAAAGGTGCTAAAGGTAGAAGACTGTTTCCTATTGAGTGCCATGACATCATGTGCAAGATAGGTGAAGTAGTAGTTGTAGGCGGTGTTCGTAGGTCTGCTCTTATCTCTTTGTCTAACTTAGGTGATGACCAAATGAGACATGCCAAGTCAGGTCAATGGTGGGAGAATGAAGGTCAACGAGCATTAGCTAATAACTCTGTAGCATTTAAAGGTAAGCCTGAGATGGGTACATTCATGCGAGAATGGACATCTTTATACGAATCTAAGTCAGGTGAACGTGGCATATTTAATCGTAAGGCTGCTCAAGTGAAAGCATCAGAGAATGGCAGAAGAGATACTAATCATTACTTTGGATGTAATCCTTGTAGTGAGATTATATTGAGACCTTATCAGTTCTGTAACCTAACTGAAGTTGTATGTAGGTCTACAGACGATTTAGCAACTTTAACAGAAAAGGTACGTATAGCTACTATACTTGGTACATTCCAAGCTACACTTACAGATTTCAAATATCTACGTAAGATATGGAAAGATAATACAGAGGAAGAAAGATTATTAGGAGTTTCTCTAACAGGCATATTGGACAATGGCATATGGACAGACGAGATACTAACTATCTTAAGAGATGTTGCAATAGAGACTAATAAGAAGATGGCTAAAGACTTAGGTATACCACAGTCAACTGCTATTACTTGTGTAAAGCCAAGTGGTACAGTTAGTCAATTAGTTGACAGTGCATCAGGTATTCATGCTAGACACAATGACTACTACATCAGAACTGTACGTGGTGATAACAAAGACCCACTAACACAGTTTATGAAAGAAAGTGGTATACCAAGTGAGCCTTGTGTTATGAAACCTGATAGCACTACTGTGTTTAGTTTTCCTATGAAGTCACCTCAAGGTGCTGTCACGAGAACACAGATGTCTGCTATTGAACAGCTAGAGTATTGGCTCATGTTCCAAAGACATTGGTGTGAGCACAAGCCTTCTGTTACTGTGTCTGTCAAGGAAGATGAATGGATGGATGTAGGAGCATGGGTATACAAGAACTTTGATGAAGTATCAGGTATATCTTTCTTACCATTCAGTGACCATACATATGCTCAAGCACCTTATCAAGACG
>Ga0196887_1000871_pt1 | contig 13676 bp, 10 predicted proteins | sample VirMetDEL_Mar_31_FD_169094 | JGI IMG/M metagenome (GOLD analysis project Ga0196887, IMG submission 169094) | Aqueous microbial communities from the Delaware River and Bay under freshwater to marine salinity gradient to study organic matter... | ecosystem: Environmental > Aquatic > Marine >... | reverse complement strand
CCTGCGATACCCGATCTATTAGCTTGCATCCGCGAGGCTAATTCCCTGTCTGCGTCATTTGGTAGGATGGTTGGCGACATAGCTGACTGGAAAGAACTAGGTGCGCTAACTCCACCGGTAGAAGGCAGTGGCTCAAACATAGAACCATCTGTCGAACCGACCTGCGGAATACTCATACTGTTAAGGCTCGCCATGAGCTCTTCCCTATTTGGCAGCAGCTTATCTGCCGTGCTCTTAGGAACAACCTGGCGGAATGCTGATTCATTGTTCTCTGGTATAGCTTTGGGACCCTGTTGAGACTCAGAGCTCTCCCAATCCATTGGCTCGATAGCATCCTGGCTCAAGCCCTGGATAACACCCTTAACCTCATCACGGATATCGGGATTAACTTCTGAGATCTGAACCAGGCGGCGGATATGCTGCCCAAAAGAGTTGGGCTTGTATGCCGCTATCTCTACACCTTTAGATAGCCACTTCACAAAGTCCTTGTTGGTCATCAACTTGGCGGAAGCATAGGGGGCAATCAACCCGCCTAACCCGTACTCAAATCCGTCACCACCCAGTAACTTTCCTGCCTCAGCAGCCAGGGGACCAAAGGTTCCCATTGCTCCTAACAGCCTGGCAGTGCCAGAGGGGTTAGCCATTTGAGCTGCAGTCTTACCTACACGGTCAATTGTAAACACCAGGTCATCAAGAGCTGGTGCCAGGTCGGCATATTCTGTTCCGCCAAACAAAGCCTCTTTCGCTTCTTTGGAAAGGTTGTTCCAGTTGGTAACAAATCTGTTTGGGGAGAAGCCGGCCTCAGCCATCGCCTCGGCGCCAGACTTGGCGGCCTGCTCACCTAACTCAGAAGCACCCGCAGCTGATCCGGTAGGCATGCCCATTCTGCCCAGCATGTAGCCGGATAGAACATTAAACTCATCAGGCTCAAATTGACGACGAAGTTTTTCAAGACGCTCGGCGCCCTCTTTAGAACCGCTAAGCACATAGCGTAAAGCTCCCGTGGCCTCAGTCTCTCCTCGCTTGATAACATCATCAACAAAGGCAATGTCTCCGCCCTTACGCATATTCTGTTTAACAAACGCATTGGCGGCCTTATATTTATTTAAAATAGCGTTGGACGCACGCTTGCCAGCCTCACCATCAAACATGTCTATCTGAGCGTTCCCTGCGGACTTTACAAGGTTATCCAGGTCTGCGGTGACATATCCTATCAACTCTTTTACTTTGGCCTCAGAACGGCTTAGAGCGCCTTGTGACTCGGCCTTTCTAACCGTGCTCATCAGGCTGCTTCTAAATGCTTTCAGCTGGTTATAATCGAGCACACCATCAGCAGCATCCTGGAGCAATCGACCGGCCTGCTCTAATGCAGGATTCAAGTCGGGGGCACCAGTTGCAGTCTTAGATTGTGCCAGGTACTTATCAACAAACTTCTTTGTGGCGCCAGCATCTGATCTAACGGTGTCGCCGATCAACTCGCCAACTTCGTCATACATTGCTTTTACTTGTTCATCGTAACGAGCCCTGGATGCCTGGGCTGCTCCCATTACTTGGTCGGCTGCTTCTGAGGTTGTTCTTACACCACCATACTTGCCAGCTAAACCGGCGGTGGCTTCATCGAGCTCTACCAGGGTTTTCTCCGCGTTCTCCTTCATGATACGAACAGACGGGGGAGCCGCTGCTAGATACTGCTCAAATAAATTAACCAGGGGATTACCGCTAACCTGGCCGGCAGTGGGGTTACTAACGCCGGCCTTAGACATTCTGTCAAGAGCTTCTTTTGCTGAGGTATCTAAGGCGTTTATTGAATACCTGATTGGGGCGCCAACCGCAAACTTAACGCCGTTATAAATCTTAGATACGATTGGACCAGCCGCAGCATTGACTGCCGCAGTGGTAGAGAAGTCACCTAGCCTTTCCACGCCTGTCCTGTTGTCTTCGGTTTCCCCGAAGAAATCCAGAATACCAATATACGCTTCTCTTGCTGCAGCGCTGCCAAGTCCTTCCCCAGCTACAAAGCCAGCGGTTGCTGCAGGGATGGCTCCTATCACTGTGGGAGAGGCAAGAGTTCCAGCGGCTGCTGCACCACCAATACCACCACCAATACCACCAATAGTCTCAGCTATCTCTGGACCTACATCAGCAAAGTCGCCCAGGGTAGGAATGGGCATCCCGAACAATCTGACATCCTCATCAAAAAGCGTGAGCGTCCCAGTCTCTGGATTAGTAAATACAAAGTTACCTCGGCCAAACCTGGAGGCGCCATTCTTTGGATCAAGGACCTCAACAGGCATAGCGTCAGGATAAAACTTTTTAATGGTAGCCAGCTTATCGTCAACTGATTGAGCTGCAGCCACCTGGGCTCTAATTCCGGCAGATGCGCCAGACTTGGTGTCTATTGAGTTTAAAATATCTGCCTGAGCCAGAGACATAAGTTGATCGTCAGAATAGCTTCCTAAGCTAGGAATCTCTGGAAAAACCATAGAGAGCAGTTGGTCGTCACTTAAAGTTTCTAATGCTTTTTCACTCACTACAATATCCCTCGCGCTTTTAGTTTAGCCCGTAACTCGGGGTTTCTTTTTGCACGCTCCCTCAATACATCAAGCGCCTCTTCCTCAGTCAGGTCTGGTTGTGAACTATCCTTGACGCCTTTTTTAAGATCAGTAAAAGCCTTGTCTGCGTTGTTCTTCATTCCCCTAAGAGCATCTATACGCCGCTGCCTTTTACCCTCTAAAGTTTCCGGCTTGTCACCAAACTCAGGAATATACAATTGGTTGTTTAGCTCTACTTCAGCTTCGGTCAAAGCGGCACCTGACTCTTTCCTTAGTACAGCCATACTAAAGTCCTGAGACGCATTACGAAAAAGCTGATAATTAGAGGAGGTTAAAGCGTTCTCTAAAAAATCAGGAATAAATGGCGCTACAGGAAGCAAGTTGTCTTTGACTGCAGTAATGTTAAACATATCAACTGGGTTGTAACCAGAATCAACAAGGTCATCCATCACCGCCATGTTCTGCTCCATACGAAGAGCAAAACCAGCAGCGTCTTTCTGCTCTTTTGAAAATGGGGACTTCTTTTTCTCTGTTCCAGCAATAATCCCCGAAGCAGCAATAGGATCAGGAGACGCAGCTCTTTGTGGCATCTGAGTTGTAGATTGTTCAAATTCTTCTAATGTCAGTATCGGCATAAGTTAGTCCTTGGTGAAGTATATCATCTGACCATCTGCGCCAGGACGTTGAAATATTGGAGCACCTGAGCTGTGGTATCTCCCTGTAAATGTAGCATCTGGAAACTCTGCTGGAGCACTGGTGTCTTGCGGCTGAGTAAATATGTCTTCGACAGTAATCCCAGGAACCTGCACAACCCTGGCACCCTCTTCTGTTTGGACCGTCTGCATTCTAGGCTTCTGAACAAACTTGAGCGCGAGCTTATATTCTGGCGTGTTCTTCAACGATGGATTTTTTTCTGCTTCCAACAAAATGTTAAACATCTGAGCCTCTAGGCTCTTGCCAGCAAAGACGCCTCCCGTCTCTTTCAGTACCTGAAGATCATACTTAAACTTTGCGTCAAGCATTTTCTCCTGCATAGCTTTTGCATCTTGCCTTCTTTGCTCTACATCCTGATAAGCCATCTGCATGAGCTTGGACCGCATTTCGTCAGCTCTTTGCTGGCGCTTCTGGGCTGCCTCGCTGTAAAGATTAAATCCTGCTGCCAGGCCATAACCAATAGATGAGGGTCTACCACTTGCTGCTTGCTCAACCAAGCCTCGGCTAAGATCTGAAGCCATGCCATACAAGCCGCGCTTCCTGGTGGTAGGCATAAGAAAAGAAAGCTCCTGGGCTTTTTTATTTATTGCCTCTAGGTCGATTCCAGATTGCGGCTGATTCTGCATTGCCTGCAGCTGTTTGAAATATTCAAGGGTTGGATCCGTTGTCTCCGCCATTATGCACCCCCTTGATTCATGTAGGTGCCGGCAGCACCTAACGCTCCTAGTCCAGTAGCAAGACCAGCCTGCAACGCACTAGGCGGCGGAGTATAAGTTGTGCCAATAGTTGTTTGGCCGCCAGCCCCTACACCCATATTCACAAACGGCTGCAGAGCGTTGTACTGATTAAGCGGAGCCATCTGAGCCTGCTGCATTGCTGCACGCTGGGCATCAAACATCTGCTGCTGATTACCCTGCTGCATTCCGCCGTACTGCATTAGATTCTGCATCTGCTGCTGGCCTGCTGCCTGCTGTGCATTGCCAAGACCCTGGAGGAAACCACCATAGCCTTGCTGCGCTGCAAGTTGCTGCTGACCGATCTGCCCCTGAAGTCCGCCCATGGCGCCATAGCCCTGCGCGATAGTCGCTGCATTCTGCGCTGCATTGTTGCCCATCTGAGTCCTGGCATCCTGCATGCTTTGGCCTGCGCCCATCATTGTCTGACCAAGCTGAGTGCCGGCGCCATACATTTGATTAGCCACGTTACCCATAGTTTGACCATACTGCTGCTGAGCACCCATTCTTTGTTGAGCGCTTTGTCCCAGGCTAGAAGCCAGATTCTGCTGGTTACCCAACACCTGGCCGGCAGTGCCCTGGATAAGGTTGCCGTATCCTTGACCTGCACCCAATCTGCTTTGAGCTGCCTGGGCTTGTTGCTGTGATCTTTGCTGCTGCGAACCAAGTCTTTGTTGAGCACTTGATCCAAGCTGGGCACCATACTGTTGCTGAGCGCCTAGACGCTGTTGAGCCTGGCTACCCATTTGATTAGCCAGCTGCCCAGATACATCCATCTGCTGCTGACCGATTCTACCAATGCCTTCACCTTCTGCCCTTTCCGCCGCAAGTCTTTGTTGCCCAGCAGATCCAAGGGTTGAGGCCAGGTTTTGCCTAGCGCCCAGGGTTGATTGAGCTGCGCCCATCTGCTGAGAGGTCAGTGCCTGGTTGGCACCAAATCGTGTTTGTGAGATATCTCCAGCTCGTCTAGCCAGGTCAGATTGTGCTGCAGCCTTTTGCGCTGCGGTCTGCCCCATTTGAGAAGCCAGTGTTTGATCTGCGCCAAACTGTGTTTGTGATACGTCACCAGTACGCCTAGCAATGTCTGCCTGAAATGCAGCACGTTGCGCGGCAGTATTTCCTAACTGAGAAGAAAGAGCCTGGTCTGCGCCAAACTGTGTTTGTGATATATCGCCTGCCCTTCTTGCCAGGTCAGACTCAGCTGCACCTAACTGTGAAGCAGAAGAACCAAGCTGAGAAGCAACGGTCTGCCCTGCGCCAAATCTTTGCGAACCGGCAGCAGCTAAACGATCTGCAATGCTTTGATTAGCAGCCAGGTCGCCAGAAGCCTCCTGGGACATTCTGCCAGATAGTGATTGGTCTGCAGTAAGCCTGCTCGCCGCACCCTGACTCAATGTATTTGCAGCACCCTGCTGGGCACTCAAGTCCTGACCGCCAAGAGATGCAAGCCCTTCTGCTGCGCCACGCTGAGCTCCCTGCTGTCGAGCAAACTCACTCATCGCAGTGTTTTGAGCGTTCTGGAATCCCTGAGCTCTTAGACCGCCAACCTCTTTGGCCAATCCTCTACCCATTGCTTCCGCTCGCTCTGCAGCAGTCAACCTAGCCCTAGAGCCAAAAGCAGACTCACCGCCAGTCTGTATATCTCTAGCGGTCTGAGCCATGTCGGACTGAGCCAACCCTTTAGTGGCGTCCTGGATCATTTGGTTGACTACACTATCTTCATACGGGTTCATATACTGAGAAGTAGTTGACGGATCAAATGCCCCTACAGAACCACGCAGTAAATCCCTGGACTCATTTAGCCCAGCAGAGAAATCATCAACCGCACCAATCCCACGCTGTTCTGCGTCAGACAGTCTGTTGCCGAAACGGTCAACAGCGGCACCAAGCCTTGCTGTAGCTTCACCTTGTCGGTTGGTAAATCGGTCAACAGCTCCACGCTCCTGGCCTAATGCCTGGTTGAGCTCTTGATTTAATTTTGCTTCTGCACCCTGCAGAGATGTGGTGGCCTGACCCAAGCCTTGGCCAAGACGATCTACGGCACCTTCTTGCCTGGCTAAGGAGCCAGATAAGCCCTCGCCTAAACCTTCAATCCCCTGCCTAAGTGCTGCAGTTGACTGACCTAAACCAGAATCTAAAGTACGACCAGCCTGCTCTTGCCTGGACAAAGATTGTGTTAATCCAGCCCCTAAGCCTTGAACACCTTCTCTAAGCGCTGCAGTTGAAGAGTCCAGTCCTGATCCCAGGCCAGCGACAGCTCGACGCTGTTCTGCCAAAGATCCACCTAAACCTCCACCAAGCTCATTTACTGATCGAGATAAACCCTGAGTTGCTTGCCCTACTTGGCCAGAGAATTGTCCTTCTGCGCCTCTAGCTAAACCTTCTATTCCACCCAGGTCTCGCGCAAACCGATCACCAGATTGTCGAAGCATCGCACCCTGCTGCCCAAGTGCCTGACGTTGCTGACTTGCACCACCGGCCAGCTCCCTGGCAGCGCCAGCAAGTCCTCGATCAAAACCGGCTGTAGATCTTCTAGCCAAATCATCAATATTAGATAAGTCGCGTCCAAATCTATTGGCAGCTAACTGACCAGTCCGCTCAGATCCAGCAAGATCTCGCTTAAACCTGTTAAGGTCATTAGCTGCAAACCGATCCACATCACCCATTCGGTCGTCAAATGCAGAGGCTGCACCCCTGGATAAATTCTCTACGCCCTGGGCACGTTGGTCGAATTGCTGCTGAGTTTGAAGCGCTTGTTGCTCTTGAGCAGACAAGTCTCTCCGTAATTCATTTGTTGCTCGCTGCGCTTCGCTCTGGTTTCTGCGAATGCCGCCTAATGCGTCACCCAAACCACGCTGGGCTTGAAACTCAGATATGCCTGCGCCACGCTGCAACTCTTGGAGTGACTGCTGCTGAGAAGCAAGCTGAGCCTGCTGCCCTTCACCCAGGGCACCAAGGCCCTGCTGATACGCATCTTGAGAAGCCTGGAGAAAAGGCTCTTGAGAACCAACGGCCTCTCTTGCCATTTCAAAGGCTGCTTGTTGGTCTGGGCTAAACCCAGCAATCTCCTGGGGAGTAACCAGGGGACGACCCTGCTCATCAAAGAAACTGCGCTCGGCAGCTTGCATCGCTCCAGGTATAAAACCGCCCTGGCCATCTAAGCCATAAAGCATTTGCTGGACAATAGGGTCCATGCTGGTTTCAGTCTTTTGAATACCAGCTACATAAGGAGAAGCGGCGCCACCTTCTTGAAACCTTTTAATTTGGGCGGGGGACATAATCATGCTGGCTCTCCTGCAAAGTCTCTGAACAGCTTCATCATGTCGTACATTAGCTTTGTGCCTTTCTCCCTGGACTCTTCACCCAGGGGTTGCAATGTAATGATGCCGCCGTCTTTTTTCATCTCGAAAGCTCCAGCACCTCTTACTGCCTGGCCCGTCATGACGAACTCGCCATCGGATAGCATGGCAGGAATGTCATCACTTACCTCAGTGCCTGGTCCTTCGATATCGCCAACCATTCTTTGAAACTCTTCCATAGAGACGTTGCCGCCATCAGCATAAGACATGACAGGTCCGCCGTATCTCATTCCTTCCGCTTCAGTTGGTGGTGGGGTTGGTCTTCCACCGCTCAAGGTCGGGAAGGTATTAGCAGGCAGCAAGCCAAACTCAACAGGGTTAGGGGCTTCCCCTCCTGTACGTCTTGCAATCTCTGCTTCAATATTGTATCGGCCAGCCGCGTTCATAGAGGTCAACGGCGTCTGTGCTACACCTTTAGAGTTCTTGGCTTCATCATAAGCGAGCTTACCCAGCAAGCCGGCCAGGCCAAGCGCTGCAATGTCTTTGCCTCCAAAGCCACCGCCACCGCTACCACCGCCAGTGATAGACTTGATAAAGTCAGGTGTTGGATTGCTCCCACCAAATCCTAAGCTGTCGCCTATGTTCTTTATGTAGTCTGGGGTGTCAAACGCCTCATCAATAAAGCTGCCATTGGTGAATGGGTTCAAACCAGACAGTACACTGGAGGCCGCTCCTGCAGCTGCACCAGTGCCGGCCATCATCTGGCCACCTGGTACGTTTAGCATTTGGCCAGCGATAATCATGTTGGGGTCAGTTATGTGCGGGTTATTTGCCATCATTTCTTCAACAGATACGCCGTACTGCTGGGCTATCTGAGAGAGCGTATCCCCAGATTGAATCTGATATTGCTCTGGCACTCCTGCCATTCCAGCACCGCCAAGACCCGCTGCAGTGGTAAGACCTCTTCCAACCATTCCGGTAGGAGCTCCAGGCAGCTGACCAGGATTGAGCACGCTACCTGTTGCAGCTACACCAGGCAGCGCTGCCTCTCCTGAGTAAGTTGCTGTTTTTAGCAATCCAGGAATACCCTTGTTACCTGCAGCACCACCGAAGATGGTGTCCATGGGGCTAGAGACAAGGTTACCAATACCGCTCTTTAACGCAGCACCAGTGCCGGTTAAACCGGCGCCTATCCCGCTGAAAAAGTTACCGCCACCAGCTTTAGTGATATTAGAGATGTTAGATCCAATACTTCCGCCAGTAGCAGCGGGGCCAGCTACAGTCAGCAAAGCCAGGGGATTGGCTCTGCCTTTTGCAACATCGTATACAGTGAATGCTTTGTTAGCCAAAGCAGCGATAGGCTGCCATGGACCAGGTATAAATTGAGCTACCTTGGCAAGAGGTTTGACAACCTTCTTAACAACCTTCTTAACGCTTTTTGCAATCTTCTTAAAGAAGCCGAATTCTTCCAGCCCAGTAATTGGGTTTAATGAGGCGATGCCCAAACCAACTACAGCCTGGTGTGGGTCAATATCTAATTCTTCAAATCTTTGCTGAACGACACGCTCAAACTCTGGATCCTCAAATGCTTCAGGCGGAAGGACAACCTCACCTGGTCGGAGGTGAGCCAGGGCAGTATCATCGCCACGACCTTCTGCTGCCAGGGCAATAGCCTGCTCAGCCATGGGCGCGTTAGCCCCAACCATAGCGGCTTCAGCCAGGTGCTCATATGTTCTTTTTTCTGTGGGATCGTCTGTGGCCTGGGCTTGCATCATCATCTCTTCGATGGCTGCAGCAATATCGGCATTCGGGTCTTGAGTTACGGCCTGCTCTACAACGGCCTCTTGAGCTTGGCCCATCAAGGCCATTTGATCCTGGGAAGGTGCTGCGCCGCCATCTCTCATCATGACAACTGGCCCTCCCATGTTCATTGGTTGGGCTTCAAGACTTGCAAGCAGTTGATCTTCTAATTTCATATTCATGGCGTGTTCACCGTTACAGTTCCCAAGCCGGATTCAATTACCTGACCAGCTGGATAGGTCTGGTGGGAATACAGATCTCGCAAAGCATTTCCATCAAAAGCCTGGTGTATTTGGTTAGTTGTATTAAAGATTATAGCACCCGTTGCAAACTGAAGGGTACTAATTTGTGTTGAGTTAAAATGGGGGGATATTGTAAAATCGACAGAACCGAGATTTATCTCCAAAACCCTAACCAAACGATTAAAGGTTTCTACATCAACCTGCGTATCTGTACCGATCCCACCAGCTGCCAGGGGAAGCCTGGTCTCAAGTAGCTTACTCACGACCGGCGACCACTTGGTTGTATATCAATCCTGGTAGAGCCTAGCCTCCACTTATATCCAAGCTGATTGTTTGCAGTGTCGTCATCATCCGACTCAAACCTGAATACCAGCTGCCGCGCACGGCTTCTTACGTTGTTATAGGTAGATGTTCCGGTGACTTGGGTGGTGGAGTCTGTGGTCAAATCTTGACCAGGGTAATCTCTTCGTTTAAGAACTATGTTCATCGCAGGAGTGTTGCTAGAGCTGCCATCACTAAAGAAAGCAACATCAGGTATGATCTGCTTGACAAAAGAGAAGTTCTCTCCGTCACCAATAGCGGTATCGCCAGACTCGACAAATACATTGGTCATTGGGCCGTGATTATCGTTGTAGCCCGTCTCATGCTCAAACACCAGGCTCTGCCCTGAAGACTGGGCCCCAGATAACGGCAAGTCTTCAATGCCTGCATCTAGCCAGGAGTACCGGACCAGGGAACCAATCGACCAGGTATTCTCTTCGTAGTTGTAAATGACATACCGGCTAATCTCGCCAGTAGCATCTTCCTTGGACGGGTAGAAGAACCACATCTCACCAAACTCGGAGTTAAGACCCATATGGCATTTGAATGCCTGCTCCAGGTCTAGGTCCTCAAACACGTATTCCTGAACGGAGCAGGGCAGCTTCTTAACTGCACCAGTGTAAACATAGAATCCGGTTTTCGACGCAAAAAACACCCCGCTCGGCGCATTTACTGCAGCCTTGGGTCCAATCAATCCGGCGCCTTCGTTTACCAGGTTTACCGCAAACGTCAGCGGTGGTCCGATAAAGTTCATGCTGTATAGGCTGGTGTCTGTCCAGATCAGGATCTCCTGCCTAGACTTCAGCCCCCCAACAATAAAGGAACCGGAGCTCAATCGCACATCACCCGCTGAGTTAGTTGGCAGCGGCTCAAACTCCAAATCATTCTCTGAAGCAGAGAAGGCAACAAGCATAGGGTCGATAACACCAGTCCTGGCGCCACCGCTTACAGGGTCGCAACCTAAAACAACCAGGTGTCGATCAGTCTCTGAAGTAATAACCTGGAGCCCAACAGTGGGGACCTGGTTGGCACCGCTAACTGTGGCCAGCTCTTTGGCCTCAACCGTAACGCCGTTATTTTCCACCCAGCGATAAATACCCGCACCCCTGGGATTAATTATTAAGTTCTCACCAAAGTTATCGTGGGTCCATAGCCTCAGCTGATTGACTGCAGATATGGCGTTAGCCGAACCATAGGCGCCATTGCCCCAGGTGCCGATACCCCAACCGGTACTGGTTACATAAGTATCCAGGCCCACGTTTATTTGATAGGTGCCTACAGTGCTAGAGCCGCCATTTCCAGAGTCGCTGGCATTTGCCGTAACGGTGTTACCGCTAGTGTCCTTGGCGGTTATGGTGTAGGTGTTGGCATCTGTCACCAGAAGGATTTGATATTCCTGGTTAAGTACGCCGGCTGTAATTAATCCACCCAAAGAAGCAGCGCCGCTAAATGTGACAAAATCGTTTGTCACCGCGCCATGGGCAGTATCTGTGATTGTAATTGTTGAAGAGCCGTTAGAAGCTGAAAAGGTTACATCGCCTGCAGAAGTAACCAGGCGAATAGGGGTAACGTCATTGTAAGAATTACCCTCTTCAATGTAATACTTCCAGGTGGTGCCTACGCCCAAGAACCTGGTGCCACCGAGAGAGATCCAGCTATGCAGTGCCCTGCTCAACCCAAGAAAATAATTCTGGCCGAGCTGCTGCCAGCCGCCTACTTTCTCTACACGGGCTTTTCTAAAGCGCACAAGATTGCCATCAACCCAGCCGCCCTGGGCGCTGTAGTCGGTGGCTTCTTTATTTATGCCAGCTTGAAACTCTATCTTTGATAGCGGCATCAGCTATCACGCTAGTCGAATAATAGCGCCTGTTGCTGTTGGCGTTGGGAAGACAACAGTAAAGTCTCCAGCAGTGGAGGTCTTATCTCCACCAAAGTCCACAGCACAAACAGCTTTATCTGATTGAGTATCGTTATAAATCAAGCAGCCCCTAGCGGTGATTGTGGCATTGCTGAAGGTGAGATCATTGAAATCACATACCGCAGTAGTGCCTGTAGCGAACGGCGTTACGTTAGTAAGCGCAGATCCACCGGAGGAGTAGTTGGTCCCACTAGCCTGGCCTGTTGTGGTAAAGGCAGTTGTAGCCGCACCCAGGTTAGCCGAAGAAGTGTAAAGCGCTAACTTAAAACTGTTACCGCTAGAGTTAGTAAAATTGTGCGTACCGACAAGCAGCTCTTGCTTGAAGGACGTACATATTGCTGAAGTTATAGCCATCGTCACAGCTCCTTTAAAAATTTGGCAACGTCACCGTGGCCAATTTCTTCTAATTTATTGGACACTGTAACACGATCCGAAGCGATTGCGCTTCTCATGCCTGTCAATATTACATTATAAACTGCGTTTCGGAAAGCAAACGCTTGTTCTTTAATGTGAGGAGATGCTTGCTCAGATATGCCACAAATTCTATTTGTCGTCTGTTCTGCCCAAAACTCTGGGTCATGGCCACGATTGTTTGTAGTCTGAACCGTGATCTGGCCCATGCCTAAACCTATATTATCTTTAATCATCCTTTGTATGGCTCCGGTGCTGAGGGCATGTCTATTGTCTCCAGGTTGTGCTTCTTAATCATTCCTGGAAGCATTGACCTTGGGCACAATACCCACTCACCCTCTGGGCTTGGCATTGCCACCATAGGATCTGGCAGCCTGTGATAACCATACAGTCTGTCTGTGATCGGCACGTTACTATCAAGCAGCGTTGACCTGGGGGAGGCCCCTATGGCGATTCCTTCAGAGATGCACTTGGATATCCAAAACTCCAAGCAAGCTCTTCCTGCCTCAGCAAAGTGAATGTTCTCTTTATAGCTAAAGTCCATGCCGAACAGGTCCATCTGGCCCACCTTGTTCCACAACCCAAATGCAATAGCATAAGCAGCGGTGGTGTTTAGGTAGGCGCATTTTGCCGAGGTTGCAACTTCGGCCAGGGGATATTCAACAATAGCTGGCACGCGCTCATCAAGCACGCAGGAGTATATTGGCTTTGTTACGCCAGGCAACAGCTTACGCATTACCTCGGTTTGATTGCCGGCATCCTCACTATCCAGATACCTGGTGGGAGGATCCATCATAAACACTCTGTCGTAATTGAATGCAGCCAAGGCTGAGTTAATTACCCAGACTTCATCCCATTCCTTAGAGTTCTCCAGGCCAATCACAAAATCAATTTGTGAGGCGCCTAGACCGAGTATTGCAATTTTCTTATCTTTAAGTTTTTTTATTGGTTCCATTAAGTGACGCCCGTTCGTAGTAAGTCATACCTATATTCGTCCCTGGTCTCTCGGCCCTCACTCACATTCTTCATGCGAGATAAGGCTTCTTTAAACCTGGTCTCAAAGGTGGCTACTACATCGGGAGTCTCTTTTAAGAACACTGCGGCTTCAACGAGCGTACCGTACAACAAAGCATCACTATACTTAGTTGACAGCACTGTGGTGCCTGATTCGGCGCCTGCAGTCAACGATGGTGGCTTATACAAGTAATGCAGCTCGATTGTGTAACCCGCATCAGGAACCGGTGAGAGTTCAAATGCGTCATTGTCAAACAAGCTGTAATACTTGGGCTGTCCGGTAACAGTTGAGTTTGGACTGTACTCTTTAATAAATGACGGGTGCTTAAACAGCAAATACGAATATACGTTAGAGCTGATTACCGCCAGGGAAAAAGGAGCATAGAAGTCTGTAGGTGTAGCCAGGAATCGGTTGTTCTGCGAAACCGTTCCCTGGACGTTCTTGCGCTGCTCAGGCAGCTGAACCATAGAGAAGATTCGATCCTCGGACTCTCTGATAAATTCATCCAGGTTAGCATTAAACGTGGTTTCATTTACCTGCAGGTAGTCCTGAACCGTAGACTTCAAAGTCGCTAATGTAAAGCTCATGATGTAGTTACCTCCACAGATCCTACATTAGCACTTATTGCAAATGTTTGCAAAGTTGTACCTAAAATACCATCGCCCACATT
>Ga0196887_1000868_pt1 | contig 13683 bp, 11 predicted proteins | sample VirMetDEL_Mar_31_FD_169094 | JGI IMG/M metagenome (GOLD analysis project Ga0196887, IMG submission 169094) | Aqueous microbial communities from the Delaware River and Bay under freshwater to marine salinity gradient to study organic matter... | ecosystem: Environmental > Aquatic > Marine >... | reverse complement strand
GAACATCTCGTAAGGCTTGTCTGTACGCAGTCATCTCAGCAGTCATAGTAACGTCAGTAGATGCTGTCCAATCAGTCTCAGCTAGTTTGGCATCTCTAGTAGTTCGGACACCTGCCGCAGCATCAGCATCGAGCCTTGCCTGATAAGCTGTCTCGTGTTCTGCCTTAGTAGTAGTAACGCCGTCTTCTGTCGTGTCGGCAAACATATCTGTTTCTGTGTAAGCCTCTACCCAGTTACCGTTCGCGTCCTGCACTGCACCGTTACGATTTACCTGCTTATAGGCTGCGCTTGGATCAGGTTTAGGAGCTGCGAGTACAGGGTCTATGCCTAAGAACGCGCAAGTGTCTGCGTCCCACACTCGTGGCAGTGATGTGTTGCTGTGCATTCTTCTGACTTCGCCTTGAGTTTTCAGCTCGCCAGTTGATTGAATACGAAATTCCATAATACTTTCCTATGCTATTGCTAAGAAGATGTAAGTGCCTGCTGTAAAGCTAGACGTTAATGTAAAGCCGCTAGACAGCGGGTCAATGTAGTCGGTGTTAGTGACTTGAGCAGTGCCTCCGTTTAGCTGCCAGAATGGAGAATTTCCGGCAACAATACCTTGAGTAGTGTCCCAAACATACCAGTTTCCAGTAGCGTCTGTACGCTTAACCATTACGAATCTAGCACCTGCGCTAAACCCGCAATCAACATTTGTCGTGCTAGAATGAACGACAGAGCCTACTTTGCTTACTCCTGCTACTGTGGCGAAGAGGTAGGCTATATAGGTGTGGGGAGAGCCTGCGCCACTGAACGTGAACTGCGTTGATGTTGGGCTTGTATTGCCCCAAACACCGCCAGTAAACTCACCGCCTGTATCCTGAAGTTTTAAATATTTTGTGTTACCTACAGCCGATGTATACACAGACCAATCAGAAGTGTTGTTGCGGCGTTTAACAATCATCATTTCTGGGACAACCGTTAAGTTATGCGTATATGCTTCTGTGTAGTCAGCCTGAGTAAAGCCAACCACATCCATGAAGCCTGTGGCACGTTTTAAGCCGTAGCCTATGAACTGAGTGCTTGCAAAAGGCGATGGTTCATCTCTAAAGCCGTTTTGATAATCAAATTTTTGGGCTGTTTGAGTTCCCTCTGCGGCAGTGGTGGCAGTATCCAGCTGCGTTCCTTGAAGAAGGCGAGTTCCAAAACTTACTCCTCCAGTATTCACAATATATTTGTAAAATCCCAAATCGGTAACAAGGCCAGTTACAAATAGAGGGTCAGTATTAGTAGCGGTAGCCATACCAAAAACCTCAGTCCCAGACTCAGGAGTCTTCATTGGGCGGCGTATGGCTATGTATATGTAGTTGCCACCGTTAGCATTAACGGAAGCTCCTGTGCTTTTTAGCTCAAAACCAGTTGATGTTGGCGCGTATCTTTGGTCTTCCGCTTCTGCGTTAGAGCTGTTTGCCAATAACTGTTTGCCGCCACCCTGAGAATCATCTAAAGAAACAAAGCCTCTCATAGTGTCGTACATCATCCATCCATGACCACTTGCATCTGCGCGTTTAGTGATAATTAGTTGTGGCTCAAACCCACAATTAACTTGCAGTCCTTTTGTTGCATTACCTGTATAACTACCACACTTAATAATATTCTCGCTGCCATCGTCTCCAAAGCCTCCTGCGTCTGAGGCGAAAAGGTAGGCTACAAAAGATTCTCCATTGCCGTTTGTGACACTAGCGCCTCCAAGTGTAAATTCAGAATCAGTTGGAGTTGTATTATTCCACATACCTGCGGTAGCTGCTGCTGCATTGGTTTCGTTTAGCCTAAGATAATCGGTGTTGCCTAAACTTTGATGATAAACCCTCCAACCGTATGCGCCGTTAGTCGTTGACTTAACAATCATAACAGCAGGGACACTGCCAAGATTATGAGCAACAGTTCTACCCGCTGTACCATTCCCAGTATAAGTCACAACATCAAAGAATTTTTCAGCCTTGCGGAATGTCCAAGAGGCGTAGTCTCTACCTGATCCGTTCCAACCTGCAAAATCATATGGGAAAGTGTAGCCATCGCTTGCAAAATTAAGATAATTACCTCCTGCTATAGCGTTTGTATTGTTTGAAGATAAATACCCAGTTGTTTCACTTGATTGTAAGTAATGAAGATTAGTATCCGTTCTGCTTTTTGTCCAAACAACACCGCCTTCACCTGCAAGGTCAATACCATTATTTACCGTTATTGACGAACCATTACCGTCATACAAATAAGTCGAGAAGACATCCTCAGCGTACAAAGGATCGCTACCTGCATTACCCGCAGCCGCTGTTAGAGCTTTAGTTAATTTGCTCATGCGTTACTCCTAAACGTAGCTGCCAGTGTAAGCGCCGTAGAGTACGGAGGAGACTTTCCAGAACACTAATGTGTCCTTAGCAGTCAGCGTAGGAGCGACATTGCCGCCAGAGGTTACCCAAGTCATCGTAGGCCACGTTACCGTGTAACTAGCACCTGCTTCGAGCTGTAGGACGATAGCGTCACCAGAGCTGAGCGAGTCTGTAAAGGTCGTGTTAGCCGCTAGAGTCTTGGTCTGTACTGCGCCGTTCGTAGCGTCAAAGGCCACACCTGACAGGGCGTATACAGTGTCTCGTACTGTCTTGTTGGTAAGAGTCTGTGTGTTCGTAGAGGTTGTGGTGTTAGCGTCATAGCCTTGGACAGTCACGCCAATCGCAGCAGACTTTAAGATGGTTGCATCATAGGCTTCTACGTCTGTGCCAATGACTAAGCCTAAGTTGGTGCGCGCTGTAACCGCAGTTACGTCTGAGAGGTTATTGGCTATCTGCGTGTAACGAGCATTGCTTTGCGCCTGTGTGTACACGTCAGCAACATTAAACGCACCGTAAGCAATAATAGAGACGTTATCGCCTGTAACTGCTCCGGTGGTCAGTATGACTGTAGCGCCGTTAGTGGCTGTGAAGTCCGTAGTCGGGATTAGCTTAGAGCCGTTTAGGTAGACATCTACAAAGCCAACATCGTAAGTGGCTGCGAAGTTGGTCTGTCCAGATGTGGCGACATACTCTTGACGCTCCGCTGTACCGTTTACTGCACTGCCTGCCGCTGCCCAAGAAGAGCCTGAATAGACGAACATCGTGTTAGACACAGTGTTGAAATATAACGCACCTGCTTGCAATGGGTTGCCGTCATTGTCCACCGTAGGAGCTGTGGACTTAGCGCCAAGGTAAATATCAGTAAACTCATCCAGAGATGCCGCTGCGTCAGTTGCCGAAGTTGCCGCTGAAGTAGCTGAACCCGCCGCTGCTGTGGCTGATGACGCACTAGCTGTCGCACTGGTAGCAGATTCGCTAGCCTTAGTCGTTGCTATTCCTGCCTGAGTTGTTGCAGTAGAGGCGCTAGTGCTTGCTGAATTTTGAGAAACCAAAGCCGCCGCAGCACTTGTCGCAGATTCAGCAGCTTTAGTTGTCGCCGTAGAGCTGCTAGTAGAAGCAGATGATGCGCTTGAAGCCGCAGCAGTAGCGCTTGCCGCCGAAGCGTTCTGAGAAACCAAAGATGCCGCAGCAGATGTAGCACTAGCCGCAGCAGAATTTGCACTATTTGTCTCTGCTGTCTCAGCGTTAGTCTCTGCTGTTTCAGCCGCAGTTTTTGCGACAACCGCAGCATCCTTTGCAACAACGGCAGCATCCTTTGCTACAACAGAAGCGGCTCTTGCAGTATCAGAAGCCGTGGCTGAGGTAGCGCTCGCTGTGGCCGATGTTGCACTCGCCGTGGCTGATGTCGCAGCAGCAGTAGCCGAAGAAGCAGCCGCAGTTGCACTAGAAGCCGCAGCAGTCGCGCTTGCAGCAGCCGCCGCACTTGTACCCACCCAGTAAGCAGGTGAGGTTGCAGGATCGTTGCCAGTGTTAGAGTTTTGGAGAGAGGTATATAAAACACCATCTGTACCGACTGCGTTCTGATCCTCTGCATAAGTCGCTGTGGCTAACCATGCAAAACTTAGCAATACCCAGTACGCTGTCTGAGTAGAGGGGTTCTGGTTTAAATTAGTGCCTTGTAGAGATTGGTACTGTTCACCGTTATAGGTAACCATCGCACCTACTTGGTAGGTGATGCCCTGATTCCATTCTACAGAATAAAGCAAGGTCCAAGAGCCCGTGGTAGTCACAGGATTGTTATTTTGATTTCCGTTAATAAGCGATCGGTAGAATGTTCCATCCGAACCCAGAACCACGTCGGTGGCGCTGTAAATCTTAGTGGCTACCCACTGATCACCGAAATCTGTTGCAGTCTCGCCTACAGGATCTCGGACCGCAATCTGCACGTCGGCATTATCGGCAAGGATGCACTTTGCCACGCCGTCAAAAAAGATGTTTGGCTGGCGACCAGCGGCAGACAGTAGAACGGGATTAGTGTTCGGGATCGAGTTATTAATATCCGCAAAAGTAGTCTTAGGAGTCGTAGTGCCGGACTCGTAAAAGTAAAGCTTACCCTCTACTAAAGGTTCGCCAGCGTTGTCTAGGTACTGGTCAAAATCGCCGAAACGTGCCATCGTAGTTTCCTATAATCTATTTTGAGGGCTCAAAGCTTTTGAGAAGATTTTCCATTGCCTCAAATTGCTTTTCTTGATTAACGCCTCGGAGCTTATTTGCTGTTGCTCGCGCCGTTGCGCTGACGAATTGGCTCGGGCTTGTAGGAGCTGTCGCTACTGCTTCTCCAAACACCCCTGCCAAACTTGTATCAGCCTTAGTTCCGAACACCCTATCCATATCTATTGTAAATGCTGTTTGGCCAATCACGTCGTCATCAAAAGCTAAGCCGTATTTTTCAGAAAGCGTTTCCATGTCATCTAACGACTGCAACAATTTTGTGCGCCTTTGAGTGTTTGAGCTAAGCCCTCTGAGTGTGGTTCCTACCGCTGACCCTGCATACTTGCTATCTAAATCTATACCTCTGCCTACTGCGCCTTTAAATTCATCCATGGCTTCAATAGTTTCAGCATAGGTCGTATTTAGCCTGTCGTATTCTGGAAAACGATTATCTAGTAATTGATCTAGTTCAGCACGAAGCTGTTTTACTACTGATTCAGATTTTCCAGAAAGCCCTTGTTGCACTTTGCCATAGCCGACCTGCTCGTCAATAAATCTTTTAAAGTTATGAACTTCTGCCGCCGTCATATCTCGAGGGCTGGCCATTCTTTCAGCGACTCTGCTTAAAAATCCTTCTAGATCTTTTAGTCCAGTAATCGTAGCTTTACTGAAGTCAAGCGTAAAATCCTTGTTTATCTTGATTCCCATGTCTTCTAGGTTATTCTTGAAATTGTTGACAGGACCGCTAAATTCAACGTAGTCATTCGTCATATTCTTTTTAGCGTAATCGTCTATTTGAGAGCCTGCTTGCGTATTCTTCCTTTTCATTAAATTGTAGCGCTTCATCATAGAGCCGCCTACAACATCAGTGCTTCGCTCTAACAATCTGTAGCGAGTATTTTCACCAGCCTCTTTCAATATTTTAAGAGACTCAAGCATATTTTTTCGATCCGCCGGATTAGTTTCGCGGATCATTGCTATAGTGCCCTCATCAAAACCTTGCTTAATAGCAGCTTGCTGAGCTGGGTTCTTAACCGCTCTAGTCGGCACTGTCGGCTCAGGCAAAGGCCCTCTCTCGCCAACAACAGTGGGCTCTGCGCCTTTAATCTGCTCTAAGCGATAAGGTGCTGTCGTATTCCGTGTAGCTGTAGATTCGCCACCCTCAATATTCTCTCTGGCTACTCTTGCCTTAGTGGGCTCGTAAGTTCGCGCATAGCGACTGGCACTTTGCTTTCCAATGCCACCGACACCAGTAGCGCCAAGAATATTGACGCCTGCTTCAATGTTGCGAGCTGCGCGGGGATTCTCTTGGGAGAATTGGTCCCACTCCTCGGCGCCAGCCCCAAACGCTCTTTTGCCGGCCTGCATCAAAGGCTGATCAAAGAAGATGCCGAGCTGATTCATTACCTCGTCTTCAATAACGTCAGGGGTCATCCTAGACACCCCTTCACCGATGAGACCTACGCCTTTACCTACTAGGTCGCCAAGACTAGCGAAGCCTTGGCCATAAGCCTGCGTTACACCTTCTGAAACAGACTGATCGCCTTTAAGGGTAGATGCGAATATTTCGTTTGCCTTCTGAGCTCTAGTAGATTCGCCGCCGAGAGCATCAAAGCCTGCCTGAGTTGCACCAAGCGCTGCTTGGGCGCCAAGACCGATAGGCTCTCGCCTCTCTGTAGCCACAGGATCTTGAGACTGCCCAGAAACAGCCTCTTTTACTTTGGCATCAATTATCGCGTCATCTGTGCCCAGTGGGAAATATAACTCAGTCCCATCGGCCAGTATTACTTTAATCTCATCCATCAGATTCTGTTTCCTTGGGCATCATACCTTATTACTCTAGGACCTTCCGGAGTAGGATTGGGTTCTGGTTCACCAGCTCCTGCTCCCCCGCCTTGTGTCTCGCCTTGTGTCTCGCCATCTAAACCAGTGTAGAAATTTCTGTTTTGAAATCCTTCCATGGTTGTAAGCGCTCGTTCTCCGCCTTTGCCCATATCGGCGGCATATAGCTCAGCCCTGTCTATATCGAGCTCCATTTCACGAATCATATCTTCTAGCAAAGCCATGTTAGCGGCAGTGCTTTGATCTTCATTCGCCTCGATCGATGCAAGCAAATCGCCTTCACGAGCTGTAAACGCGGCTCCAAATGTCGGCTTTAATTGCTGCAATACATTTTTTCTTAGTATATATGCAAGCCTTGCTTCGTCTGCATCTGTCAGGCCCAGCGCTCTTCTTGCTTTTAAGCCGATTGCTGCAAAACCACCAGTATCTACTCTTTCAAGAATTTTAAGAGCATCTCTTAGCCTGCCAATGTTTCTAGCTTGCCTGATACCGTTTTCAAGAACTTCTTGGCCGAATCCTTCCTCAGCCGTGCCTCGAGCCCTAGCTGTAGCAACGTCGCCCTCGTAAGCAATACCTTCCTTTCTAGCCTCTGTGAGAACACTTTCTTTTTGAGCCTCATCAGTTACTAGCTGCCCATTGGGCCCGTAGACTTCTGGGGCGCCGGTGCGAGTAATTTTAACTACTGTGCCGTTATTATATGTAATTGTCTTCGCTGCGCCCATCTGGCCAGACGCGCCGCCGTAGCGCATAAACTCTTGATAATCCTCATCGCCTTCTTTAAGACCTGCGGCCTGAGCTTGTAGCTGCAAAGAGCGGAATGATGAAGGCGCGTCAGTGCTGCCAGAGATCTGGTTGTAAGCCTTACCAGCGGTAACGGCATTGTTCATCTCAGTCTTCAGACGGTCCTTGGCCTCCATATCGCCAGCCGCTGCCGCTTGCGCGAGCTGCAAGTAGCGCTTTGTATGGCTGGTGTCTACGTTAGGGATCTGGCTGAGTATCTGAAAGCGGTCCTGCATTAAGCCAAGAACACCGCCAACGTCACCTTGATCTAAAAGATTACTGGCCGCAGATGCGTCCGCAAATAAAGTCTGCTTACGTTTCTCTGCCGCCTGCTCATCTTCTAGGCCGCGCTTGCGAGCGAGCTCGTCTTCTTGCATCATCTGTTGACGGAACTGCGGGGCTTCACCGCCTACCGCTGCTCCAAGGCCCATCAGAGCTCTTTCTATGTCGATCGCCATATTGACCTCTATTAATTGGGTAGATTTGCAGCGGCCTGAGCCGCAGGGTTAAACATATAAGGATTCGCCATAGGAGCTGCTGCTATGTTTGTCGCGGCCTGAGTTGGGTTTAGAAAATTTGAAAACCCAGTAGTCTGCGCGGCTGTAAACGTCTGATTAGGATTGGTTGGAGTAAACGTATTTTGCTGCTGATTATTATTAGCATTTTGTACTATACCGTAACCAAGAGCCCCAGCGTTAAGAGCGTTTTGCACTCCACCTTGATAATCAGGCACGTTGATCTGAGCCTGAGGAGTTCCGGAAATTCCTGAAGCTATCCCTTGCTGAATGTTAGACATACCCGCACCGTAACCTTGCTGAGCTCGTGCCTCGTTTAGCGCTGCGCTATTATACTGGTCCATCAGCATATTGCGCTGACCGCCGAGCATAGTTGCTAAGTTGCTTCCTTGGTTGGCGTAGATATCGGCAAGGTTTGACGCTGCGCTGCCATACTGGTCGGCTAGTTGCTGCCCTGCCACTGTTCTACCTGTAGCAAGATTAACCCCAAGATTCCCAATCTGCTGGGCCGCAGGTAATCCGTAAGTTGTTAACTGATTGCTTAACTGATTTCCAAGAGCTTGCTGGCCCTGTAGCTGCTGAGTCCCAAGACCTGTTTGGATGTTGGCCATCGTACCCGCAGCGTTCATTCCTTGGCCAGACAAAGTGTTTAGGTTGCCAATCTGCTGTTGCAGCCCTTGTGAGGCTAGACCCTGCCCGAAGCGTTGTAATTCCTTCTGAACATTACCGCCACCGAGCCCGCCTGTAGCGCCTGCACCGGCTAGGTTAGCCCGCATACCCTGCTCACGCAAGAAAGCCATTTGCGGTGACTCTTGGTACGCCGCATTAAATGCGTCTTGTCCTAGAGCTCCTGACAATGCCATCTGCTGCTGTAGAGCTGCTTCGCCTGCTTGTTGGTAAGGCTGGATAAATCCACTGGCATCCTGAGCTCTCGCTTCTGCCTGCTGAAGCCCTAAGCCGTACTGGTTTGCGAGTTCTTGCCTACCGGTTCGGTTGAGCATATCCAGCAGATCAATCGCGCCGGTTGCCCCACCCTTTAGAGCCATCTCAGAGCCACGGAGGCCCGTAGGGATCTCGCTGCCAGTTTGGTATTGAGTTGTGGCCATCTGTGGCAGGTTGTACGATCTACCAGCCAAGGCGTCAAGATCATTAACACTGCTCGGGGTAGCCGCAGGGGTAGGCGCAGGGGTAGGCGTCGGGGTAGGCGTCGGGGTAGTCGGCACATAAGGTGGCGGTGGCGGTATTGGCCTTACAGGCTCAGGATCTACATTAATTGGAGCCGGTGGAGGCGATATAGGTAAGCCTGCTTGAGCCTCTGCTATCTGGGCAGGATTAAAACCTAGCTCTTGCGTCAGGTTGCGCTCTACGATTTCTTGAGGCGCATTAAAATACTCTGAGACATCGCCAGTGCTTGTCACGCCTTTTCTGATTAAGTCTTGAACTCTTTCTACTTGAGGCGCAGTCAAAGCCCCGCTAGTGTAAACATCAGGGGGAATATCTGTAAGACTTTGAATAATAAGCGCTTTTGGTACGCTAAAGTATTGAGCGACATCATTGACATCAACCTCACCAGAATTCAATAACGCCTTTACGCGGTCCACTGTCTCTACTGAGTAGTCAGTCCCCTTGGGCAGACCGTTTAGTTTTGCAATACTCATGGTTGCTGGCCTCCCGTCATGCCAAGGGCTTTAGCGACTTGTTCAGATGTAATAGATTCCCCCGCAGCACCTGCCGCAGCAGGTTTTAGAGGTCTACCTTCTGCCTTACCGTAATTATCGTAATGCCATTTAGCGTAGCCTTCCGCAGTGCTAAACTGAGGATCGCCTCCCTCAAGAAGCAATGCTTTCTTTGAATTGTAATCAGCAAGAATGTCTGGGTTGGCCGATAGATACCCTTGAGCCGTGTTCGCGTCCCAGTCCATCACTCCGGCGTTTGAGTATTCGATCTGCTCAAATCCCTTAAAATCTAAAGGCTGAGGATTAGTCAAGCCGCCAAGCTGCGAGTAGTCCATAGGGACGCTCTGAGCTTGCAAGTTGCCGTAGTTGATGTTGTCACCAAGGATTGCGGACCGCTGCCCCATGAGGCCGGCGAGAAGCGCCTGTTGCGCCATGTAGTCGCCGGTCTGAGTAGCATCTATCATAGGTCGGAAAGTCTGGCCGGCAAGAGAAAGGTTTTGATTCATTCCTTGCTGGCGGATGTCTTGAGCCGCTTGATAAGCAGGGAGCATGGACTCTGTGGCGCGTTGGCCGTAGTCCTTGATCATGCCAATCTCTTGCGTTCGATTCTTGGCAGACTGCTCAGCCATTTTCTCATTGGCTTTGTTCTGCATATAAGAACCGGCCAAGCTTGCGGCTCCGCCGATTGCTGCACCTATTAATGGAGCTGGCATAATATCTTCCTACTTAATTTATTCAATTTTATCACATTTTGCTGGTTAAACCGCTATCCAGCCCTGTGTTACGTCGCCGCCAATTGACGGTAGCATTTTCCTATATTCTATCGATCCTGTGGTTCCAGCGGAGTTAATGTAAAGGCTGTACTGTCTAGCCTCTACTACGCCCTCTGGCGATCCCACACCCACTATAGGGATGCTTAGGCTTGCGTCTTGAGTGAACTGCCTGAACGGCTGAGCCATGGTCCCATCGCTTTCAACGATAGGCTGGGCTGCGTTAAGCCTAGGGCCTGTCACTTATCACCACCAATGATGTTAGCGGTTAACTGTATTATTACAGGCTTGACCGCATCCGTTAGGGTGAAACGGAACACCTCAAATCTTGCTGCCCTACCATTGCGACGCCAGATGGCCCTGCGGCTGTACTCACCGATCTTGCCTATGCTGCGAGAAATAGGCCCGCTCCATGTCTTGCCGTCCTTGGACCGCTCAAGCGTGATCTGAGGATCTGCCACCGACTCATTGCCAACGCCTGACTCTACCGTGAGCTCTAAGCTTGGGAAAAACACTGACTGCATATTGTTTTGGAAAGGCTGAGTAGCAACCCTTCGAACGATTGTGTTTTCGTATTCGGTGTAGACGTTTTGATCAAACTGACCAATGCGGCCGTCAATGATGTCGCCGCAGAGAATATTGTTGTACGCCTTAACCACAGAGGACACCCTCAGGGCTCCTAGATTACCCTCTAAGAACGACTTGCGCTCATGCCATCTCTGAGATGTGGTGTCGTATACAAGCGTTGTAGCGGGCAGGGCGAAGCCTATAAAGTAGGCTCCCTTGCTGGCGTATGCCCATGAGTAAATGCTTGCAACCTGAGTATCTGACAGCTTTGATAAAAGAGAGTCAATTGCAGTCGTAGAGACTTTGACTGTACTGTTACCGTTAAGAGCCCAGATAGCCGGCCCCTCGTTCTCTCCGCCGCCAACCCACATAAAGGTATCTTGCGCGTTTACGAGAGAGTAGGGCGCGTAGCATCCTTTCTGGAGAAATAGTCCGGTCCGCTGAAAAGGAAAGTCAGCTCCGCCGATATTCTGGAAAGCTTCAAACGTCTGGCCGCCTGAGATGAATAGCTGATTCTTATAGACGACTGGAGCAACAATGTCATCGGGGTCTGACTCGGCTGTACCGAAGTCTAAAGCGTTATAGCTCAGGCCGTTATTAATGGAGCTTACTATGAACTTCTTAGAGTCTGTGGTGATTAAGAAGTAGCCATCAATAAACACAACGAACTGAGGGGCACCATTCGCTGTGAAGTCAGAATCTGTGATCTGGGCGAACGTGTCCGTAACGTGGTTATAGATATAACCGTTACCGTTAGGCACGAGCACCATTAGCTGCGTTCCGTTATCCGCCATAGAGACGCGAGCAACACCAGCAACGTCGCCGATAAAGGTCAGGCTGTAATCGTCGCCAGACTGATCTAGACGGTATAACCGCTCGCCGTTCACGAAGTACGGCTTGCCAGCCATCTCGTGTGCGCCACGGTTTACGTTATCAAGTATTCCCGACGAAGCCAGCTGAACAATGCCCTCAGTGCCAAATAGAGTTTCTTGAGACAAGCCAGTACCCTGAACAATGTTCGGATACCAGTTAGTACACTCTTGCGCTGCGATAGGTAAAGAGTCGCTGACATAGAATCCGTTCGCTATCGGTAACTGGGTTACTGGCATCTAAGATACTCCGAACAAGCAGTCCGTAACGGTTATATTGTTTGTGGTCGTAGCATTGGAAACAAAAACTTCAAGATAATCAGAGGTAGCCACGGAGACGTTATAAAACACTCCCACGTTTGCCGTATTGGATGCGGACACTAATCTGGATATTTTAGCGGCAGAAATAACAGTGCCATTTTTTGCCAAATGAACAGTTAGATCCTGATTTGTCCCAACCACATCCAAAGTCACAGAGGCCGTCAAATGAACTGTAGTGGTCGTTGAACCTGTATAGGTCAACTTGCCTGTCGTATCCACTGTGAAACTAGCAACAGATCCCGCTACAAATGTACCTGCTACTTTTACAGGAGTGCTTGTTGTAGAAATCGTTGTGGCAGTTGAGTTGCCGTGCATAGATACTTGAGCGTTTATCTCATCAGCAATAGACGTTATCTGAATGCCGTTAGTATTAACCGCCGTTACACTAATACCACTACCAGCGACAATGCTTGCAATTGTGGGAGATGCTGCGGTTGTGTTTAATAAGATCGGGAGGCCGTCAGCATTCGCCGTGAAGTTATGACTTAGCACAATACCATTCTGGGCAGAGACGTTAGCATTAACGCCTGAGCCGCTTTCAATGTTTCTGATCTTATGAACAGAACCATTAACCTCTAGGACCGGAGCGCCAGTTATTGCGCCAGTCTGAACGATTGAGCCAGTGACGCCAAGGTTGGCCACGAAGTTATCGTAGCTGATCTTGTAGTTAGTCCCGTTCACAACGTAATCAAGATAACCGCCAGCTTGGACGGTATCTTTAGCTATGAACTCGCTTTTCTTGCGACCATCGGCTCTAATTGTCATTGCGTGTTAAGCTCCAATCCAATTGCGCCAGTAGATTCGGCGAGTATCTCTGCTTCTTGTTCTGGGTAGAAATGACCAGAAATCCCGTAGCTGTCGTCTTCGTTCCCTGCACCGATAGGCAGTGTTGACGGTAATGAGGTTGGACCCATGCGGCCACCAATGGTACGCATAGTATTCATGCCCTCGCGGGCTGCTTTAACCAATCCCTCTGAAACCACGCCCCCGTAATCAGGGGAGACCTCTATCGCCATGTTAGCGATGATTCCGCGCAGCGCGCCGGTGGGTACAGTGATTTCATCTCCAAGGCTATCGACCTCGGTATAGCCAAGCGTGATGCCCTGAGCATCTAGCTGAGCCATGTAATTATTTAGAGCGAATATGTAATCTTGGTACTCATCAGGCTCGAGAGGAGACTCGGATGCTTGAACCAGAATTCGCTGAAGTGATGCTTTTGCGACCTGCGCGACAGTAGCCATTACTCGTACGTTGCTCCTTTGTTGCGCTTCTTAGCAGTTTTGGCTGCATCTTTAAACGCTTGAGCCGTGGGTGCGCCTGTTTCGCCAGCGCTACGCATTCTACCGCCTGACTTCTTTTTTGCAGCCCTGCGCTTGTGAATGTTTTCGTATAGTCCAGCCATTATTCGTACCTTGCTGATTTAGCGCCTTTACACTTCCAGCGCTTGCGACTTAGGTTATTTGGCGTATTAGGATCGTTCTGCTTCTTTTTAGGCAATCCTTTCTTGATACCTAATGATCGAGCACAATATGCGTCACCCTTCTTAGTTCCAGCGCGTACTCGTGAACCGCCACCCTTTGCCTCGCCAGCCTGCCCATAGGAGACTTTCTTGCCGGATGCGGTGACTTTTACTTTAGCTTTGCCTTTACTTGGTTTTGCCATAAAGAATCAGGGGGCCGAAGCCCCCATCCTCAGTCAGTCGCTAGACCCCAAAGCCTTTTCCGGCAAACAAGGGGTTAAATGTGGCGTACGCCGGCAAGAGATCG
>Ga0196887_1000862_pt1 | contig 13718 bp, 20 predicted proteins | sample VirMetDEL_Mar_31_FD_169094 | JGI IMG/M metagenome (GOLD analysis project Ga0196887, IMG submission 169094) | Aqueous microbial communities from the Delaware River and Bay under freshwater to marine salinity gradient to study organic matter... | ecosystem: Environmental > Aquatic > Marine >... | reverse complement strand
AGCAAGCCTTTGCAGAGCTCAATGGCTCTAATCTACTCTTCTCTGAGGATACGTGTCGTCTAATGTATGAGGCTCTCGACAATTGGTATGATCAAGAGAAAGTGTTTGACTTCTCTATTGCAGTCTCACACGAAGAAAGTCTACATCCTTGGAATGCAATTGCAATAACATCTAAATTTGATACGGAGTCGTCATTAGCATGAATGAAGGAGTATTCAAGAGTATATGGGTAACATTTCACAAAGAGGGCATTCATTGCTATCCGGATGCTCCGGCCGGTGTTGAGTTTCTAGCCCACCCTCATCGTCACATCTTTCACTTCCGAGTAGAGATACAGGTCTTTCATGATGATAGAGAGATAGAGTTTATTCTATTCAAGCGGGAGTTGGAAGGTCTCTATACCGAAGGTACGCTGCAACTCGATTACAAGTCATGTGAGATGATGGCTGATGATCTTGCAGATTACATTTTAGATAAATACCCTGAAAGAGAGCTGACCATATCTGTCAGTGAAGATAATGAAAATGGAGCTATCAGCAGGTACTAAGATGAAAAAATATACCGAATATGTAAGCGAAGAAATGACCAAGCCTAAAGTATCCTATAACAAGGCTCGCAAGTGGGTCTTTCATAAGATCGAGAAGACTGACCATACGCATGATAGAATGAAGAAAGATTACCACAAAGAATTTGGTAAGCACAACGCCCATCATTTTGATAAAGCAGTATCCGAATATATGGACTAGACGAACACCTATATTATTATGAGATCTATATTATGCCTATTGACTTTTGTCATATTGTTTCGACTCCACACCTAGAAAACTTTGTCGACGATAGAAATACACATCTTGCTTTAGCTCACTTAATTGAGACGGATAAAGCATATGAGGACTTTTATCGTGGTCAAAGTAGCTCCACTATCATACTCGATAACTCTGCTTTTGAAATGTATAAGCAGGGCCGACCTATGTACCCCTCACACAAGCTCATAGAGATGGGCCACCGCATTAGTGCCGACTACATTGTTATGTCGGACTATCCCAATCAGAAAGGTCAAGACACCATTGATGCAGCAATTGCATCAGCTCCGGTGTTACGAGATGAAGGATTCAAAACTTTCTTTGTACCTCAGTCTGTAATAGGGGATAAGGAAGACTACATCGATACCTTCAAGTGGGCTGCCTACAGTGACGCTGTGGATTACATTGGTATATCTATTCTAGGTGTACCCAATGCTTATGGCGTAGAAAAGGACAATAAACTTCAACGCTTCTTGAGTCGCTGGAAAATGATGCGTGAGCTTTCCGATCGAGGCCTTCTACAAGTTGCGCGAGACAACAACAAGAAGATACACTTTCTTGGCATGGTCGATGGTCCTAATGAGATTGCACTGATGGCAGACCATGCTGCATACATTGACACGTGGGATAGCTCGGCTGCTGTATGGGCTGGTCTCAATGGCATATCATTTGATAGCTCTCCGACAGGCCTTGTAAATGGAAAGTTTGAAGAAGAAGTTGATTTTGACTTCGAGACGTGTGATAATGAATTGTTAGAAATAGCTAAGTGCAATGTGAATTATATTGATGAGATCTGTGGAGCAGCACAATGAGTACGATGTATAGGTTTAACGAAGATGAAATAGTTAAGGAGGCTCTTGCGTATATTGAGTCGACTTATGCTGGACATTACGTTGGTAATAGAGCTGGCGATAAAAAAGAAGAGATTCAAACTATAGACGTCTGGCGCACTCTTGGTATTGAGTCGGAGTCGTGCCAGAGCAACATACTAAAATATATTATGCGCTATGGTAAGAAGGACGGCTTCAATAAGAAGGATCTATTGAAGGTCATTCATTACACTGTTCTACTATGGCACTTCACTCAGGATGAGGACTAATGAAACATATACTCGGACCTAACTCTAGGTCAACTCTTACTAATGTACGTGATGGAGATAGTCAACCCAATGCTGTTGATCTTCGACTGGATAAGGTATTCAGTATGGGAACAGGAATCTTCGAGATCTCCAATGATCACAAAAAGCACCGTGCGGGTGGGACAGCGATTGAACCTGACGAAGAAGGATACTACACACTCCAAGAAGGACGATACGAAGTTGTAATGGAGAATATTGTTAGTGTAGGTGAAGCTGAGGCTGGATGGGTGATTACTCGTTCAACATTAAATCGTAATGGCCTCTTCCTTACGTCAGGACTTTACGACTCAGGTTACAATGGTATGATGGCTGGTGTGTTACACGTCAACTACATGGCAAGAATTAAGAAAGGTACACGGATAGGTCAATACCTAAGTTTTGATGCTGAATCGCTGAGTTCGTATGATGGGGATTATGGCGTTGGCAAAATACATGATGATGAAAAATACAAAGGTGAAATATAATGAGTGGAAATGTAGAAATTAATATTACAGCAGATGATCTGAGAAAAAGAAAGATTATGATTGCAACTCCAATGTACGGAGGCCAGTGCGCTGGTATCTATACTAAGTCTTCAACAGATCTGGCTACTTTAGCTAAGGGGTATGGAGTTGATTGCAGATTCTATTATCTGTTTAACGAGTCTCTTATCACTCGGGCTCGAAACTATCTCGTCGATGAATTCATGCGCTCTGATTGCACACACCTGATGTTTATTGATAGTGACATTGGCTTTGATCCTCAAGACGTTCTTGCTCTAGCTGCAATTGCTGAGCCAGGTACAGATAAGGAGATTGTATGCGGAGCTTATCCTAAGAAAGCTATTGCATGGGAAAAGATTAAGAAAGCTGTGGACAAGGGATTTGCAGATCAAGATCCTTCCGTACTAGAAAGATATGTAGGGGATTACGTATTCAATCCTGCAGACGGCTCTGGCCAAATGAAACTCAATGAGCCTGCTGAAGTACTCGAAGGTGGTACTGGATTCATGATGATTCAGCGTAGTGCATTCGAAAAGTACGCAGAGGCATATCCTGAATTCTCTTACAAGCCTGACCATGTACGTACTGAGTCGTTTGATGGTTCACGGGAGATAATGGCTTACTTCGATTGTGTTATTGATCCCGACTCTAAGCGATACTTATCTGAGGACTATATGTTCTGCCAATGGGCTCGTAAGGCTGGTATTAAAGTATGGCTATGCCCTTGGATGAAGCTGACGCATATGGGTTCCTATATGTTTGGAGGAAGCCTTGCTGATCTCGCACAAGTTGGAGCTAGCGCTACAGTTGGTGCAGACTTCCAGAAGGCAGCAGCACCAGCTAAGAAGAAAAGTAAGAAGCGCAAGTAGAGAGTAATTATATTATGAAATTGACACAAGATGCATATCAAGTAATGAAGAACCTTTCGACAATTAACCTGTCGTTATATGTCTTCCCTGGTAATAAGCTAAAGACGGTGTCTGAAAATAAGACAGTCATCGCTGAAGTGGAACTACAAGACTCCTTTTCTAAGGAGTTCGGAATATACGACCTCAATCAGTTCCTTGGAGTCGTATCGTTATTCGATAATCCTGATCTAGAGTTTGACACTACCCACCTAGTAATCAATGGAGACAATGGGGCGAGGAGCAACTACTTCTACGCTGACAGAAATACATTTCGTATTGTCCCTACCCTAGATAAGTTTAGTCTACCTGATGAGTATATTAAATTTAGCCTATCAGACAAAATCATTAAAGGTGTAATGCAGGCCGCTAGTGTTCTTCAACTACCCGAGATAGCAATTGTAGGGGATGGAGAGAACATTAGCATCAAAGCAATCCATAGTGGCAACAAGACGACGAATACGTTCAGCTACAATGTTGGAGAAACATCAAAGACCTTTACTGTATTGTTCAAGACAGAAAACCTCAAGATGATGATGGGATCTTATGAGGTAACGTTGAGTAAGCAAAAGATTGCTCAGTTTAAATCAACTAGTCGAGATCTCAACCTCGTATACACAATAGTGAGCCAGGCTACATCATCGTACGAAGACTAAATTGAGATTTATATTATGAGTGAATTTTTGTGGGTAGAAAAATATCGACCCAAGACAATAAGTGATTGCGTCTTACCTCAATGTACTAAAAAAGTTTTCCAAGAGTTTGTCGACCAGGGAAACATTCCTAATCTACTTTTGTCGGGAGGTCCTGGTGTAGGTAAAACTACTGTAGCCAGGGCTATGCTCGAGGAAGTAGGATCAGACTACATCGTAATCAATGGTAGTATGAATGGAAACATTGATACACTCCGTAACGAAATAATGCAGTTTGCTTCAACCGTATCCTTCACTGGGGGTCGCAAGTATGTTATCCTCGATGAAGCCGACTACCTCAATGCTAACTCCACTCAGCCAGCTCTTCGTAACTTCATGGAAGAGTTCAGTAACAACTGTGGATTTATTTTAACGTGCAACTTCAAGAATAGAATAATCGAGCCTTTGCACTCGCGATGCTCTGTTGTAGAATTCAATATCACCAAGGAAGATAAAGTTGCCGCAGCGACCGACTTCTTTAACAGGTGCCAATATATATTAACACAAGAATCTATTGAGTTTGATAAGAAGGTTCTTTCCTGTGTCATCACAACGCACTTTCCAGACTGGCGTCGAGTCATAAACGAATTGCAGAGGTATGGTGCAACAGGACGAATAGATACTGGTATACTGGTGAACAGTGGCGAGTCGTCTATCAAAGAGTTGATGCAACACTTAAAAGGCAAATCTTTCACAGAGATGCGTAAGTGGGTGGCCCAGAATAGTGATGTTGACACTGCCTCATTATTTCGTCGATTGTACGATATGTCAGCTCAATATCTCAAGCCGCAATCTGTACCACAGCTAGTAGTGCTACTTGCCGACTATCAATACAAATCTGCATTCGTGGCTGACCATGAGATAAACATTGTCGCTTGCTTCACAGAGATTATGACTGACTGTGAGTTTGTATAATGGCTTCTATCAAACCATTTGACTTTCTCAATGAAATAAATTATGGTAAGAAGAACATAATTGCTGAGTCAGAAAACCCAGAAGCAGCAGAAAAGTTCTATACACCATTCGTAGTTAATAAAGGGTTGTCGTACTTTGTAGACACGGCTCTCTTAGCTAACGAAGTGAACCAACGCCACGAGGCCGACCACAAGCTCCAATTTGAATTTTTGCTAAATAGTATTCGTAAAAGGAAAAGATTTAGTAAGTGGTTCAAGAAAGAGCAGGATGACTGCATAGATATCATAATGAATTATTATGGATATAGTCATGAGAAGGCAGAGCAAGTACTGCCCCTATTCAATGAGCATGAGCTAAAGATTATAAAAGATAAGATGTTTATAGGTGGAAGCGATGGCTATTGATCTGGGATCTATTGTTGAAATTAAAATAAAAGAGCAAGATGACTTTCTTAAAATTAGAGAGACCCTAACTCGAATTGGTATAGCCTCAAGAAAAGATATGACCTTGTATCAATCTTGTCATATTCTACATAAACAAGGTCGTTACTACATCGTCCACTTCAAAGAGCTATTTGCGCTTGATGGTAAGCCCACTAACTTCGACGAAGGTGATCTTTCACGAAGAAACACAATTACAAACCTACTGGCTGAATGGGGTCTCGTGGAGATTGTCGATCCAGCGAAGACAAAAGAGCCAGTAGCATCTTTGAGTCAAATCAAAGTTATATCATATGGATCCAAGAGTGAATGGACTCTTGTAGCCAAATATAATATTGGTAGAAAGCTGTAAAGTTTTTATAAATACTGATAGAGATGCGGAATGGTCCGGTCTCGTTTTTTAAACCTTGCTTAATAGTAGGAGGTCTTCATGACTAATCTAATGCTCCCCCGTGCCTCGTTTGTAGGCTTCGATCGATTATTCGATCAGCTCGAAAGAGCAACCCAACACCAAAGTAACCCTTACCCTCCGCACAACATCATCAGACTTACAGAGACGAGTTATACCATCGAAATGGCTGTGGCTGGGTTCTCTATGTCCGATATCGATATCGAGGTAGAGAGACGCTCTCTGAAGGTCTCAGGCGCGATGACATCGCGCGACCGCGAGTATGTCCATAAAGGTATTTCTGAGAAGAAGTTTAATCGTACCTTTAATCTTGCCGATCATGTAGAAGTTACCAGTGCCACTCTTGAGAACGGAATCCTCAGCCTCAACCTTGAGATTGTGGTTCCGGAAGAACTTAAACCTCGCAAGATATCTATCAACGACAAATCACCCCCACCTGAGTTTCTAACCGAAGAAGACAATTGTAGCTGTTGACTTTGACTGAGTAACGCAATATAATAAGAGGGTCCTTCGGGGCTCTCTTTTCATTTATGGACTTTATTATGGCTAATGTAAAATTATTAAGAATGATATCTGGTGAAGATGTCGTATGTACTATGGTAGCTGAAGAAAACGAAACTATCACAATCAAAGATGCTATTGTGGCCGTCCCAACAGGGCAGGGTCAAATTGGATTTGCTCCTTGGTCACCCATCATCAGTAAAGATGAATCTGAAATGACAATCTCTAATAAGTTTGTCATCTATGTTGCAGAGCCAGAATCCTCTGTTGTCGAACAGTACAATACGATGTATGGTAATGTTATCGCTCCTAAGAAGCAATCGATAATCGTATAATGTCAACATTCTATACAAGTGTGGATCGAAACGGACCTCATATACTATTCAGGGGTTATAAGAACGGTAAGCGTATTCAAGAGAAGGTTCCATACAAGCCCACATTCTATCTACCATCGTCTGAACCTACAGAGTTTAAAACTTTGGACGGTCGATACATGGGACCAATTAATCCTGGTAACATGAAAGACTGCATGAAGTTTATGAAGGACTATGAGGATGTGGACAACTTTGAGATATGTGGCAATGCCAATTACGTTCAGCAGTTCATCTCCGATGCCTTCCTAGACAAAAAACTAGAGTTCGATAGAGACCTGATTAACGTAACAACTGTCGATATCGAAGTACAATCAGATCAAGGATTTCCTGAGGCAGCCGACGCCAACTTTCCTGTAACTGCGATATGTGTCAAGAATAATATCGACAACATATTCTACGTGTTTGGATTGGGTGAATGGAAGAAGGAAGATTCCGTGTTAACTGATGACCTCTACGATAGAGTCAAATACATTGAATGCGAATCTGAAGCAAGACTTCTCATGGAGTTTGTAACGCATTGGGCTAATAACTATCCTGACGTATTGACAGGATGGAACTCAAGAATGTTTGACACTGTATATCTCGTCAATAGAATCTCGAAAGTTCTTGGAGATGACATGGCTAAGAAGCTCTCGCCATGGAATAGAATACAGGCTCGCGAGATTAAGTATTCGTCTAAGACTGTTCCTGTCTATGAGCTTATTGGTATTCAACAACTTGACTTTATGGATTGCTTCAAGAAGTTTGGATATGCATATGGCACGCAAGAGTCATATAAGCTGGACAATATAGCTCATGTTGTACTTGGGGAGAACAAGATTGATTATACAGAGTATGGAACCCTCTTTGATCTATATCTACGAAACCACCAACTCTTTATCGATTATAATATCAAAGACGTTGACATCGTAGATCGACTCGAACACAAGACTGGATTGATAACGCTTGCTATGACTGTTGCCTACAAAGCTCATGTCAACATGGTGGATGCATTTGGTTCGGTAGGTGTGTGGGACGCACTACTATACAATGAGCTACGTACGAGAGGTATTGTTGTTCCTCCTAAGAAGAATAATATTAAGGAACGACAGATAGAGGGAGCTTATGTTAAGCCTCCCCAGAACGGAATGCATGACTGGGTGGTATCGTTCGATTTGAACTCGTTGTATCCTCATATCATTATGCAGTATAATATGTCTCCTGAGACGATCATTAATGATAAGATGCATGATGTCAATGTTGAAAAGCTACTCGACAGAGAAAAGTACGACATACCTGATGACTACTGTATGACAGCTACTGGGCAGTTCTTTGACAAAAAGAAAAAAGGCATCGTGCCTGAGGTCATTAGTAATCTATATGACGAGAGGTCGACCTTTAAGAAAGAAATGCTCGCAGCAAGTCAAGTCGTTGTTGACATTACTGCTGAACTACAAAGAAGAGGTGTAGAGTAGAATGACCGACTATTCGCAAATGAGTACTGAGGAGTTGCTGAAGCTCCGATCTCTCAATGAAAGAGAGCAAGTTATCTGCGAGAATAAGCAGATGGCTATTAAGATTCTGATGAACTCACTCTATGGGGCTCTTTCAAATGAATATTTTCGGTACTATGATATACGCGTAGCTGAATCGATTACTGTTACTGGCCAGCTAACCATTAGATGGGCTGAGAATACAATTAACCGATACATGCGCAAGATACTTAAATCAGCCGACAACGAAGATTATGTCATTGCGATAGACACCGACTCTCTCTATATTAGAACAAGCGATCTAGTCAATAAGGCTGTTGGGGATTCTCTTACTGTAGAGAAAGGTGTGAAGTTCCTCGACAAGGTATCGGAGGAGAAGTTTGAGCCTCTGTTCGAACAAGCGTATGACGAACTCTGCAATCATATGAATGGATATGAGCAGAAGATGGTGATGAAGCGTGAGGTCATTGCCGACAAGGGAATATGGACAGGTAAGAAGCATTATGCTCTAAACGTCCATAACTCTGAAGGTGTACAGTTCTCTGAGCCTTATCTCAAGATTATGGGTATTGAAGTTGTACGTTCATCTACTCCAATGCCTTGCAGAAAGATGCTGAAAGATACAATTCGCGTTATCATGAATACAGATGAGGAAACGACTCAGGATTACATTCGAGAGTGCAAGGATATCTTCTTCTCGCTACCCCCAGAGGATATATCATTCCCTCGAGGCGTCTCAGACATTGAGAAGTGGCATGATGCATCAACCGTGTATAAGAAAGGATGTCCTATTCACGTACGTGGTGCTTTACTTCTCAATTATTTGATAAATACCTATGAGTTGAAAAATAAATATGAGTCCATCTCTTCTGGGGACAAGATTAAGTTTGCGTATCTAAAGATGCCTAACCCTGTTCACGAGAATGTTATTGGATTCAATGGAAGACTACCACCCGAGCTTGGTATCAATGACTTCATTGATTACGACAAGCAGTTTGATAAATCATATCTCCACCCGCTGATGAGTATCCTGGATGCTATTGGCTGGAGTCCGGAGAAACAAATATCGCTTGAGGCCTTTATCTAATGAGTGGGATACCCGAAGAATACTTATCAGGCTTTGACTTTGGTTTTAATGCTGTAGACGAAATTCCTCAGAACACTGAAGAACCCAGTCCTATTGCTCAGGACGTTGAAGGAATTGTCGATAACGTGTTGAGGATTGAAAATAAAGTCGATGCTCTAACATCGTCTATTGCAGCTGTTAATGCAAAGCTGTCTGGATTAGATGATGAGTTTGACGTTGTAAAGACAACAACGGAGAATGAAGTTAAAGGCAAGCTGACGCAGGTCGAAAAGATGATCATGCCTCTACTCGTCAATCTTCTCAAGTCGAGTGACAAGGACTATATTTACTGGCCAGATCGCCAAGATAAGATAAATGAGATGATCGAAAAGTTATTGTTAATAACAAGAGAGGGCTAGAATGAATTGGATTAAAAACCGTATTAAAGAGAGAACGACGTGGGATGGTGTTTGTTTAGTCGTAGTTGGATTAATTGTTCTTACACTAACACCACTGGCTAAGATTGCTGCAGTTATATCCATTGGTTACGGTGTGTGGACTATTCTCAAAGCAGAGTAACACGCATGGCATATTTTGTTCTTTTAGTAGCATTAGGAATATCAGGTGTAGCTGCCTGGTATAGTATTATAGGTTTGGCTGCAATATTTGCTGCTGCTAAAATTCCTGTGATAATCATGGGGGCAAGTTTAGAAGTAGGCAAACTTGTTACCGCATCATGGTTGTATCAAAATTGGGAACGCGCACCGTTCCTTCTCAAGTCATATCTGACTATTGCTGTTGTCGTGCTGATGTTCATAACATCGATGGGTATATTTGGATTCTTATCCAAAGCTCATATGGATCAAACCATAGTGTCGGGTGACAACACCCTTCTAATAGAACAACTAGACCAAAGAATATCACGAGAGCAAACACGTATACGAGATGCTGAACTTGTTATCAGTCAACTCGATCAATCCGTACAAACATTAATGAACTATGACCGCATCAGAGGAAACGATGGTGCGATTGCTGTTCGCGAGGGTCAAAAGGATGAACGAAACAATCTCAATGCCATTATTGATAGCGCTAGCAACTCTGTTGGAGACTTACGCGGCCAGCGATTGGAACTATCTCAAGAGCAGCTTGCTCTCGAAGCTGAAGTTGGTCCCATCCGCTATATTGCAGAGCTGGTATATGATGGCGACCCTACTGTCGATATCCTTGGTGATGCTGTTCGCTATGTTATTCTCATTATTATATTCGTGTTCGACCCTCTTGCGGTACTTCTACTCATCGCTGCTAACATTTCAATCAAGGATCAGAAGCCGAAGCTAACTACTAAGAAGGTAGTGTCGGTCAACGTAGATAGCGAATGGGTTGAGGAAGATGTTGAGTTTGAAGAAATGCCAGAAGACATGGATCTTACTCAAGTAAGATCGCAGCTTGAAAAGTTTCGGGCAAATCCAAAGAGCGAGAGAGAAGGTACTTTCATATATAACAAAGTCAAGAAATTGGAAAGGTTGGAGAAGCAATTATTAGAAAGGGAGTGATGAATGAAATTATATATTAGTTATGATCAAGTGATAGAACAATGCAAGATCCTCGCAACACAACTCAAAGAACAGAAACCAGATCTGATCGTTGGTATCGCCCGAGGGGGGCTGGTACCAGCGGTACATCTATCTCACATGCTTGACCTTCCGATGGATACTGTGTTGTGGCAAACCAGAGACGGAGGCTCCAAAGAGTACAAGAGGCATATCTCAGAGCAAATAAGATTACGCAAGACTGTTGTCTTTGTAGATGATATCAACGATACTGGTACTACATTTACAAAACTTAACAAGTTCTATGGGAATGCATTGTACGTTGCATTGCTGGAGAGACCAGAAAGTGCATTTAAGTGTGACTATGCTGGTGAAATATTGACAGATCCATCTTGGATATGCTTCCCTTGGGAAGAAGAAAAGGAGACAAGTGATGAGTGATTTTTTTCGTAATATGGTTAAGGAGCTTAACGATGAGAATACGTCGATGGCCGCAGATGGCCTTAATAGCTCAGAATTTTCTGGGACGATTGATACAGGTTCCTATATTCTTAATGCAGCTCTTTCGGGAAGCATTTACGGGGGCATTCCTAACAATAAGATCACTGCCTTTGCTGGTGAGTCAGCTACTGGTAAGACCTTCTTCGCGATGGGAGTGGTTAAGCGCTTTCTTGACGATCATCCTAATGCTGCAGTTTTCTATTTTGATACTGAGGCTGCTGTTACTAAGACTATGATGGAGTCAAGGGGTATTGATATTAAGCGGGTTATCATCTCTGAACCAGAAACTATTCAGAAGTTTAGACATACTGCTTTGCAAATTATCGACAACTATAGTAAGACAGCTGAAAGTAAGCGTCCTCCTATGATGATGGTACTCGACTCTCTTGGTCAGCTATCTACTACCAAGGAAGTAGAAGATACTGCTGCGGGTGCAGAGACTAAAGATATGACAAAGGCTGCAATCCTCAAAGCTACGTTCCGTGTACTTAATCTGAAGCTAGCTAAGATCAATGTTCCTCTTCTAATTACTAACCATGTCTATGAAATGGTGGGATCATATATTCCAATGAAGGAGATGTCAGGTGGTTCAGGTCTGAAGTACACAGCCTCACAAATTGTCTTCTTAGGTAAGAAGAAAGAGAAAGATGGAACAGAGGTTATAGGCAGCATCATTAAGTGTACTATGATGAAGTCTCGCTTTACTAAAGAGAATAAAAAAGTAGAAGTACTGCTGACCTACGACAAAGGCCTCGATCGTTACTATGGCCTGTTGACAATAGCTGAGAAATACGGTATCTTTAAAAAGGTCTCAACACGATACGAGATGCCTGATGGCACAAAGGTATTTGGTAAGTCTATTAACAATAACCCTGAAAAGTATTACACTAAAGAGATCCTGGATCAAATTGACGCAGCTGCACAAAAAGAATTCACATATGGAGCTGCTGAGATGAGTGCAGAGCTTGAGGAAGAAGTTATTTCTGAAGCAGAAACATATAGAGATATACAAGATGAACTAACACAACTCAATGCTGACGGCAATCGGGGCATAGGAGAAGAAGGCGAAGTATTATAATATGGAAATGACATCGAATAACTACGAAGTTGTTTTTAGGAGCAAAGATGAAAATGCTCTTATACGAGTCGTCCGTGGTAAGTTTGCGAACTTTGTATATGAGTACGGTCAAGTTAGTATAGATGATGAATCCGAAGAGGACATAAAAGTATCATTTACATATGAACTTAAAGAAGCTCCAGCGACATATAAGTATGAGGATGAGGCAGCAGAAAAAGCCGAGTTCGAACAAGTGATTGGCAATATTCTATACGATATAGTCGTTAATACCGACAAGGTGAAGGAAGTAGATGGAACTGACAATACTAAGCAGTCTGACTAAAGACGAGCAGTACGCAAGAAAAGTAATACCGTTTATCAAGCCGGAGTACTTTCAGAATGCTGCAGAGCGTATTGTCTTCAACAAGATAAGCGATTACGTTGATCAATATGGGAGCATACCAAGCCAAGATACAATCTCTATAGAAATGGGCAACGATCAGTCTTTAGTAGAGTCAGATTATAAATCTGGCATGGAGCTCCTTGCTTCCCTGAAGACGTACGATAGTGAACATGATCACGAATGGCTAGTCAACAAGACCGAAGCCTTTTGTCAAGAGAAAGCTGTCTACAATGCTATCCTAGAAAGTATTCAAATCATAGATGGAAGAACCAAAGATAAGACAAAGGACGGTATACCATCTATACTCTCAGACGCACTTGCTGTCAGCTTTGACAATACAGTAGGTCATGACTTCTTAAATGACTTCGAAGAGCGATATGACTTCTACCATAGAGTAGAAGAGCGCGTACCTTTCGACCTCGAATATCTCAATGCTATTACTAAGGGAGGGGTTCCTCGAAAGTCGTTGAACATAATCCTGGCAGGCACTGGTGTTGGTAAATCGTTAGCAATGTGTCACTTTGCAGCAAGCAATCTTATGGACTCTAAGAATGTCCTCTACATTACGATGGAGATGGCTGAAGAGAAGATTGCGGAACGTATTGACGCAAACCTAATGAACGTACCTCTTGACGAGCTGATCAATCTACCTCGCGAGGCATACAATAAGAAGATAGAAGGCATTCGTGCTAAGACGCCAGGTAGACTTATTGTTAAGGAATACCCGACAGCTGGAGCGCATGCGGGACACTTCCGTCATCTTATCAACGAGCTCAAGATAAAGAAATCATTCGCCCCTGACATCATTTACATTGACTATTTGAACATATGTGCTTCATCTAGGATGAAAGGACTAGGTAACTCTATCAATACATATAGTCTAATTAAGAGTATTGCCGAAGAGCTTAGAGGCCTGGCCGTAGAGAAGGATGTTCCTATCTTTAGTGCAACGCAGACGACACGATCTGGTTTCTCTAATAGCGATGTAGAGCTTACTGACACATCAGAAT
>Ga0196887_1000861_pt1 | contig 13719 bp, 19 predicted proteins | sample VirMetDEL_Mar_31_FD_169094 | JGI IMG/M metagenome (GOLD analysis project Ga0196887, IMG submission 169094) | Aqueous microbial communities from the Delaware River and Bay under freshwater to marine salinity gradient to study organic matter... | ecosystem: Environmental > Aquatic > Marine >... | reverse complement strand
AATTTGAACCGAATATGCAGATAGCTGAAAGGATAAAAAATGATATATTTTTCATAATCGAAAATATTCGAGATGCAGAGCCAGTTCGTCAGTTAATTGGTCGCAAGGGCATCATTGATTTTGATATCAAAATAGCCGATTTAAAGGACTCTTCTGTATTCAGTCAAGCACTTGGATTGAAAGATGCATTCATTACATTAAAACAAGCTAAAAACCTTTTAAAACGGAACAAAAAGCAGTACAACCCGAAGCAATTACAAGCATTGGAAGACGAAATCAATTATCTTGAATTTTTAGAGATGTTGAGCGACATACCAACAAAGAAAAGAGGGGAAATTATGAACGACCAAAGCCAACGAAATCAACTTATTGAAAAGGGTGCAAAAGCACCTGTGGAATTAGAGGTCAAAATCAATACAGTAGTGCCTTTAATGGTTTCTAATTATTAAAAAAAGCAGAGAAAACTGTCTTAAAATCCGTATCTTTGCCTTGAAATAGCATTGATATGTTGTTTTGTAAAGACAAAATATAAACCCAGACGTTCCGAAAAACAGTTTGGGTTTTTTTATGCTCTATTCTGAAATCCTCTTCCCTACTGGATTCTCTCATTTTAACGACACTTTACCGCAGATTTACCGCAGAATTGTATAAATAAATTATTTTGCGTTATCTTTGGCGGAACAATATATTCTTTATGGACGATATAAACCTTACCGCCTTTTATTCAATAGCAGATATTCAACTGAAAGGATTTTCTTCTTTGTCAGAAAGAGAAATGCAGAGATATTCTAAAAATAATGGTTTAAAAAGAATAGACAGAAGATATATTTTTACTGGACACCAGTTGACAGAAATGAACGAGTTTTACCGCAGTAAAGCCGACAAGAAAAAAATGCGTCAATATTTGCGGGAGGAATTGCGTTTGAAAAAACTTCAAAAAGAGAATACAGTTAATACTGTTATAACCACAGAAAACGAGGTTTATAATAAAGAGATAAATAGATTAAGAAAGGAGAACGAAGAGTTAAGAAAAAAGCTATCTGAAGAAGTACCACACCAACAGAAGCTAAAAGAAGCCATCCAGTTGATTACTTTGGAAGCAATGGAACAGAATGTTCAGCACAAGATATTTTCAGAGGAAGAGTACCAAGATATCATTGGAACTATAAGCGAAGTAGATTTCCAAAAAGAGCAAGTCAACTACTTGCGTGGTCGAGTTGAAAAGCAAGATATCGTTTTACAGAAATTAGTAAACCAAGCACAACAAAGAAATTTCATAGAAGCCAAAGAAAAGGGTTTTGATAAGAAGTAGAGGGTGTGCATTATTGTTTTACCGCTTATTCCTTATAACGCCCACTTATTCCCTATACCTCCCACTTATTACTTTGTATAAAAATTATCCAATAAGTTGATATATATTTATAAAAAATTTAATCATTAATTATAAAAAAAAAGAAAATGAAGTATTTATTAAAAATTAGTTTAGTTGTAATAATTAGTGTTATCTTGTTTTCGTGTAGTGTTGAAAATACAGATACTCAAATAAACGATATTGAAAAAATTACAATAACGAAAGACAACATTGACCCTTTTTTAAAAGAGGTAGAAGTTAATTTCGAGACAAATATTACATTTGTTGATGAATTTATTCTTAAACATAAAAATGGAAACCTTGATAAAAAATCAATGTTAAGAATGTTACAAATTTTAAAAATCTCTAAAAATATGGATTTAGAGTATTTAAAAAAATCTAATGAAGAATCAAAAGTAAATGATTTTATGGATTATCTTAAAAATAATCCTCAACCTATAAATGAGAGTGTTAATTGTTCAATAGATACTCAAAACATCAATCAAAGAAATGATGCTCCCGTAATGTGTGAACGGTGCTGCAATAGGTTGGTTGAAGTTCGGGATGCTATGTTAGATGAATGTAATAATTATATTTTCGGTTTGGATGAAGTGTGTGCTGGTGCTGTTATGATTGCTTACTGGTATAGGTCAAGTTATTGTTATGAAACTTACTTAAATAGCTAAAAAAAAATGAAATTAAAAAAAACTTCTTGGAATGAATTTAAAAGAATTATATTGTTCTTATTGATAGTTACATTCTATTTTACAAGTAAATTTGGTTATTGTATAGGAGTGATACATTTGTTTTTAACTATACGAAACTCTGAAAAATACGGAATGAGTAAGTTATTGATTAGAATATTAAGTTAGTTTGAACGTTTGGGTTTTTTATCTATTAGGTGGATACCCAAAACGTTTTTGCTTTTCTATTTTTAAAATTATGTTTCGTAAGAAGTAAGGAGGTCGTCAATGCGTAGCATGACGCATCCTTCGGAGTCGTCAAGCTACTATGTTATATAACACAAAAATAACGTGTCTACCTGTATATAGAAGCATTGGACTTTCTGTTGAATTCTCGGATTTGTCCTACTACTCTCCCAAAGCTTGACATTGCGTTAAAACGCAAAAATGCACCCACCAAAACGGTAAGTGCAAAAAAGATTAATAGTTAATTTGTATTAAATTTTCACGTGTTCAATTTTCTTCTTGATTCTTATAACGTGTGTGGTCGAAAAGGTTTTTCCTTTAGAGGTTTTGAAACCATTCTCATTAAGATGCTCTGCAATTTCTCTTAATTTCATAATCCTATAATCCATCATTTTTACAAAAGCTAAAGCGGTTCTATTATTGGGGTTATTTAATGCTTTGTGCTTAATGCTTTCAGTACCTTTTAAACGAGCTTCATTTGTTAAATGCTGTGGATTACCTAATTGCTTTTTAGATTGTGCTAAACCCTCCTTTATACGTGTACTAATCCTTTGAGCTTCGTCTTGAGCAACAGCAGAAAGTATATGAATTGTCAAAGGTGTGGCGTGTGGATTATCTACTGCGAAAAACTTTACTTTACTGTCCATCAATGAAGATACAAAAGCAACATTACGAGCCAATCTGTCTAATTTTGCAATGACTAAAGTAGCATCGTGTTTTACACATAGCTGAATAGCTTCTTGTAGTTTTGGTCTATATCCTTTATTCGTTCCACTTTCAACCTCGATATATTCTTTATCTATTGCCTCTGGACTTAAATAATTTTCGACTGACTGTTTTTGTGCCAGTAAACCTAATCCGCTTTGCCCCTGTTTTTTTGTTGATACCCTATAATATGCAATGAATTTCATAATGTTTCTGTCTTTAGTTCCACAAATATACAAATCTTAAACTAAAGTATATGGTTTGTATAAAAATATTTTACATAATTATAAATGGTGTTAAGTTTTGTAAGACCAAAAGGCAAAATGTAGGGCATATCGTATTATATATATATAGAAATTTAAACCAGTAGAAATGTTTACAACAGAAACGGCAAGAGTAGGAGGTCAGAAATCAAAGCGAAGCAAGAACACCGATATACAGACCATTGAAAAATTGACACCATTGGACGATATGGCATTCAATATCCTGAAGCAAGGAATCGAAAATGGCGATTTCAGATTCGTTAAATTATTTATGCAGTACCGATTCGGTAAGCCGAAAACCATCACAGAAGTGACTATAAATTCAGAAACACCCATATTTAATCTATAATGTTGACTGTCAGTAATTTAGAAGACGAGTTTGTGTCAAACGGGATTACTTTTACTGATTTTCAGCAAGTTAAATGAATAAATGTTTCAAATATTATGCAAAAAAAAATGAATACTGCTATATATAAGTAAGGCATCCGAATAACAAAAGCGGACACTTTTTAGATAAACAGTTATACTATTAAAGAGATATGATGAAAAAGCAAAATAGCACCATAAAAAAGGCAAAAACAAGAGATGAAATATCCGAAGAGAAACTCCAGAAGATGCGAGAATTAATAAAGGTATTTGATAAAAAACATAAATCCAATAAATTTAAAATATGACACCAAGTAAAACCGAAAAAATAACATTCAGATGCAACGAAGATGATAAAAAAGCATTGCAAGTAATTGCAGATGACTTTGGAGTATCAAAATCCTTTCTATTAAATAAAGGACTCGAAGCAGTAATCAATCAAATCACTAAATAAATACAACTATGAGCAGTAAAATTAAGAAATTCAACGAAGCAGCGTATAAATCAAAAATGAATGAACTTGAAATAGTTGCAACGCTATTACAAGAATCTGAAACGATATGTACCAATATTGCAAATGTCAAAACATTAGCAGAGACGGAGCTCAAGCTGAATGAAAAAAGCGGATTTGTTAACGCTTCAATGAGTGCCGCAGCATATGGACACGAAGATGCTTATAGACGTTTATTAGACATTGAAAAGATGACGAAAGGATTACTTGACAGAGATAGTATGACAGCAAACTGGACTTTTAAAAAGCCATTCCTTGCAGAAGTAAAGGACGAGTTTACAGAATATTTTACCGATGCTGAAGCAGATGCCATTTTGATACTGGACACCATAGCAAAAAAGTACAATGAATTAGATATCCGTTATCGTGCATCAATGGGAATCAACAGGGAAAATAAGTTGCAATACTTTCCAAACAACACCCTTTTGAGATAATGGCAAGAAATTACAATACAGACAATGCGTTCTTTGATATAGACCTCACACACCTAAACAACGGAATGCGTACCAAGTACAAAGCAGTTAGCATAAATTATTTGATTGAATCATTAAAGAATATGCAGAGTAGCATAAGACAAAATATAGCAGAGGGAACGGCAGTATTTGGAACACATAAGAACTCCAAGAACTCCAGTACCAAAGTGACAAAATTATAAATTACGTTTTTCTTTTTTTCTATTTCTTTTGTAGTTGTTCGATGTACCGCCCCTATGCTTTTGATTTGGTTTAGGGGTATGGGCATCACATTAAAAGGGAAACGATTCTAATAAAATACGTAGCGAATGTATTTTTTTCAAATACATGAGCGGAGCTCATTGTATTCTCAAAAACACTAAACCAAAAAAAACAATGATTGAAGCAGTAGTAGTAATTTTATTCTTAACCCTTATAAATGGGCGATTTGATGAATATTTCAAGTTAACAACTTTGTGGATAAGACAGAAAAGAAGTACTACAAAAAAGATATAAAATATTTTAACTTTGAGATATCGAACTCGGAACTCGATACTTTACAAAACATTAAAAACATATTGAATAATATTGACTACATAGAAAGCAAGGGCTTTCAAATAAAAGGGCGTTATATCTTAAAGCGTTCCCAAAGCGACAACAGACAAAAAGTTGTTGGTCAGCTAAACGAATCAAATTTCTTTTTCTTTTCCGAAAATGTTTACCCATTCAAAAGCGGGACAAACTATTTCGATAATTCCACACTTGTAGACCCTAATTACATACACTATGTAAAGGAGTCAAAACAAAGTGAATCGACTGATTTTGATGTCAGCTTCGAGCAGTATTTTGAAGTAACGAAACAAGATTCAGTTTTTACCAACTGGCTAAATGAAACCACAAAAAAATTACTAAATAAGGATTCAGAAAACTACTTCGATTTGCGAGGGGTTTATAGTGGATATATGGAGAACGCTGTTTGTTTTCCTTTTATTGACTTTGATGGCAATTTCGTTACTGCTCAAATAATAAAATACGATTCAAAAGGAAGTAGGATAAAAAGCCAGTTCAGTCAAAATTGGTTTCACAGCTATAAAAATATTAAGACCAGTTTAGAGTTAGAAAGCAAATATTCAGTACCAGTAAAATGCTTTTTTGGAGAAAACTATCTGAAGGATTCCAGTAACATTGTTGCCATTGTAGAAGCACCGAAAACGGCATCCATATTAAAAGAGGTTTACCCCAATATTGACTGGTTAGCAACTGCGGGAGAGTCGCAAATTTCAAACAAGGATTTGTCTGTTTTAGAAGATAGAACAGTCGTTCTGTTTCCAGATGCACACACAACGAAATGGACAGAGTTTGCTGCTGAAAACAATTTCTATTGCTCAAATATTTTAGATGTCGCAGACGTTCCAAAAGGGCAAGATATCGCAGACCATATTTTTGACGATACAAGTACGATATACTCAAAGCTACACGACCAATTACAAGCAGTTTCAGAGGGTATAATTGACACAGTTGATTCGTTGAATGAACTTGAATTTAATTTCAAGGTGGTTGGCGAGGCACAAGATTATTTTACCATTGTAAGCCCTAATTATAAGGGTAAAAATGTTTTACTTTCAATAGACAACGCAAAGGATTTTGAAGTAAGTTTCACAGACAAGCTGTTTGCCATATATAAAAAAGAGCAATGCGAAGCAGAGGGAAAGCTACAAGGGTACGAAGTTTATTCATCACAGATTGACTGGCACAGACCAGTAGTTGAAAATGGAGGTTTCAGACAGATGAACGAGCAAGAATTTGTTTTCACTTTACAAGGGTGCTTCAGAATATTAAAGGAACTCAATCCAAAAATCTACTTGGACGTTTTCAGATTATCACTTGACAGATTCAAGGAATCGAATTTCTCATTTAACAAAGATTATGTACTGGCGAGTTTAGTTCCGAAATGGGATAATCACAGCAGAGATTTAAGCGTATTCAAAAAAGTAAGGGACTGGAAATTTTTAGGTAAGCAATCTTTGACAAGAAAGGAATTTATCAAGGAATTACACAACTCCAGATATCGAGCAAATTTGAGCATCAAAGCAAATGCTTTTAATGATGTTTTAGGAGAAAACAGATTCATAGATATTGAAACGGACTTGCTGATAAAAAGCAATTACAACACATTCAAAAAACTTACAAATCTGGCAAAAGAATGGAACGAGTTTGTAATAGGTGCAAAAACATACAAATCCTATGTCAGTAAGGAGAAAATAACAAGGTGTACAAAAAATGCAGCAGCTCATATAAGTAGTTCTATATATACTGCTTCAAAAAATGTACAGTCAAATTTCAATTACTCAAAAATTGCAGAAATTACTGGTATAAAAAACAGAAATACAATTAAAACTTTTCTTGAATTTGAACCGAATATGCAGATAGCTGAAAGGATAAAAAATGATATATTTTTCATAATCGAAAATATTCGAGATGCAGAGCCAGTTCGTCAGTTAATTGGTCGCAAGGGCATCATTGATTTTGATATTAAAATAGCCGATTTAAAGGACTCTTCTGTATTCAGTCAAGCACTTGGATTGAAAGATGCATTCATTACATTAAAACAAGCTAAAAACCTTTCAAAACGAAATAAAGAGCAGTACAATACAGAGCAATTACAAGCAATAGACAACGAAATCAATAACCTTGAATTTTTAGAGGTGTTGAGCGATATGCCAACAAAGAAAAGAGAGCAAATAATGAACGACCAGAGCCAACGAAATAAACTTCTTGAAAAGGGTGCAAAAGCACCTGCGGAATTAGAGGTCAAAATCAATACAGTAGTGCCTTTAATGGTTGCTAATTATTAAAAAAAGCAGAGAAAACTGCCTTAAAATCCGTATCTTTGCCTTGAAATAGCATTGATATGTTGTTTTGTAAAGCAAAAATATAAACCCAGTCGTTCCGAAAAACAGATTGGGTTTTTTTATGCCCTATTCCGAAATCCTTTTCCCTACTGGATTCCTTCATCATTGCGACACTTTAAACGTCAACGACACGATAAACGACAAAATTTTACTACATTTGACGTAGACAGAAAACTCTTATTTATGGATATCAAAAAAGATGCATTGTATTCGATTAAGGAAGCATCCGACTTTACGCTATGGTCAGTAAGGAAGCTACAAAGACACGCAAAAAAGAAAGGAATAAGAAAGATAGATAATAGGTATTTGTTTACTGGTCACGCAATAGAAGATATCATACTTTCAAAGAGTGGACTAAACGACAAGACGACAGAAACGACACAGAACGACGACGTAGGATATACCACGACAGTTGAACCTTTTACCGTTCTTGAGATATTAGAGAATGAAATCAAAAATCTACGAAATGAAAGGGACTATCTAAAAGAGAAATACGACACAGATGTCGCAGAACTCAAAGCAGAATTTACAAAGGATATACCACACCAACAGAAGCTGAAAGAAGCTATCCAGTTGATTACTTTGGAAGCGATGGAACAGAACGTTCAACACAAAATATTTTCAGAGGAGGAGTACCAAGATATCATTGGAAAAATAAGTGAAGTAGACTTCCAAAAAGAACAAGTAAACTATCTGCGTGGTAGGGTCGAAAAGCAAGATGAAATTTTACAGAAATTAGTCAACCAAGCACAACAGAGGAATTTTATAGAAGCTAAAGAGAAAGGTTTTGATAATGATTAAGGAGGGGTAAGTAGTTTATTTTACCACTTATTCCTTATATCTTACCGCTTATTCCCCATAACGCCCACTTGTTTATTTGTATGAAAATTATCCAATAAGTTGACGTAGGTTTATGAAAAATTTAATCATTAATTTATAAACGTTATGAACAAACTTATAGGATTACTAGTTATTGGACTATTGTTTTTTTCTTGTACTGATGATACTTTTAATGCGCAAAACGATACACTTCAAATAGATGTCGCTAAAATAGATGTCGCTAAAATAGATAAGAATAAAACAAATCTTACAACAGAAGAAGTGAAAGCATATTTTTTATCAAAAGGATTCGATGTTTCTCCTGTAAAGGCTAAAAATTCCATTAAAAATAACTCAAATACACTTACATTTAGAACGATAAAAGAATATGAGGACTTTTTAGTTGCAGCAGAGGAATCCTACGAGATGAGTAAAAAATATGAAGAAATGAACAAACAGAGTATAACACACGTAGATAACGAATCTGGTGGTGATGATTCTAATGACATTCCTGATTTTATTATATTTTCTTCACGTCAAAATTCATCTTTAGGAGCATTGAATTTGAAACTGGGTTTTGTTTTAGATACAGATACTTGCGAACCAAGTGGTTTAACTTCTTGGATTGATGGAAATTTACACATAAGCAACTATACTCAAATGATGCAATATTTGGATAAAGAGGTTAGAGACAACGGAAGTATATTAATTCATTACGGAGTTGTCGGGACAATAAGTTACACCATAAATTTAGGTGGAACTGATGTTCTTAAAACGGACACCGTTCAAATGAATGGATTCCATACTTGTAGGTAAATGTCTTTATTAAAAAAGATGTTCTTTTCTGTTTTAAAAACGATGTTCCGTAAGAAGTAAGGATATCTTCCAATGCGTAGCATGGAAGATCCTACGGAGTCGTCCATTGCTACGCTTGATAATTTCATTTTAAAACGGTTTTTTTATTCTCAACATATTAGATTTTTACGTTTTCAATTTTATTCTTAATTCTAATAACGTGTGTAGTTGAAAATATTTTTCCTTTAGAGGTTTTGAAACCATTCTCATTAAGATGCTCTGCAATTTCTCTTAATTTCATATTCTTATAATCCATCATTTTTACAAAAGCTAAAGCGGTTCTATTGTTGGGGTTATTTAATGCTTTGTGCTTGATGCTTTCAGTACCTTTTAAACGAGCTTCATTTGTTAAATGCTGTGGATTACCTAATTGCTTTTTGGATTGTGCTAACCCCTCTTTTATACGAGTGCTTATTCTTTGTGCTTCGTCTTGAGCAACAGCAGAAAGTATATGAATTGTCAAAGGTGTAGCGTGTGGATTATCTACTGCGAAAAACTTTACTTTACTGTCCATTAATGAAGATACAAAAGAAACGTTCCGAGCCAATCTGTCTAATTTTGCAATGACTAAAGTAGCATCGTGTTTTACACATAATTGAATAGCTTCTTGTAGTTTTGGTCTATATCCTTTATTTGTTCCACTTTCAACCTCGATATATTCTTTATCTATTGCCTCTGGACTTAAATAATTTTCGACTGATTGTTTTTGTGCCAGTAAACCTAATCCGCTTTGCCCTTGTTTTTTTGTTGATACCCTGTAATATGCAATGAATTTCATAATTTTTCTGTCTTTAGTTCCACAAATATACAAATCTTAAACTAAAGTATATGGTTTGTATAAAAATATTTTACATACTTATAAATGGTGTTAAGTTTTGTAAGACCAAAAAGCAAAAAAGGTACTACAATTCTATTATATATATATGGCAAATGAGATATACAGCTCCAGTTGGTTTGGAGATACTGAAAATGATGACTGGGTTTATACAAATACATTAAATAAATGGGAGGACTAAAAGGGAGGTCGGGTCGTAAACCGAAATCAACAGAACAAGAAGTTTTAGAGAAACTGTCACTACTTGACGATTTGTTTTTTTTAAAATTAGAGGAAGCACTTGTTGAGGGTAAAAGTTGGGCATTGAGATTATTCGCCAGTCATAGAATACCAAAACCAACAATAGAAATTCAATCAACACAAATCGATGACATTCCCCTGTTCAATATCACTTATAAGAGTACTGAAGAAATAGAGGAAGAACACAGTAACAAATTATTAAAATAAATATATGAAACGAATAAAAATAAAAGAGGTTTTAAGCGGTGGAATAGTTACCAGAGTAGGTAAAAAAAACGACCTATTCAAATATGCAAAAGTATTAGCGTTACTGAAAAAATTCGGTGAAAAATTATAAATTAAAAACTATGAGTAAAAATAACAAAATGCTGACGCTCCGCGTCCCCAACTTACTAAAGAAGAAACTACAAGCGGTAGCAACTTACAACGATGTTTCAGTATCTAAACTGATTAGACACTCACTTAACACATTGGTAGATGAGTAGAAGTTCAATAAAGGAAAAGGTTTCACTTTTAAAAGAATGGCTTGGTTCTGAAGCTCACAAAAATATGTTCAAAATCAAAAAATGGACACCAAAGAAAACAACCAAATAAATACAACTATGAAGACACAAAAGATTAAAAAATTTTATGAAGCAAGATTTCAAAGAGAGTTAGAAGACATTCAAAAAGATATTAATTTAGTAGTTGAGAGCATCGACCTACTGGAGCAATTAGAAAGCAAATCAATCGGAGAATTTGAATTAAAAATCAATCAAAAATCTGGTTTTGTAAATGCTTTAATGAGTGCCACAGCTTATGGGAAAGATTCTGAATACAAGCGTTTATTGGCTATTGAAAAACAACTTAATGGAAGATTGTCGGCTGATGACTTAACCCATCAAAAACAGCTTAAAAACAGCTTTAAAGAAGCAGTAAAAGAAAAGCATACAGAATATTATAGTGATGAAGATGTAAAAGCAAAAAAGGTACTGGACAAGGTGCTGGAATTGTATAATGCACTATCACACGACCAAAGAAAAAACATAGGATATTCAAGAACTGGAGAGCTTATGTATTCGCCATTTTCAACCTTGATATAATGGGAGCTTATACATTCAAATTAACAAACACACATACTGGTTCTATGACCGAAGTAACTGGAGCATCAATTCAAACAGTCATTAAAACAATAGCAAGTTTTAAGAGGCAAGAAAATGAGAAACCAATTGAGTATATGAAAAAAGGCAAACGAATAAAGCAAGTAAAAGGGCTGCATTCAAAAGAGCTATAAACAAAACACTAAACTATAAATTTTTCTTTTCTTTTCTTTTGTAGTTGTTCGATGTACCGCCTCTTTGCTAAATCATAAGCATCGAGGTATGGGCATCACATTAAAAAGGAAGAGATACCAACGTAGTTGGATCTCGCTGATGCTCGATGACCATTACACAGCAAAAAGATGTAGCGAATGTATTTTTTTAAATACATGAGCGGAGCTCATTGTATTTAAAAAAACACTAAACTTAAAAAAAACTATGATTGAAACAGTAATAGTAATCCTTTGGTTAACCCTTATAAATGGGCAATTTGACAAATTTTTCAAGTTAACAACTTTGTGGATAAGACAGAAAAGAAGTACTACAAAAGAGATATAAAATAATTTAACTTTGAGATATCGAACTCGGAACTCGATACTTTACAAAACATTGAAAACATATTGAATAATATTGACTACATAGAAAGCAAGGGCTTTCAAATAAAAGGGCGTTTTATCTCAAAGCGTTCACAAAGCGACAACAGACAGAAAACTTGCGGTATTTTAAACGAGAAAAATTTCTTCTTCTTTAAAGAGAACGTTTACCCTTTCAAGCTTGGCACAAACTACTTCGACAATTCCACACTTGTAGACCCTAACTACATTAATTACATAAGGGAATCAAAGCAAAACGAATCGACAGATTTTGATGTCAACTTCGAGCAATATATTGAAGTAACGAAACAAGATTCAGTTTTTACCAACTGGCTAAATGAAACCACAAAAGAACTACTGAATAAGGATTCAGAAAACTACTTCGATTTGCGAGGGGTTTATAGCGGATATATGGAGAACGCTGTTTGTTTTCCTTTTATTGACTTTGATGGCAATTTCGTTACTGCTCAAATAATAAAATACGATTCAAAAGGAAGTAGAATAAAAAGCCAGTTCAGTCAAAATTGGTTTCACAGCTATAAAAATATTAAGACCAGTTTAGAGTTAGAAAGCAAATATTCAGTACCAGTAAAATGCTTTTTTGGAGAAAACTATCTAAAGGATTCCAGTAACATTGTTGCCATTGTAGAAGCACCAAAAACGGCTGCCATTTTAAAGGAGGTTTACCCCAATATTGACTGGTTAGCAACTGCGGGAGAAACGCAAATTAAAAGCAAAGATTTGTCTGTTTTAGAAGATAGAACAGTCGTTCTGTTTCCCGATGCACACACAACGCTATGGACAGAGTTTGCTGCTGAAAATAATTTCTATTGCTCCAATATTTTAGATGTCGAAGATGTTCATCAGGGTGAAGATATCGCAGACCATATTTTTGACGATACAAGTACGATATACTCAAAGCTGCACGACCAATTACAAGCAGTTTCAGAAGGCATAATTGACACTGTGGATTCGTTGAATGAACTTGAATTTAATTTCAAGGTGGTTGGCGAGGCACAAGATTATTTTACCATTGTAAGCCCTAATTATAAGGGTAAAAATGTTTTACTTTCAATAGACAACGCAAAGGATTTTGAAGTAAGTTTCACAGACAAGCTGTTTGCCATATATAAAAAAGAGCAATGCGAGGCAGAGGGTAATTTACAAGGGTACGAAGTTTATTCATCACAGATTGACTGGCACAGACCAGTAGTTGAAAATGGAGGTTTCAGACAGATGAACGAGCAAGATTTTGTTTTCGCTTTACAAGGGTGCTTCAGAATATTAAAGGAACTCAATCCAAAAATCTACTTGGACGTTTTCAGATTATCACTTGACAGATTCAAGGAGTCGAATTACTCATTTAACAAAGATTATGTACTGGCGAGTTTAGTTCCGAAATGGGATAATCACAGCAGAGATTTAAGCATATTCAAAAAGGTAAGGGACTGGAAATTTTTAGGTAAGCAATCTTTGACAAGAAAGGAATTTATCAAGGAATTACACAACTCCAGATATCGAGCAAATTTGAGCATCAAAGCAAATGCTTTTAACGATGTTATAGGAGAAAACAGATTCATCGATATTGAAACGGACTTGCTGATAAAAAGCAATTACAACACATTCAAAAAACTTACAAATCTGGCAAAAGAATGGAACGAGTTTGTAACAGGTGCAAAAACGTACAAATCCTATGTCAGTAAGGAGAAAATAACAAGGTGTACAAAAAATGCAGCAGCTCATATAAGTAGTTCTATATATACTGCTTCAAAAAATGTACAGTCAAATTTCAATTACTCAAAAATTGCA
>Ga0196887_1000850_pt1 | contig 13849 bp, 11 predicted proteins | sample VirMetDEL_Mar_31_FD_169094 | JGI IMG/M metagenome (GOLD analysis project Ga0196887, IMG submission 169094) | Aqueous microbial communities from the Delaware River and Bay under freshwater to marine salinity gradient to study organic matter... | ecosystem: Environmental > Aquatic > Marine >... | reverse complement strand
ATCTTATCTTTAGCTGTATCACACTTGTGTCTTGCACGAAAAGATTTTCTACGCTTAGGGTTACTCTTCTTGATTGTCATGTTGGCATCACCAAACCTAATGATCTTTTCTTTACCACCCTGACAAGCCTTGACAACAAACTTCTTGCCGCCAGAGACCTGACGCTTAGGGCTGTTGCACTTCATCTTTGATTTGTCTATTTTAGCCACGATACCTACCGAATGTTATAGTTTTAAGGAAGCCTCTCCATATTTCTATAGGTGACGGTAACATCCAACCTAGTACAGCTAGTAGTATCATCCACATAGGTATGTCTTGGTTCAGTACCTTGACGTTACCTGCGTCACCATCAATGCTGAAGTTACCTTCTGACTGGTCTACTGATACGTTCTCACCTGATATGTCTTTACTCTGGTCAATGGCTGATTGGTTGTTCTCTTTACCTATCTGTGTGTTGGCATTTACGTTAGTGCCATCACCCTTACCCCCACCACCAAGGCTTCCCATCAGTGCTAGAGGTGACAGACAGCCACCTAGGAATAGTACGAGTGTTAGTGCTAGTGCTAGTTTCATGGGTACATCTCTTCTTTTAATTGTTTTGCCCTGTCAAAACGTGCTTTAGCTTCTGTGTTAGAGGCATCGTCAGAATGTCCTACAGTTTTTGCAAGGCTGTCTTGAGTTACATCTTTATCAAAAAAGTCTTTACCTGCTAAACTGAGGTAAGCCATAGCAGCAGGGGCTGCATTCTTGGGATCATTTATTAACTCAGGATTTGTAACAAGGTCTACACCTATTATATCTCCTACTGCTTTATAGTTAGCCTTGCCAGTAATTTGGATCAGACCCCTGCCCTTAAATTTACTACCGTCAGTGGGTTGATCATTTCCTAAACGGTTCCCATATACTATGTCAAAAATATCATCTGCAGAATGATTTGAAGGTAATGCTTCAATAGCTGCTTTTCTAGCAGTCATCTCTGGTCCAAGTGTACCATCTTCCCTAGCATTTCGATCTACAAATACTTCTATAGCTCTTTCTTTAGAGTAGCCTGTCTCTACTAATGTTCGTTGCCCTGTTTCTGCTTCAACAGTAGATACAAAAGCGGCTGCTTTTAATGGATCAGCTATATTCTTCTTCGCCCACTCTGTAACTTTACCCATGTCAGGAGCATTACCAGCCTCATTTAGCACATTTATTCTAGGTTTGACATTTCTAGGATCAGCACTGTTTGGATTTCTTAAAGCCTCCATTGTGTCAGGGTCTATCTTTCCAGAAACAGGAAGTCCTACTTTGTACTGAAAGCTTGCCATAGCTCTTTTAGAACCACGACCAAAATCACCATCAACAGTAACACCTAAAAGTTTCTGTGCTTCCATAGCTTCTGCTTTACGAGCTTCTATTGCATCTACGTTATTGCTTTGAGTAGCCTCTGGTTGTGTTATCTCTTGTGTAGTAACCTCAGGAGCTTGAGGTATCTCTACTTTTTTATCGGCTGGTTCCATTGTGACAACAGTAGGATCAGGAACACCAACAGCTTCAGGTTCAGTAACCCTTTGATCCATAGGTACACCTGACTGATAAAACTGCCTCTCTGGGTTTTCTGATACTGGAGTTTTTGTAAGAGTTCTTTCTTGTTCAAGATTTTCCAAACCTTTCTCAACCATAGTAACAAAGAAACCTCTAGTAGATACATGGTCTTCTACTTTATTTGGATTGTTTTGTTGAGCTTGTGGAGCTTTTCTAGGAAATACTAAAGCCCCACCTGATATAGATATATTAGCCATTACTGTTTTCTTCTTACATCACCGTTGATGTCAAGGTAATGCTCACCCTTATCTAAAGACATAAAGAGTATCTCGTCTGTGTCCGTTTCGTTTGACCATTGTATTGGGTATGGTCTTTGTAAACTTCCGAAAGATCCAGAGTCCTTAACGTCTACACCTTTGATTAGAGTTTGCTCTATCATGGTTGTATCCATACCAAGTCTTTCCATGTTCTTGACGTACTGTTTGTACATCTTAGAAGTTGTTTCAATTTCTCTGTAGTCTTGATAAGCGTTACGTACTTTAAAACCTAGAGTATCTAACTGGCTTCTTTCAAAAGTGGACAGTCTTTTACCACTATCAGCTATCATTTCTGTGACGTTACCATTGTAGTGTATAGTTGCGTAGTTGTTAAGTAAGGGTAGTATTCGTTTGTCCATTCTTATCTGACCAGTATCTAGTCTACGCTCTAAATCGTACTCAACTTCTCCTAGTGCAGTCATGTTAAAAAATGATGACTGAAGTTCACCTGATGTTTGCGTTTGGAATACTTGAGATTGCTTTTGTAGTACGTTCTTTAACTGAGCTACAGCTAGTTCGTATCCTGAAGGATCGTATATCTTTATTTTTTCTAGCAAGTCAAAGGTTTTATTACTGAAAAGACCAGTTTTAGGATTAAACATTTGACTGTCTATAAAGTCAGATGACTTAGACATTAGTAGTGAGGTTCTACCTATGCCTTTTAAGAATAGTTTTCTAGCGTTCTCGTCTTGTTCTAAAGCTTTTGGTTCTAAAGCAAGAACCTCAAATGTTAGAGAGTAATCTATCAAGGACTGTACTGACTTTGAACCTCTAGTTCTGTTGGTTAAGTTAGTTGCTTTTTCTATTTCTACTTCTGAGTATAGTTCTTGCTCTGTGTTTAAAATCTTCTGACTTACATCAGCATTTGGATCATCAGTTATTTCTGTAAGCTTGTCTATTCCTTCAAGAGGTATCTCAATGTTCTCGTAGTTAATGTTATCTACAGGAATATCTGTTAAGAACTTTATAACTTCGTTGTGTTTCTTATCTAATAAGACTTCACTAAGGTTATCTAAGTTTCCTAGGATAGCTCTTTGCGTAGTAGGGTCAAGGTCTGCAGCTTTCATCTGGTTCATTATAGCTAAGTCAACATTGTTTAGTGTGTCTATTCTTAACTTTTCTAAAACTCTTGTATCGTAACCACTGATAAACTCTACCATTTCTTTTAGACCATTTAGTCTATTTCTTACACCTTGAAACTCCTCATCAGAAACTCCTCTAGGCTGTATATAGTTTTGTTCAAGCAAGAAAACATTTGCTCTAAACCTTTCTATAGTTTCAGCGCTTGCGTTACCACCAGCTAGTTCTATAGCTAAAGCTTTTACACCAAGTTCTCTTGTTCTATCAAGAGTGTTTATCCAGAATGGTTCTTGCTTAGTATACTCAGCAGAAGATAGTGTGTTTGCGTTGGATATGAGTAAGGCTGCAGCTTCTTGTTCAGCTATCATCCTTGAAGCTTCAATAATTATTTGTTGATCAGATGGGTTTTCGTTACCACTACCAATTAAATTGTCTTTACCTAGTGCGTAGTACGCAGGATTTTCAGATAATTGTGCAGCTATTTTATTTAATTGATCTTGCTCAGGGTTTGCGTTTAAGTAATCTAAATCAATGTTAGTTGTTGCTTTAACATACTTTGATACTTCTGCGTTTAGTTTTAAGCCTTGAGCAGACCACTTAGATACAGCAGCATTTACACCAGACCTAAGCCCTAAGCCTGTCTGCCCTCTCAATAGTTGTATATCTGAAACAAAACCTTTGTACAATTCTCTGTTTACAGAAGTTTCACTTGGTTTGCTAGATGATTGCATACTACCTAGTACACTAAAAACACCCTTGCTTATAGAGTTTATACCTTGAGCAGCTACACTTAGCTCTGAGGTGCTAGGGTAAGCTATACCTCTTGCATAGTCAGCACCAGCATCACCTATATCTACATCATACGTGTCAGCCATTATAAATCCTTAGTATAGTTGTTGGCCTAATAACGCTGCATCTGGTCCTAAGTCCAGTCTTTGAGCGTTCTTAAACCAATTTGGAATTGCGTTTACATTAACAAGTCTATTTTGTATAGACGTTTTTAATTGATATGACAAATTAGAAGACCATAATTCTTCAGATATTTCTATCCACAGTTTATCTCCTCTAACTATATCACCTTCATCACCGTTTGTCAACAGGTCAGTAGCTAAACGAGCCTTTTGTTCAAGCCTTGAGGTAAGTTTTTTAACTTCAGCATTTTCTTCAAAAACCATTTCATTAAAGTCATAGTAGTTTTGTACAGGAGCAGGGGTAGCACCAAATAAAACTGCTGCTGCATCACCTTTATCTAAGTTACTTACAACTTGTTTTCTTGTTCTACCTTTGTAGTTACCTGTTTCTATAAGCTCTACTATCTTTACAGTCTTGTCAACAGTTGATATGTTACGTACAAGAGAGGTCAAGTCTTCTCTTACTGATTCAGGTCTACCACCTATCATTGACATAATAGCATTTGTTACAGCACTTTTCATGTCACCAAAGATTTCACCTGAAGGACCAAGGAGAGTAGTCATTAGAGATTCTTCTTTCAGTTTCCTTAGTGTATCCTTTACCTGACCAAGAGGTGCTGCACGTTCAGCATAGGCAGTATCCGTACCAAAACCCCACCCAAGTAGCTGATCAAAGAAACCGTACTTTAGTTGATTGAACTTTTCTAAAGCCTCAGGTTCTGATGGGTTGTAACCTAGCTTTTCTACTACGTACCCTGTTGATTTACCCATGCCTATGCCTGTTAAACCCCAAGCAGGCCCAAGAATAAGAGCCATTCTAAATCTTTCACCTTGCGTAAACTCTTTGCCTACTATTATGTTCTCCATAGCTCTAAGAGTAAAGGTTAGCCATTGTGTAGGAACTCTCATAGGTCCACTTTGAGCAAAACTTCTAGAAGCTGAAGTCATTCTAAAGGTTAGACTTTGCTCTCTGTTAGTTATCCAAGCTTTACCATCTGGTGACAAGGGATCAATGTCTGGTCTTTTAGCTCTGTGTTCTAGAAATGCTGTTATTATACCAGTTAAACGTCCGTATCTCTCACCTTCTCTAAAGAAAAACGTGGACTTGTCTAAGAAGTCACCAACATATCCTTGAGCTTTCTGGCTTAGATTGCTTGCAACACCAAACTTCTGAGGAGCTTGTAGCTCTATGACCTGATTGTCAATGATATTACGCCCACTCTCATCTATGTATTGTACAAGAGTACGTATCTCATCCTCTGTCATACCTGACATTCTAGCAAATCTTCTGATAGCAGTAGCTCTTGTAGCACTATCAGGGAGTTGAGCTATAATCATCATAGGTACAGCCATGCCCACAGCCTTAGTGCCTGCTCTAGGAGATACAGCAGCTATAGTCGTTGCGTGTAACCCTTGTAAAAAGAATTGATCAGGGTTGAAGAAACCAAACTTAGAGTAGAAACCTACCTTTAGTAGCTGAGATGAAGGGTCAGAAGTTATACCAATCTTAGAAAAGTCTATCTTACGGTTTGTTATACTAAAGACAGCCTCTGTTGCTGCAGTTGTAAAGGTTTCCCAAGACGTACTTAGAGGCGTTGGTTGGTTTAACCTACGTTTAATTACAGCTTGCTGCTCTCTTAGCTGCGCTGCTACATCGTTGAACTTACCTGTCTTAGTTACTTCAGCCCTCATAAACCTAACCATAGGGTCTAAGTTCTTTAGATCATCCCAGTTAGTTATCAGAGCTTCGTTTCTAGCAGCTAGTTTATTCCAACCGTCTATAGCGTTTTGTGTAGCTGCACGATTAGCATAACCAAAAGCCTCAGTTCCAAACTGATCAGCCATAGCTACTATAGGACTGTCGTTTACAGCAAGCTTACCACCAAACTCCATTAAAGGTGTGTCGCCTCTACGCATTTTCTGACTGTTTAGTATAGTGCCTACGTCTTCACCAAAGGTAATACCTAGGCGAGTCAAGTCACCACCTGCTTCATCGACAGTAGATATCTTTTCATCCCTAGCTTTAAACACAAACTCTTCGTTAAAGTTAAATCTGTACTTTTTACCTAACGTTTGAATGTCCTCTAAGTCAGTTATCTGTTTGTTCCAAGAGTTGTTAGCTCTAATTATGTCACCTAGATCATCGTACTCAACCTTTGTTAGTGTAAGTTGTTGTAAGTCAGTGACGTTGTTAGCTTTCATAAGCTGGTTTATTCTTGTTGAGATGACGTTTAGTTGTTTTCTAGCCAACACTATTTGATCTTTACCAAAAGAACCTAAGAAAGTTTTAAAACCTAGAGAAGATAGTTTACCTGAGTAAAGCCTTTCTTCTTTAACTGTACCCAAGAACCATCTAAACTCAGCGTTTGTTCTAGGGCCACCTATGTTGTAAGGCATAATGTCTATACGCTCTAGAGGCCTTGTAGATTTTACGTTGGTAAAGTATATGTGACCAGCGTAAGGCTCTGATGTTTTAAAAACAATAGCGTCTTCTTTTAGTTTGTCTCTTCTTATAATCTTTTGTGAAGCTATGTCAAAGATAAACTCATCGTCTATAGCTGCCTTATTGTTTACTCTATAGGCTACTGTTCCAAAGTCATCAGTAAAATCAGCAAATACACCCTTAGCAGTTACAGCACGTTTTAATCTTTCAGAAGATTTAATATGCCAAGACGCATCATTGATGTCAATTAAAGCTTCATAAGCATCAATAGTCCTTTGCTCTGGTCTAGAGCCGTAGTGAAGCTTGTATAGAGACTCAAACGATTCTTTTGTAGGTGCTGTTCTAAGATAAGAGTACCTACCGTCACGTAGTTGAGTCATAAAGTCTCCAAGGTTTTCTCTTTCTTTTCCTTTTACAGCGTTTATTGTCTTTGCGTAGGGCTTTATTAGCTTACCTATTAGAGCTTGACCTGATTCAGCTTGTAAAAACTTAGCTCCTAATTTATCTCCTAGTCTTACAGTTGCTGCTCCTACAGTTTTGTTTATAGTATCTCTTATAAAATCACTTTTCTGTACTATTTCTGCGATAGGAGCCTGTTCTGCAATATCTAGTCTTGTCTCTGCTTCTACAAACCAACCTCTTCCTTGTTCTTTTTTAACAACCTTCAGGCTAGGGTCTTTAGCAGCTATAGCTTCAGCATCCATCTTACGTCTAAACGCTGAACCACTACCGTCTTTACCTAATCTGACAACAAATCTATAGTCATCGGAACCATCGTCAAGAGGTTTAGTATAACTATTTAAACGTGTGTCATTAGTTTTGTCAGCAATTCTTCTTGCTGTAGTTGAGGCTAATTCATCTATAATATGTTTTGGAAGTAACTCAGCAAAGCTACCTCTTCTATTCATTGTTTCAAGAGCCTCAGTAATAAAACCTTTAAGACCAGCTTGTCTGGTAACTACTAAACTAGGTCTTTCTGTTGGACTTGGAGTAAGGTCTAAATCTTGAGATACACTTCTACCTGCATTGACCTGATCTGTTTGTACACCAGCGTCATCTACTAGTTTATTTACGACAATAGCAGCTTCTACTTCGTCACCCATGACAGCAACAGTGTCCACTGGTGATCTTGACTTGGTTAAGCTTACAGCTTTAAGGCCTCTTTCCTTTGCTGTAGTGATCATCCCCTTAGTTGCACCCTTGATAGGAGCAGTAATTATCTTAGAAGACCCTAGTGTAGCTATATCAACAACACCAAAGAGTGCCATAGCTCCTGCCATAGGATCATCACCTAAGTAAGTCGCATCATTAGCAGCCTTGTAAAGGTTCCAGATGCTGTCTGTACTGAAGAAACCTTCATTCTTTCTTTCTTCAATGTATTCAGCAGCCCACCTAGTAAACTCGTCTGTTGTTAAGTCGTTAAAAGCTTTTCTTATTTCCTTACCTTCACGATTAGACCTGAAGGTTACGTTTTCAAAAGCACCTATAGTTATCTCACGTAAAACATTTACGTCAAGAAACGTCATTACTTTACCAAAGCCTGTCTGATCGTTAGCTTCTAGCTCTTTCTGGATTAGATTATTCCAGATGTTCATGTTAGTTAGAGTTCTAGTTGCGTAAGGGTTGACATCGTTATCAGATAGCATAAGGTTTTGTAGAAGCAGATACTCAGGCATAGTCATATTCTCGCCTTTTTCTGTTCTCTGCTCAATGATCGAAGCCAACTGTTCAGCAGACATACCGTCACTATAGCCTTGGTCTATAGCCAATGCGTAGTCTACGTTAAGACCTTCTACTTTTGCTGCAGACTCTGAGCTATTGTCGCCTGTAGCACGTTCAGCCTCTATCTGGTCTACAGGAATATTAGTTGTTATAGCTATTTCCTGAGCCTTTTGTCTTTCGACAATGCTTTTACGATTAAAAGGTTTTTCTTCTTGTTCAGAAAAGTCTAAAAGTTTTTTGTTAAAGACTTCTTCGTTGAAAACCTTTTGATCTAGAGATAAAAGTGTTGCCATTATTAGCCTACTCCTGTACCATCAGGCATTGTATAAGGAAGGGGTGCTCCTCCTCCTGAATTATTACTCTGTATACCGCTAAGGCTAGGAGCAAAGTTTGCACCAAGATTAGCTACTTGAAAACCTATTCCACCTAAGGCTGAAGCGTAATCTGCCTGACCTTTAAACATACTAGCTTGTTGAGTAAGACTAGAATACTGTGAGCTAAGTCCTGACATCATTGTGCTAAAACCTAGGTTAGCTCCTAGTTGAGAAGATAAACTACCTAGAGCACCACCTCTTGCTGATACAGCAGTTCCTGCTCCTGCTGCTGAAGCTGAACTTATTCGTGCTCTTTGTCTTAAGAAAGACCTAATAGAAGACCTTCTAGACCTTGTTTCTCTAGCTGCCTCTTGTTTTTGTTGTACAGCAAAAGCTTCCTGTTGTACTGCGACAGCTTGTTGACCTGCCTTAGCAGCCTTTTTTGTTTGACTAACACCGTAGGCAGTTCCGTATGTAGCTGCACCTAAAGCCACTGCTCCTACTGCTGATAAACTTGTGGTTAGAGCTAATGCTGTAAATATAGCCATTTATATTTCCTTTATATAAGCTGTTTCTATAGGCTTGTAGCCTTTACGTTTAAATAACACACTAGCTTTACTGTTTAGAATATTGTCTAACTCAGATAGTCTAGCAAAGTTACACCCTACTTGTTCAGACCAAAGTGTATACTCGTTTATTATTCTCATTGAAGTCTTCCCATTTCTGTGTTCAGGGTCTATCCAGAACATTAACTCTTGGGCAAACTTAAAGTCATTAATAGGTATCTCTGTAACCATAGCTATAAGAGCACCTACTATCTCACCGTTGTAGTCTATTAGTTTTACAAAACCTATTTCATGGTCTATCAGAGTAGTAACTAGTTCGTTAATCTTGTTTGTGTTTATCTTAGACCAAGCTGGGTGAGGTATTTCTTTACAGAATTGTTTTACTGCTAGGACAATATCCAAGACATCTTCTTGGGTAGCATCCCTAATTATGTATTCAGTCATTAGTATCTAGGGTTCCTTCCTTGTACCATACCCCAACCTAGGAGTAAGAAGTCTTTACCCTGTTCACTTTCGTACTTAACTCTCATGGATCGTCCGTGTCCACGTATTTTTACTCTTGAAGTTATGACATCATCTGGATAGTTGAAGTCAGACAAATCATCGTTGTTAGGAAACAAAGGAAACTTTAGTCTATACACCTGTTGAGCCGTACCAAAAGCCTCAGCAAAATCCCAAGCAGCAGAGACTTTTAGACCTGATGGTCTTATAGCAGTATAACCTGCGCTTTCATTACCTGTAAATCCTGTCTCTGTAACTCTACAATATGTAACAATGTAAGGTGCATTCTTTTTAGTTATCAAGTCACCAACAAAGTCGTAACCTGTTTCAGCAAATGATGAGTAGTTTGTATCTGTCCAATCAAGAAAAGCAATACCTGTAAATGCACCAAAGGTTATCTTATTGTTTGACCCTTCTCTACAAATAAGAACAATAGCTGGGTCTCCTGTGTTTGTATTTGATATTTGTGTAGACACAACATCGTTACCGTTAGATAGAACGACATCATCTGCTCCACTATTTGACGTTACGTCTAGGTCTACTTCACTAGCACCATACCCTGAGTAAAAAGCTAGACCAATCACACAGTCTGTACTAGAGCCTTGGTCAGATATTTTCCAAGGAAAGAAAGCTTGGAGAGGTACGTCAAGGATTAGAAAGTTGTTAAGCTTTGAGGCTACAGTTTCACTTGCGTTAGGATAGCCCCAGTATATTCTTTTGTTGATTGCATCGTAAACAGCAGTTACTTTTAGTTTAGCGTCTGCGTCAATAGCATCCCAAAAAGTTTGAATAGTAGGTATTGTTAAGTTTTGTTCAGTACCTTGTCCTGACACAGGATCTGTCGTTAGTGTGTGTATACCAAACCTTGACCACCAATAAGGAATACCTTCAGCTTCTACAAATGTTTGAGGCTGTAAGATACCAACCCTAGTAACTCTGTTGACAGAAAACTCTGTTGCTCTAAACACACCGTCAACACCAGAGATTTGCCACACACCATTCTCAGCAAATACAAAGAGAGAGTTTTGGTAAGCGTAAAGTTTTTGTATCTTAACAGCGTCAGGTATTCTTATTTCACCACCGTCTGTAGGGAACAGGTCTGATAAAAATTCTGATGTAGGGTCATTTTGTTGGTGACATTTACCTAAGTCATCTACTGTCTCAACAAGTTTAGAGAATAGTATTGTACCAGCATTTTCAGCACTGTCAATACCTGCATAAAAAACTCTACCAGAGAAAGACTCAGCACATCTAAACCTAGATACTTCTGGGTCAGTCATTTTAGTTAACCCTGATAACTGTGCAGCCAAACCTCTATTCTTTGTAAAGAAAGCTAATTTGTAGTGACCGTTACCTGTGAGTGTAGTACCACCGTAAATCTTTTCCCACTCTGCAGAATCGTAGTCACCATTTGAGTCTTTACCTGCAAACCAAGGATGAGTAAGTCTTTTAGTTAAGTCTGTAGGTGCACCGTTACCTGTGTTCCAGCCTGTATTCTGTGCGTCATACTTTCTGTTTTGTGAAGGTGAACTATTATTTGTAGCGTAAGTAGTTGTATCTCCTTGATACTCGAAATCTCTGATTATAAACTCTATTGTAGTTACACTAAATGTTCCTGAGCTATACTGAATAGCTATAGTGTTTATCTCAGGGGATGATACAACTAGAGTACCCTTGATTGATGTAAACTGACACTTAGCTGTATCTGCTCCGTTAGAACCAGACTGTTGATAAGAAGCTAGGTTAACTGAGTTAGACTCTACTTGGTTGGAGTAAGGTAAAGCACCCTTGTTATAGAAGTAAAGTATAGCACCCTTTTGAAGAACCAAGAACTCTAAGTTAGCATTACCACCAACGTTAACCCAAGAGCCTGTAGCTGTTTGTTCAGCATCACTAAGAGTAAAAGAAGACAAAACATTACCTGTCTCGTACTCTACACCTAATCGTCTACGTCTAGTACCATCCCTACGCAGGTCACAGTTTAGTTCATCAACGGAAGCACCATCAGGAAATGTAAGTTCAGCAGCCTCAGTTATAAGACCTTTGACAAAGTTGTTAGTTGCTTTCTGACTTAGACTTTGAGCCATTGCGTTCTTTCTCACGTTGGTCTGCGTATTCATTACGCTGAACAGTTTTTGTCTTTACTTTGTTTCTTAGGTAATGTTCTACAGCTTCTTTACCTTTTTGTAGGCTAGAGTACCTACCAGATAGTTCACTTGGTACTGACCCTTTTTCAAACTTTACTCTAAAAAAACTGTATCCACTATCTTCTTTACTGACATAAATTTCTGACAGCATCTTGTCAGACTTTATTACACAATGTTGGTTCACTGTGTCAACATCTATTTCAATCATTAACTTCTTCCGTACTGGTTTCTTGAAGCTAGTCTAGTTTTGTACTGATCGTTTTGTACATAGGACTTTAACCTACGTGCAGCCTGATCAATCTTGGGATCAGGACCACCTTTAAATAAACTCATGCAAGTTGATTTAGCTTCTGCCAAAAGAAAAGGCATTAGTGTTTGGTCTAAGTCTATTGCAAAACTATCTGTTTGGCTGAAGGTTGGGTAGATAGCACAGAAAGCTCTTGTTTTATTAGCAGCTAGACTGGCTTCTACTGCAGCATCGTAAGCATCCATTATAATATGGTTGTCATTGAATGATGTATAATAAGATGGGTCTCTATCATTACCTACAAAAAGTTCTACAGATTGGTCAACAGTAGTTACCTTCTTAGCTGTCTCATCCATTCTGTCTAAGAACACTAAAGGTTCTACATAAACTATTTCCCTGTAGTCAGGAACAGAAGCAGTTCCTATGTTGTAGTCAACTCTCATTAGTTGTTTTGTTCTTGCAGGATAAGTAAAGTGTGTAGGTTTTGCATTGTTAGATAAAGAAACTAGAGGTATTAACTTATTATGTTCTGGTATATCTCTAGCTGCAATTATGTTGAAGTAAGTATCTTCTACTACTGAAGCTACCTGTTGAGCCTCTACTGTATCAGAGATAGTGTTAACATCCTCTGAGTCCATATCAGAAAGAATAGATTGTACTACTTGTAAGAGGGTGCTTTTCATTACGATCCATCCACGCAGATAACTATACAAGCTTCAATGTGTGAGCTTGGCCCACCATCACAGGCTATCTTTATAAAGCTTCCTGCTGTTACTGTATTGTTTGATGAGGGTGCTAGTGTGTCTACGTCACCTGCTGCAGAACCTGACTGAGTTATAGTAAGGGTTCCCATTGAAGAACCTGATGAGTTGGTGACAGTAAATACAGCATTTCCACCAGATATAGCTGCTGTCAAAGCACTTTGTATTTTAGTTATAGTTCCTGCATATGGTATAGGCACGTAAAGATTACTTGCAGATGAAATGTCTGGGAACTGAACTGTTAGTATTGCTTGTCTTGAAGTCCAAGTACCTGAGCCAGAACCATTGGCTAAGTAAACGTCACCACTACTTGCCGAAGCAACGCCTTTGGGTTCGTGTAAGAAAGGATCAGAAAGAGTAGAGTGGTTTACGTTTGCCATTAATATCTCCTAGGGAATAAGTAGGGTGCTCCCGAAGGAACACCCAAAGCTTTTTAGGCTTCGATATACTCGATAACCAACTTGGCTTCACCAGCAGTAAATGCTGCTGTGCCATAGATAGCTTCGATGTATACATCTGCACCACCAACAGTGGCTGTACCACCGACTAGCGCACCGTCACAAGCTACAGCTTTGTCAGCAACAAGTGCTGCTACAGCTACGGCTGCGTCAATACCATCGGCATCAACTGCAGCACCTGCTTGAGTGTAAGCACCTACTGTCAATGTAGCTGAACCACCTGAGGTGAAAGCTGTTGAGACAATAAGGTGAGCACCAGTGATGTACGAACCTGCTGGAATGAAAGCATCGTGATCTTGTGGAGTTGCCACAGATGAAGGAACTTCTGTTCCTGTGATATTCATCACCAATGATTTCTTCTGACTTGAAAGAGAAGTACCACGCTTTGCAGCAGTTCCCTGTTCACCTGCGGTAAGAACTTCTAGACCGTCTGCGTTTACATAACTCATTAATCTACCTCCTTACGCTACTGTTGGTTTCGTGACAACACGAACCATATTTTCAGGACGGTACAACTTGACACCATAACGAGCAGTTGTTACAAACTCGTGTCTTTGGAAGTCTTTGTTGTAGTCGTAGTCAACCTGAGGTTGCTGTCTAAACGCACCCACGAATGGATTTACAGACTGATCTGCTGAGAAGAACAAGTTTACAACACCGTTTGTTGATGAGTAATCTTGGTTAGCAGCAGCTAAATCTGGAAGTGCGTTATCGGTTGCTGTTGGTAGGAAGTTTGAGCAGTATACGTCAAACCCATATACGTTTGCTACGAAACGCATACCAGTTGCTATACCATCACGAACTAGTCCTTCAAAACGTGGGTTGTTTGACACGTTTATTACGTTGCTCAATGTG
>Ga0196887_1000840_pt1 | contig 13934 bp, 14 predicted proteins | sample VirMetDEL_Mar_31_FD_169094 | JGI IMG/M metagenome (GOLD analysis project Ga0196887, IMG submission 169094) | Aqueous microbial communities from the Delaware River and Bay under freshwater to marine salinity gradient to study organic matter... | ecosystem: Environmental > Aquatic > Marine >... | reverse complement strand
GCCACTTCATCCAAAGACATGCCGATATTTACTGATGAACAAGTAGAGGGGCGAAGTGAGCAGCTAACTCAAATGCATCTAGGCAGATACAATTACGCCGTTATCAATGATGTGCAGGATGAGAATGGTAACTCCGTTCCCGCTGGCCCTGTCGGTACGTGGGCAGCTCCTCGTGTTGATCCAAACAATGCCGCAGTTATGCAGATGTCTGCTGATTTTATCCGTGAAGAAACGGGTGGCAATCCTCAGGATGTAATGGACCCGCAAGCCTCAGGTAAAGCCATAGGTGCTGTTCAGCAGCGCGTAGATATGCAGACGCACATTCTTATGGATAACGTATCTAAGTCGCTTAAGCGCTGCGGTGAAGTCTATAGAGCCATAGCCGGAGAGATATACGACTCTGAGCGCATGGCAAGAACCATTGATGAAGATGGCACCGAATCATCCACTATCTTATTCGACTTTGTGATTGATCGAGATACCGGTGAGCCTAAATTCATTAACGATATTACGCGCGGTTCATTTGAAACTATCGTTGATACCGGCCCAGCTTACGCATCAAGAAAGCGCGAAACGGTTGATCAGTTAGAAACGATTGCAGCCATTGCTCCCCCTAATTACCAGCCATTTATATTCGCCAGCATTATCGAGAACATCGATGGTGTTGGGTTAGATCCGCTGAAAGAATTTAATAAGAAACAAATGCTAATACAGGGCTTGAGAGAGCCTGAGAACAAAGAAGAAATTGTGCTAGTAGAAGAGATGTCGCAGCAAACTAACGCGGAAGATGAGCTCATGCAATCGATGGCTAAGAAAGAAGAAGCCGAAGCGCAAGAGAACCTAAGCAACGTACAGAAAAATCAATCGCAATCACAACTCAATGTAGCGAAAGCCGCAGAGATTGCGCATGGCATTAACCTTGATCGCTTTAAAGCAGCTAATGACATTGTTGAAAAGCGGGCCGAGAGGGTACGAACAATTTAACTAATTTAAAAAGAACATGAAGAGGTCGCATTTTGCGGCCTTTTTTTATGTCCGGCGAAAAGTCGAGTGAAACCGTGGAGACGCGAGCAATGAGTGAAGAAGAAAAGGCAGTAGAACAGCAAGACGATATTTCCATTGGCGATACAGGCGTAACCCTCGACGGAGGGGAGCAACTGGTCGGTGATGAGGTTAACGAAGAAGTTGAGATCGTCCTCGCTGGTCAAGAAGATTCGCCATCTGATGAGGCAGCTAGTAAGCCTGACAATCGCGATTACATATTGCGACGAATGCAAAAGAAACGGGACAAGGTAGAGCAAGAAAACCTTGAGCTGAAGTTGAAGTTGGCTGCTAACAGTAGCCGGTCCGACAACGCAGAACCTCCTACGTTAGAGCAGTGTGAATACGACGATACACGATTTCAATCCGAGTTATCGAAGTGGCAAGCGGCTCAACAGGAAAGCTCTGTTAGACGGATTATTCAAGAACAGCAAGAGGGTCACCGGCTTGTGGCTGCTGAACAAGGCAAGCAGCAAGCACTAGAAACATACGCTGAAAACGCTAGCAAGTTAGGCGTCTTGGACTTTAACGAGTCGCAAGATAAAGCGATGGATATCTTGGGTGATGACTTCTCTGAACTTTTAGCTGTTCAGCTTCCAGTGGACTCACCAAAACTGATGTATTGGTTTGGTAAAAATCCTAAAGAAGCTGAGAAATACCGTGACCTATACCAGAGCAATCCGGGTGGGGCAACTTTTGAGTTAGGCAAGCTGGCTGCGAAATTGACAGTGAAACGCAAACATTCAAGCGCTGCCAGTCCTGAGCGAAAAATTGATGCATCCGGTGTTCCCGGTGGCAATTCTGATTTCCAGAAGCGCTATCAAGAAATTGATAAGCAGCTGGACAGTGGAAAGCTATCGATACAACAGGGTGTTAACAAGGTGCGCGAATTAAAACAGGAAGCAAGAAAGGCAGGCTTTGATGTTGCTCAACTTAAATAAATAGGTATAAAAAATGAGTAATCAAGCCAAGGTAGTTACCCGAGTATTGGGTGAAGAGTTAGAAAAGTTTGAAGCAGACAATATTTGTCTACGACAAGCAAAAGTAAAAAGAATGGGCGGCGAAATCGGCCATCGTTCGGAATTCACCGAATGGTATGACGCGCCTTACATTTCAACCACAACAGACGGTCTTGACCTAACAGGTGGATTTAACGAGACAACTGGTTTAGCAGTGCCGCATCGCGTTAGCACTTACACCAGCGTGCCCTTTAAGTTAACCAATACTGACACGTTAGACTCAGATGAGTTATCACGGAAGATGCGTTCAGCTATGCAGGCCATTGATAACCGCATTAACCGTGCGGTGGCCAATACGGTCGTTAACCAAGGCTCACAATTTGTTGGTAGAACCGCTGCATTAAGCGGCTTTGCTGACATTGCTGCGGTTGATGCGTTGCTATGTTCACAGGATGTGAGCCAAACAACTGACAAGACGATGATCCTAAACCCAACCGACTATAACGCAATGGCGGCTGATCTAGCTGTTAGACAGACAGTCAGGAACGGCGATATCTCAACTAACGCTTATCAAAAGGCATTAGTACAAGAAATCGCAGCAATGAAGGTGTTTAAAACTTCATTCGCTCCTGTTAAAGCTGCGGCGGCGGGTGGTGGTGCAATCACTGTTACTGGTGCTCAATCGTACAACCCACAAGGTGCCACGCTTGATGCGGAGGGTAACCCAACCAACGTTGATAACCGCTCAATGAACTTAACTGTATCGGCTACTGCGAACGTTGTAGTTGGTGATAAGTTCACTATCGGCGGCGTTAACGCTGTGTCGCTGCAAAACAAAAACGATACGGGTGAGTTGCGTACTTTCACAGTGACGGGCGTTGTTGATGGAACAACACTACAGATCAGCCCACCTATCATCGATGCAACGGCTGTGGGCAATACTACCGCAGCACAAGCGCAGCGTGATTACGGTAACTGTTCTGATGTTGCAGGCGGTGGCGCAGCCATTACGTTCGTTAACTACGATACTGCTGGCACTAACCTTTTCTGGGAAAATGATTCGCTCTGTATTAATACAGCGCCGGTTGTTGGCTCACAAGAAACGTTAGGCGGCATGATCTTAATGAACGCTACAACTGAGCTAGGTTTAAACGTTGTTGTTGCTAAGCAAGGATCGATTAACGATCTAAGCACTGACTGGCGTGTCACTACGTTCTTCGGTGTAACGATGCGTGATCCGTTGAAGGCTGGCATTTTAATGGGTGGTCAAACACCTTAACCGTTAGGGGGCTTCGGCCCCCTTTCTTTATTATCTGGAGAAACACATGAAAGAAGTTATCCCTTTATACAATCGATCCGAGTTTCCAAAATGGGTGGGCGGTGAGCTTGTCCGAGATGAAGAGCAAGAATCAGCGGTAGTTGAGAAGCAGGTAGCCGCAGCCGAAGAAGAGAATAAGAAATTAAAAGCCGAAGAAGCCGCTAAAAAAGCCGCAGCCAAGGCAGCTAAAGAAGCCGAAGAAGCCGCTAAAAAAGGTAAGGAATAGCCTCATGGCAACAGCTAACGAAATTGTTCAACTCTCATTAAAGTATCTCGGTGTACAGAACCAACTTACACCAGCAGACCCACGAGTAGTTGCTGACACCTTTGATGAGTTAGTTGATATGTTGAATCGCTGGGCATCGGTGGGGATCGATTTAGGTATTACGATCCCTGCCAATATCTCAGACGAGCTAGGTAACCCTGCTGAGACAAAGACGGCCTTAGCTTCTGCGCTTGCGTTAGAGGCTTTACCTGTTGCTAAAGTTGATGTTACGCCAAGACTGCTTGCGAAATACAAACGCGCGTACCGATCATTAAAAGCAGCATACGGCAAACACCCTCAGCAAATGCTTCCCTCGTCACTGCCTATGGGTGCGGGTGTTAACTTAGGCCCGCGCAGTAGACGATTCTTTCCTGAGCCTGCGGTAGTAGGCACCGATGATAATAATGCGCTAGGAACATAAATGGCCTCAGTAACCCGAATATCAAACCTAACAAGAGTCACCGCCATACAGCCAGAGGACATTATTCCTTTTGGCCCACAGTCGGGTGATTCTGCGCGAGGAATTACTAAGACAAACTTTTCTCGCCAGCCTGTTTATTCGGTGAGTGAGTTACCGGTCGGTGTAGCGGGTGACACTGCTTACGTCAGCAATGGTGCGGCGGGTGATCCTGTGTTGGCGTTTCATGACGGCGCAAGCTGGTTACGCTGTGACACATTAGCTGTGGTAAGTGTATCGTGAAGGTGCCTTTACCCACCGGCATTACCGGTGATAACGACATACCTAAGCGTAAAGAGTATTTGGTTAATCTGTACAGCACAGAAGACGCATTGATTCAAACGCCGGGCATATCAGCATTATCAACAGGTGATGGAATCTGTCGTGGCGCGGTTACATTTCAAAATGAATACTATCAAGTTTCGGGGAGTAACTTAATCCGCATTAGCTCAAGCGGTATTAAAACCGTGATAGGTGCAATAGCCGGTACAGCCGATGTTGTTTTTGCACAGTCCTTTATTGCTTTATGCATAGTTGTAAAAAGTGGTGCGGGTTATTTTTACTCTCCTTCTACTGGTTTACTGCAAATAACAGATCCCGATTACTTTCCCTCGGTTGATGTTGATTCAATTAACGCACGATTTGTTTTTGTGCCTGCCGATGGTGGGCCTTTATTTTATACCGATGTCAATAACTTAACCGACATCCCAAGCCTTAACTTTTTTGATGCTGAATTACTGCCTGATAACAATAAAGGAATTATTAACTTAAGGAATGATTTACTCGTAGGTGGTACGGACTCGTTTGAGGTATTTAGAGATCAAGGCGACCCAGATACGCCGTTTATTCGCGTCGATGGTGCCGCTGTTGAGACAGGGTACGTTGCTGCAAAAGCCCGCTATAAAGATACCTTCTTATTCTTAGGTCGTGATCGTGATGGCTCGTTTGGCTTCTTTGCCATGTCATCCGGTGATGCCCCTCAAATATCTAACTCAGCTATTGCAGAGTTACTAAACGAAGAATACACCGAAGATGAGCTTAATCTTTGCACCTCTCAAAGGTTCACATGGAAAGGCGTAGACATGGTTTGCTTCCGTCTTGCTCGCCATTCACTACTTTATTTTGGTAACGACTGGACATACATGCAAACAGGTATAGATCCTGATGACACACTACAGCCGTGGTCAGTTAATCACCTGTCATTTGCTTACGGCAAATACTTAGTAGGCAGTGCAGATAATAATTCAATAGGCATTCTCGCTAACATCAACACAGAGTATGGCGAAAAGATTGAGCGGCAGATTAATACGTTCGTGAAGGCTGATAGAAATGCCTACTTTGAAATAGATTCCGCCATGCTCGATGTAACCGCTGGCACAAGCTTCACAGAAGGAACGGTAGGCCTTTGCGGCAGTAAAGATGGCCTCAACTATGGCGAACCGTGGTGGCAGCCCCTCGGCGCACAAGGTCGCACAGAACAGCAGGTGAGGTGGACAGGCGGCTTAGGCGTATTTGAATCGTTTCTTGGTTTAAAGATACGCACCACAGCCGATGTTAAATTCTCAGTCGATGGATTTCTAATCAATGTCTAATTTACCCAAGCATGGCGACAATATTATTGATCGCAGAAAAGATGCAACCGGCCGAGAAAAGCTAGTCGCCTCATTTCAATTCCAGCAGTTCTTAGATGACCTTGGCACCGCAGAATCAGGCAGCACTCAAATCATTAATCAAAGCCTTATAAGCAGTGCGTTGGCGCGAATAGCCGAGCTAGAAACCGTCTCGCCGCTAACCTCTGATGACACAGGGTTCTCGGTAGACTCAACCCTATTAACCGTGGATATGACCCTAGCATGACACAGCAAATAATTAATGTCGGCGCAGCTGCGAATGATAGAACCGGTGATTCGTGGCGTGATGCATTTATAAAAGTAAACGCAAACACTTCAGAGCTTTATACAAGCGTGGCGAACAATGTTGTCGTTATAAATTCAGAAGCCGACTTCCCCGTGCAAGATGCATCAACCATAACATTATCAAAAAACTTTCTTTACTTTATCGGCTCACCGGTCTCAACCGCCAAAAGTTTTAACGGTGATGGTATTAACATTTTAGGCTTAGGTATTACGCCCGACGCCCAGCTAACGTACACCGGTGTTGGTGTTATGTTCACAATGACAAGCGGCCTTATTAATATAAGAAATTTAATTTTTGACTGCCCAAACGGCACAATATTTTCAATGAGCGGGTCGGGCGGCCCCGGTGTTGATTCTCAGCTATTAGTCACTAGCTCAAGATGCTTTAACTGCATGAATATAGGGACACTCAACGGCCTAGATGCTGTTGTGTTTGATATTTGTGACTTCACCAACGTCACAGGTAATGGTTTTGTTTTCGCAGGCACAGGCTGGTTAGTGCTTAGCTTAAGCCGCGTGAGCATGGCAGGCTTTACTAGCAGTATCGCTATCGATCTTGGCACAGCCATATTCGGTGAAGTAGAGTTGCGTGACATTATCGCCGTAGGTGATGGAGCCTCTACAGCCATATCGGGCTTAGCTGCTAACGGCAATATCGTGGCTGGTTCTATCGGTGAAATAAAAGATTGCAACCTATCTAATATAGGCACAGCACTAGCAGGTATTGATGAGCAGGACATTCGCTGGCGAGTAAGAGACAACGCGGGCACAGTTAATAGTCGCTATGCCGCCGATGGATATATCACCATTGCTGAAACAGTCACTATTAATACTATCTCAGTATTTGAAGAAATAGCCGGAGTTAACTGGGTAAACACAACGCAAGACAGATTCACCACATCAACTAGCGGTGTTATCACCTACAACGGCCAAGAAACCATAGAGGTTAAAATATCCGGCATAGCAACCGTTGAGAAAGTGGGCGGCGGTGCAGATGAAATAGCTGTACGTGCCGCGGTTAATTGGGTATCAGGTGGCGGGCTAGTGCAGTCGGGTGCCATTACAACCAACAGCTCACCCACCTCGGTGCCTATTAACGCATTAACTGAGTTATCCACCGGCGATAATATTCGCTTAATTGTTGCCAATAACGGCAGCACCTCCGATGTTGTCGTCAATGTAGCATCGTTGAGCGTGGTCTCAGCATGACAGATATCATCTTAATCAATAACAAAACAAACACAGCAGCTGATACCCGTGATGTGTTTTATAACGCCACTGATAAGTCAGTAACTATCACCGCGTTTACAGCGGCTAACAGTACCGAATCATCAAAGAGCTATAAAGCGTATATCACCGCAACACTGGGTGAAGACGTAGACCCTGTTCAGCCTTTCACTATTGTAGTGAGAGACAAAGCAAGTTTAGGCATTTACTTATTAGCTCAAAAAATTCCAAAAGGCGGCGCACTCGAAATAGAATCGAGCGATGCTGATTCATTATCATTTTACGTGACAGGTAGGCAGGATTAGTTATGGGATTATTTAGCCAGTTTGGGGAGATAGCAAGCAAGATTCAGGCTCAGAATGACGACACAGGTGTCAGTGATATATTTAAACAATTAAATTTAGGCGTTGAAGGGCTACAGCCATACGCAGATGCTGGCATACCAGCATTAGCAGGATTAGAGCAGGGCTCAACACTAGAAGGGTTTGGTGGTGGGTTAAGCGATATCTTTAATTCACCTGCTATTCAGCCGCTGATACAAGATCGTATGCGCGCAGCTGACTCAGCTTTTGGCAGCGCAGGTTTAACACGCTCAGGTGGAGCTATACAAGCCGCTGCTGACATCCCTACTGAGCTAGCCATGATGATTGAGGAGTTAATCAATGGACGTCAGAGCCAGCTTGCAGGCCTTGGAGTGGAATCAAGCGCAACCAGTGCAGGCTTAAGAAACCAAGCAAGCCTTGGTCGCGCTGACGTACTTGCTGATCGCTTTGCAACACAGACAGGTGCTGATCAGGCCAGCAAGGGTCGGAAGCAAGATCGCCTCATGACTGGCTTAAGAACTTTCGGATCGATAGCAGGCGCGTTTTCAGACAAGCGATTAAAAACTAATATCAAGCCTATTGGTAAGATTAAAGATCTCACTGTTTATGAGTGGGATTGGGTTGAGGGCGTACCAGAAGAGGTAGGCAAAATGAATACCGGATTCATGGCGCAAGACGTTGAAGAGAAATACCCAGAGTTCGTCAATGAGATGAACGGATTCTTAACCATCGACTATCAAAACTTAATGAACAAACTTGAGGTAGCTCATGCCTAACCTTTTTGAAGATTACATGCTCGGCGCAGAATTTAAGCGTGGGCGCGATGATAGAAAGCGAACATCAGAACTTGCAGGTTTAGTTCAGCAGGGTGATGAAAGCGCTATCAATGAGATGGCTCTATTAAATCCTGATGCGCTGCGTAATCTTATGACGCTGCCCGGCTTAGGTGATACTACTAGGGCAACGCAAGAAACCGCAAAGCTTCAATCGCTACAAGCACAAGCAGGGCAAGAGCGTGTTCGTTTATTAAAAATCAACGAAAACTTAGGCGCCGCTTTAGCCGGTGGCCCTGAGAATCTGCGCGTTAATTTAGCGAAAATGGCAGAAGGCAGAATCAGCGAGGATGATCCTGATTTTAATCTCGATGAAGTGGCCGAGATGATGCAAATGGCAACCACCGAGCCAGAAAAAGCCTTTGCTCGCCTGCAAGAAGAGGCTACCAGTGTTGGCTCGCAGCTATCAACGATAGATCAGATATTGGGCAAAGAAAAAGCCCCTGCTTCTACGCAAATAGAAAAATTGATCAATGCAAGAGATGCAGCCGAAGTAGCAGGTGATAGTCGAAGAGTTCAAATTCTTGATAACGCGATAAATAAAGCTACAGCGGCGCCAACAGACCAGAAAACAACTAACATTAAAGATTTTGAGTTTGCAAAAAGCCAAGGATTTAAAGGAAGTTTTAATGACTTCATGAGGCAGGGACAAGGGCTCAGTAAGGCTAACGAAGAGGAGCTTAAGGCAACCGTTAAAGCGAATGTTGCGCGGCTGTCAGACCTGAAAAAGACAAAAAAGACACGAGACTCATCGATTGTAAAAGCCAGACGATTCCTTAGAGCTTTTGAAAGTGGTGATGCCGAATCCGGCACAACGCGAACCGTTGCAGGTTTTCTCCCCGGCGTATTTAGTGACCAAGCTCAGTTTGATCAAGAGCTCGATGCGTTCGCCGAAGTTGCCGCCAGAGAAAAGCTAAAAGCAGTGGGTGAAATAAGGCCTACCGATGCCGATGTTGAAGGCATGAAGCGGGCACTATTTGGTGTTGGCCGAGATGAAAAAGTCAATATCCAACTTCTTAGAGAGTTCATTAGCGAGCAAGAAAATCAAAATGATGAGCTTGAAGACTTAATCGAAGCCAAAAAGCGAGGCTCGCTTTCTTCATTTACCGGCGGTCGTGGCCCCGGCAGTAGCCTTCAAAATCTATCTGATGAGGAGTTATTAAATTTCTAATGGCAACCCCACAAGAGAACATAAAACGCCTTCAAGAAATATCAGACCGAGGGTTGCAGGATAGCCTACCTCCAGAAAAGAGGGCTCGCTTTGATGAAGCGGTTAAAAGAGGGCTTATTCTTTCAGAGAATACCTCCGCAGAGACTCAGATAGGTGGACTCGCGCCTGAAACGCCTCTTGCCGGAAAAGACACCGGTAATGAGTTTTTCACCGAAAGCCAGCCTCCGAATGCAAACGCTAATCAGGGGAGCGGCCTTGCAGACGCCGCAATTGATGCCGCAAGCACCGTATGGAATGCCGGAGGAGACTTCGCCTCAGCAGTAAATAGGAGCGTAGTGGGCGGGGTAGACTTCTTCACCCTTGATCAAGTCAATAACATCCTTCAGCTAGCAGGAACCGACAAACGAGTGCCTACTCTAAGCCAAGGTGCAGCAGCCTTGGGCGCAACACAGGGCGGTAATTTAGAGCCCGGTCTATTGCAGGACGTTGTTACCACGGCAGGCAATACCGTTCCTATAGCATTAAGTGTGGGTGGTTTAGCAAGAAACGTCGCCTCAAAACTTCCCGCAATCCAAGAGGGTACAGAATCCATAGGTAAAGGCATTGCTAGGCAGTTTGGTGTAGGCAGCCCCGCCAGTGATGTGGCTGCGGCAGGCTTATCTAGCGTAGGCGCCGAATTAGGCGAAGAGATCGGTGGAGAAACCGGCAAGCTTATTGGCTCAGTTGTTGCGCCACTAGCTCCAGCCGCTATAAAGAGCGCCACAGCACCTATAAAAACGCTCTTTCAGCAAGCTGCTCAAAACAAAGCGCTTAAAGATGCCGTGCCAGATATTACACAATTAAAAACGCAAGCTAGAAGCCTATATAAACAAGTTGATGAACTTGGCGTTTCGATTAATCAAAAACCATTACAGAACCTATCTAACAGCATCGCCTCATTAATAAAAAAAGAAGGCTTTAATGCGCGCATACACCCTAAAGTGAGTGCCGCCTTAGATGAGGTTGCTCTCCTTACACAAAAGTCCATGACCATTAGCGAGATAGACACCATGCGTAAAGTGGCAAGGTCGGCAGCGCGAAGCATCGACCCTGATGAAGCAAGGCTTGGCAGCATGATGGTCGAAAAAATAGATAATTTTGTCGGCAATATCCCTACTGGCGCCATTTCTGGTGGTAATGCAAAAACAGTAAGCCCGTTACTAAAAGAGGCGCGAGGCTTATGGGGTAGGGCTAAGAAATCCGAACTATTAGACGATGCTTTTGAGCGCGCACAAAACCAAGCCAGTGGGTTTGAAAACGGCTTAAGAACACAATTTAGATCAATACTAAACAACAAAAAGAAATTGGGCTCATTTAACGCCGAAGAAATAAAAGCTATGCAACTGGTCGTTAGAGGAGGTAAAGCCGAAAACATAGCCAAAGCACTTGGTAAGTTTGGGTTTACAGAGGGGCAGGCAACGTCTGTTCTTATGCCTACGCTGGGCGCTGGGATTGGTGGCGCTGTAGGTGGTTTTGGCGGCGCTGCTGCGGTACCTCTTTTAGGGACTGGCGCAAAGAAACTGGCGGAAAACTTAACTAGAAGGAACGCTGAATTAGCCGCAGCTATGACCAGATCAGGCAGCAACGGCAAACAAATTGTTTCCAGTTATTTTAAGTCGATGCCAAAAAATCAACGGTCAGTAGAAGAGCTAACAGGTCTGTTGCTGCAAAACAAAGCAATAGTAGACCCCTTAAGACAATCATCTAACAAAATGGTAGCCGATGCCGCTTACTTCGCGTCAGTTATTATGTCCGCTAAACCTGATAGTAGCGAACCTAATGAAGATGCTGTGAAGTAAAACGGGAATCAACATGTACAGAAACTGCGCAAGTGAAAAGTTATCAGTGGACGAAAGAAATGCGAAGCCCAATAAGCAGATGTTACCGCCATTAAAATACCTGTTAACTCCTAAAGGATGCTTGGTATTGATGCGCGTTGCATCATGAAAAAGGGTCAGGCAGATTAATATACAAAGCAGCTCCGTATTTTCGCGAAAGGCGCTATATACAATTAGAGCGAGTAGGAAAGAATTAGGATTTTTCATGTAGCTAAGCACGGTCAGCTCCTTAACGATTAATCAAAATAAAGCCCAGTAGTGGCAATTTCGTCATACATACTTTTAATATAGCACAAAACTTAACCCGCTACGGCGGGTTTTTTATTGGATAAAATATAATGAGCAAATACATTAATGAGTTTCCCCAGCACCTAGTAAGCCCCGGTGTGCCTGCGTTTAATTACAGGGTTTATTTTGGTGATCCGAATCAAAACCCGCTTACTAACCCTAAAACGGTCTACTCTGATGCTGGCTTAACTATCCCTATTGCCCAGCCGCTAATATTAAATTCAGACGGCCTTTACGGGCAGGAAGTCTTTTTAAACGGTGAGTACTCAATCCAAATCAACACACCCTCAACTGTAGCTAATCCTAACGGGGTTATATGGCAGTCAGCACCGGCTATAACAGGTATTGCAGGATCACTTAATACCGTCTCTACGGTCGCAGAGGCCAAAGCAAGTACAAACCTGCTCGATGGTCAAGGTGTGTATATATTGGGCTACTACGCAGCAGCAGATGGCGGTGGTGGTATGTATGTCTATGATGCTTCTAGTGCTGCTACAGCGAATGACGGGACTGTGCTTGCGTTAGATACGTTGGCGGGTAGGTTGTTACATGGTGAGACTACAGCTATTACTGTTAAAACGTTCGGTGCTGCCGGTAATGGGATTGCGGATGACTTGGCATCTATTAATAACGCTTTATCGCTTGGCATTAAAATATCTGTGCCTAAAGGCGTTTATATGCTCGGAGGTCGGTTGGTCGCTCACGAAGGATCCGCGCTGGTCGGCGAGGGGCGAGAATCAGAAATGCGATTTACAAACGCGGCGGTAGCTACGGGCATCACTATGCTCATAAACAGCGGCTATGACACTCAGGGCGGTTATACAGCAGCGGGTAACATCACAATAAGCAACATGACTTGGAATGACCGAGGAGACTTAGACACAACCAACGGTAGCGGCTCAAATAACGCGCTGCTTTTTGCGCACGCCAAAAATGTTCATGTGCATGATTGTTATTTTCCACAGCACAAATACCACGCCGTTGACTTTGTCGGCTGTGCGGACTCCTCAGCTTATAGAAATACCTGCGAAAACGGCAAATCATCTGCGATTCAGATAGATCAAGCAGTGGCAGGCACGAACTATAACGTTTTTGGCGATGACACTCCTTGCATAAATGTGGATGTTATGGATAACAATATATTCTCACCTTGTTATGATCCGGACGCACCACAAGGCTTTGTGGGCGGTATACATATTCATAGAGATGCGCATTCCCATATAGATATACACCACAATCATTTGCAGGGTCCGTTTCAGGGGGTTTTTGCTGATCCAAACGTCACACATAACCATCTAAATATTTATAAAAATACGGTGCTGGGGATTAATCGTGCAGGAGCTAGTGTAGATATCAACCCGAACCATAACTTTGGGATTAGGCTTTTATGCGCCGCAAACAATAGCAGCGTTTATAAAAACACCGTCTCTGATTTTAACAAAGGCGGGATATACAGCGGCTACTCAGTATCGCCGCTAGCCTTTACTAAGGGCTTCAGCGTTGAAGATAATGACATTTTACGATGCTTAGAGGATTCTATATTTATTATAAATCACGAGTCCGGCCTAAAATGCAGAGGTAACACTATTGACTTGGCCGCAGATAATACGCGGGGCATTTTTATCGACGGTGCCGACCGGTTAGTATGCTCTGATAATGAGATCACCGGCAATGGCCCTGCTAGCGAGTGCGCAGGTATAAGGATTGAAAATGGGGCGGTAACTGTAATAACAGGCCAAGCAAATGAGAATAGAGTTTACGACTGTCAGTATGCTATTGACATACAAAACGGATCAGGCTTTGATCTATTCGATAACACGCTAAAAAACAACGCCACACCATTTATTATTATCGGGCCGACAGCTTCAGTAAACCACGAAAGAAATGTGAAGTTCGATTCTGGATGGGTTGCGATTAATGCAGGTTCTGAGGTTTCCAGCGCTCACAATTTATCCATCATACCTACCAATATAGAGTTGTTTGTCTCTCCAAACTCAGATGGATCGTCAATGCGCAAGGCTGTACTCAACACCTCAGGGGCAACTTCAGGAGTATGGATAACAGAAATTGGAATTTCAACAATGCTGGTCAGGGCTGGGTCTGCCGGAGCTATCGCAGGCATAAGCGCAACCGGAATTTACGGAGTAGCGGCAGCTAACGGCTATTTTAGAGTTAAAGCAACAGCATAATACAGGCCTAACTCTCCATCATTCTCAATATAGCCAAGTCCGCCTTATAAGCGGCTTGGTTAGCTTGCTC
>Ga0196887_1000838_pt1 | contig 13958 bp, 14 predicted proteins | sample VirMetDEL_Mar_31_FD_169094 | JGI IMG/M metagenome (GOLD analysis project Ga0196887, IMG submission 169094) | Aqueous microbial communities from the Delaware River and Bay under freshwater to marine salinity gradient to study organic matter... | ecosystem: Environmental > Aquatic > Marine >... | reverse complement strand
GTCTTCAGACAAGTCTAATATAGATTCTCTAAAGAATGATTTAAAATTACTGAAAAGTGCTTCAAAGTCTAAAACGTTAAATGATCAGTTAGAGGTTATACTTAGCGTTTCTAATTTTTCTTTAAAAAACTCTTTATACAGAAATACTTTTTTTAAGCTTGGTGATTCAGGTCTTAAGATAAATAAAGATTCTGATTTAGAGGCTTACTCTGATTCCATTATTGGACTTAGTAAGTCTACAATAAAGTCTAATTTAAAGGCTGTATATGACTCTGTTTCTAAAAACGTAAGAGACATAAGTAAGCTTTGGTATGATGGTGCTAACTTGATAGCTCAAGATATGGCTTCGTCTTATGGCGTTTCTTTAGAACAAGCTTCAGCTATTATAGCAACTCAGTCACCTCAAATGCCTTGGTTTGACAATTTACATTTAGCTGATGTAATAATGGACGTTCTTCATAATAGAAAAGAAGAAGTGTTCAGCCAAGAAATGTTTGACTATTATGTGGAAAAATCAGAGGGGTACGCAAGCCAAAAGAAATATATACCTGAGATTAAAAAATCTATAGGTAAAAAGCTTTCAGAGTTAAACCAATTTGATAAAGCTATATTTGTTAGAGCGTATTTTGATTTGTATTTAGATAGAAAAGCTCCTGTTAGAATACCTACAGGGACTACAGTTGAGTTTAATCAAACTTCAAACTCGTCTTTCGGAGGTTACGGTACTATTGCTAAAGCTGTATCTGTATTTGAAGATGGTAGCATGGAGAATATTTCTAATAATATTGGTAACGCCAATAAGGTTAGAAACTTTTATTTAAATATAGCAAATCCTAAAGACAAAAGAGCTGTAACTATAGATACCCACGCTATGGCTATAGCACTATTTAAGCCATTAGCCTCTAATGATAATGAAGTAAATTTTGGTCCTGCTTCTTTTGCGGTTTATGCAGACGCCTACAGAGAACTAGCTAACGAGATTGGCATTGAAGCTAGATCTCTTCAGTCTATTACGTGGGAAGCAGCTAGAGCTATATTCCCTGCCAAGAAAAAAGCTGACCCTAAATACAAAGAAAAAATTAATAGTTTCTGGTCCAAATACAACGAAGGATCATTACCTTTGTTTGAGGTTCAGAATTCTATATTTAAAATAGGTGACAACCCTAATTTAACAGAATGGTCTAACTATATAAACAACTTAAAAGATGAAGAAAATAGAGGAAATGTCTCTGGAAGAGTTTCTAGACTGGGAGGAGTTGACGCCTCCATTCAATCACGAGACAACACAGTACCTGATGAGCGAGTTTCCGACGCAAGAGAAAAAGATACTTTCTCTGGCAGAGGACCAGACGTTGACATTACTGACGGAATAAGAGCTCAAGCACCAAACGTAGAAGAGGTTGTATGGGAAGAGTCTAAGATTGGTAAAGGTGATAGAGCCATAACCAACAGAAACGATGCTGTACAGAAAGCTGCTAACGATTACTTCGCTAGAGATATTGAGTATGAAGAGTACTTGAAAATAGTTAAAGACAACAGCCTGATTAAACCTATAACTGAGTTTATGGAGCCTGCTTCTTTAAGTAACGTTGAGTTTGCTATAGGTAAGAAGTCCATAAGCAAAAAGACAGGTGAAAGCATGATAGACGTTCCTATTGAGGAGGGTCGTGAAGTTGGCGTAAGGTTAGACATAAACGCTTACGTTGATAAAAACACTTGGGTTGTTACTGTCCACGACAGTAAAGTTAAAAGAGATGGTAGTTTAGATGTTGGTGGTTCACCTATATCTTATACTAACGTAGCTAGAATAAAAAACGTAACCTTTGCGTCAAATCCTGGTGCTGCTCTAAACATTGCTAGAGGTAGATCTAAAGCTACGATAGCTAGGATAATGGGTAACTGGAGTCCATTAGAAGGAGATACTCCAGAAGCTAGAGCAGAGAACGCTAAGAGTATTATTGTTGAAGTTATGAATGACCCATCTTGGGTACAGGTTGGTATGAATCCATTCAGACATTCTTACTTCTACGACAGGCTAGATGGTATGCCTGTAGTTAAGGCTGATGAAGTTGTTCAGATCGGTGGGTTGGTTTACGCTAAGAATGCTGAGAAGGTTAGCCCACTTGACGAAAGGTTTAGAGACTCTAAGTCTGGGCTTAGATTCCAAGCTCCTGTAGATGAGTCTAACGTTGCTTATAGAGCAGGTGACTTAATAACAAAACCTGAGCAGATAGGTAAATTTGGAGGTGGAAACAGAGATACAGGTCATTTCGGTACAGGATTTTACTTTTTTGGTAAAGAAAAAGATGCTGTAAAGTATTCTAAGATAGGAGACGCTTCCAATAGACCTGTTATACAATTAAACCTAAGCAATTACAACCTTGCAAAAGGAACTTTAAAGCTACACGATGAACTTAAATATATAAACAACACGACAATAAAAGCAGGGGAGATAGTTAGAGAAATAACTTCTAGTGATATTGAACTGGTTGCAAAAATTTCAGGAGTTAAGGTTAAGGAGGCAGACCCAAATCCTTATGAAGAATTTTCCTCAATAAGGAACAATAAAGATTATGACGCTAAAGTATTAGAAATTGGAAAAGAGGCTGTAGACAAAGGTCTTCGTGATTACATGAACTTTGAAGATCAAAGGCAAGCACCTTTTTATGAGTTAGCTGAAGACATAAACTCTGAGTTAAATTCTGAAGGAAATATTGATACACCCTCAACACTAGTAATGAAGGCTTTAGGCTTTGAGGGCGTAGATTCTAGGGGGACCAAGCTAGATACAGGGCAATATGGTACTGTTGTTTATGAAATAAAAGACACAAGTCCAGACGTAAGGTTCCAAGCTCCTGACGGCGTTTCTGGAGAGATCGAAACAGGTAGTCCTTTTACGTTTACCTATAACAAGAATCCTGAACAAGCACCTGACATGGGGTCTATGTTTGGTCAAGATGTAGAACCTACAGGGGATTACGTGACTAGAAGTGAAGGCTTTACTCCAGAGGGGTTTGAGTCTGGATTAGTTACAGCTAAAAAACCTTTAGTTATAGATATAACTGATGAGACTCAAGTATCTTACAAGAATGACTTATCTGATAGTTACGATGGTAAAACAGGTCAGGAGCTATCTGACGCTATAAAAGAAGATGGATTTGACAGCATAGTAACCTTAAGAGAAGACGGATCTACTGGAGAGATTATCCTTTTAGATGATCAAAGATCTGTAAGGTTTAAAATTGAAGACACTGATGGTCAGACTAATGTCTACAGAACTGGTCTAGCTGCCATAGCTTGGGATATAGGTATGAATGTAATTAACGCTGACTACAATGCTGGTAAGTACATTACTGGGATTAAAGATAAGGATAGAGCTTACGATATAAGACTATCTACATTACTTGGCAAACCATTTGGTACTCACTCAAACGAGGAGATAAAAGAGATAATGGTTCGTAGTAAGTCAGAGCTTAACCGTCAACTATTTAGAGTAGACCAGAACTCCAAGGCTTTAAAGAGAGCTATTAAGGATACTGATTATACTGCTCAAGAAATAGATGACTTACTCCACAACTACGACAAGATCAAAGCCATGGAGGATGGGGATGTGAAAAAAGCCCTTGTAGAAATGCGTAAGCACATTGACCTACTTAGTAGAACTTTGATAGACGAAGGTCTAGTGCAGGGTCAAACACAATTTACCATAGATAGTAATATGGGTGTTTATGTGAGTCGATCTTACAAGCAATTCCAGAACAAGGGTTGGGAGCAAACAGATAATGACATTATCAAAAGAGTTAAAGACTTCCTTTACAAAGAAGCAAAAAAAGATAACCCTAATGCTACAGAAGAACAACTAACAGGAATAGTTAAGTTAGCTTACAGAAAGCTTAAAGACAATAAGGACTTTGACTACTTCTCAAGTAAGGACTCAAACTTAGCTGGGCTATCTAGAGTTAATAGCATATTTAAGGAGAAGAAACTTATACCAGAAGAGATTAGAGAGTTCTGGGGCGAGATAGACAACCCTTTATATAACTACAGCTCTACTGTAAGAAAGATGGCTCAAGATGTTTCTGCTGAAAGAATGTATAAAGAACTTATGGAGGTCGGAGATGGGAAGTTTCTATCTAACGAGCAGACCGCAGAGTTCTACAACGAGATTACTGGAAACAAATGGGGTAGTCTAAACGGAAAGTTTGTTGATGAGCAGATGTTCTCTGTTATAAACCAGATAGATAAAAAGATAAACTCAGAAGGTTTCGGCAAAGTTCAAGCTGCTTATATGAAGTTAGTGTTGTTTAACAAAAAGATGAAGACGATATACAATATCGGTACTCACGCTAAAAACGTTATTGGTAACACTGCTTTCGCCATGATGAATGGTCATATAAACTTTGATGCTGTTAGCGTTTACGAGAATGGAAAGACAGCCATAAGAGCTGTTAAGACAATGAAGGATGATGACGTTAAAGCTTTGTATGATAAACTTGTAGGGCTAGGTGTTGTTAACTCTTCTGCGTCACTCCAAGAGATACGTGGTATTGCTGAAGACTTATCAAGAAATGATTTTGACTTTAATGACTTTACATCCAAAGGTACCACCTTCTCTAAAAAGGTTAAGCAAGCCCCTAAGAAGTTTGATAACTGGATAACTGAGTTATACCAAAAGGAGGATGACGTTTGGAAGATCTTTGGATTCTTAGCTGAGAAGGGTAGGTATATAGATGCAGGCTTAGATGTTAAAACCGCAGAGGAATTAGCAGCGAAGAACATTAGAAACACTTACCCTAACTACGATAGAATCCCTCGTGTTATTAGAGCGTTAGGTAGATCTCCTCTTGTAGGTTCATTCGTTGCGTTCCAAGCTGAGGCTGTTCGTAACGTAAAGAACACTATACAACTAGGGTTCCAAGAGGTTAGTAGTGACAACCCTAAAATAAGAGCTATAGGAGCTCAGAGAATTGCTGGTACTGTAGTTACCTCTACACTAATGGGTAGCTTGCAGATACAAACAGCTCAGTTGCTAGCTCAGTCGCTAGGATTCTTAAGTGAAGATGAAGAAACATCAGAGTCTAAACTTATTAGAATACTGATGCCTATATGGGATGCTACAGGAAACTTAGTAGTTTGGAATAGAGGTAACCTAGATACAAAACAGTTTAAGGGTCAGTCTACTCCTGATCGTTACTTTGATTATATTAACTTCTCCAGTACCTCTGGTATAGGTTATATTAAAGATGTCTTTAGGCTAGCGTTTACAGATATAGATACTGTAGCTGGTAAAGAGTCCGTACTTAGAGTTGCTGAAAAGATCTACGAACCATTCTTAGGTAAAGAGATGACTGCAGGTATCGTACAAGAGGCTTTGGCTAACAGGAACTCAAAGATATTCAAGGAAACAGACTCTAACCTAGAGAAGGTTTGGAGTGTAATTTCATATATAGGTAATAAGGTGCAGCCAGGTATAACAAAGTCTGGTGCCAGAATAACCAAGGCTGCCTTAGACATGGAGAAAGACCTAGTTACTGGATACGAAGTTCTAGCCTTACTAGGTATTAGAATATCTAGGATTAATGTAAATAAGAACCTATCTTATAAAGGTTACTTCATTAACAAAGAGATGGTCGAGTCTGTAGGTAGGGACGCTATGAAGGATGAGTCTACGGTTAGGGCTAAAGCCAGAGAGGATGAGGACTTTGATAATAGACTTAATCAGTTAGCAGATGTTATATCTTCGGCAAGCTACCAAGGTTTAAGTGGTGAAGACATTAGAAATATCCTTAGATATAAGGGCGATGAAAGCACTCGATCTGGTCTTAGTGAAGCTGTAATTATGGAAGCATACAACAGACACTTATTAAGATATGACCCTGACGTTATAAATGTTGAGTAAAAGACAGTAATTCAAATAATTAATTACTATATTTACAGTACTTCAAAACTTTCATAGTTTTTGGTTTTTGGTTGATTTGGAAGGAGGGGTGGTTCCCTCCTTTTTTCTTTAAACAACAATATGGAAATAGGAATACAATTAATCGAAGGATTTGTATTAGGGTTCAGAAGTTTTGCCCCAAAGGAAGAGATGCCCTATAGCGAGATACAAGTATTCGTAGGGTTCATTTGTTTCTATGTGGTGTGGGACTAAGAGTCTATACCGTATGGACAGATCCTGTTAAAGAATACTTCGTCAAGGCTTTTTATGATAGTGGCTATCTCACTCCACTTCTTCTCACCATCTTCTCTAGTCTTAGTATCTGAAGGAGTTCCTGTTCCAAGGTTACTCCATATAGTTGCGTTCTGAGCCAATAGCTTATCAATCCTTGCTCTTACTGATTTGTTTGTGTAGTAAGGACTACTACCATCTTTACGTGTCTTCATATCTTTAATATCCTGTTAGTAATTTAAGTACGTCGTTTATAGCCTTGTGTCTATGGTTATCTTCTAGGACTATCTTATATACGTGAGGGCTATCCTTCAACTTAGAAATCTCATCTATCGCTGAGTTAAAAGAATCCTTAAGATCTATCTGCTGGTTGTCCCCACAGAAGATCATTATAGAATTTCTACCTAACCTTCCTAAAGCCATTCTAAGTTGTGCCTTAGTTAAGTTCTGAAACTCATCTACAATAACTACAGCTTCATCAAAGGTACGACCTCTGAAGTGAGATAGTGATACTAACTCCACCTCTTCAGAATCAACCATAGTCTTTATCTTCTCAGGCTTGTTGTATACCTTCCTCATGTTAGACATGATAGGTACAAGCCAAGGCTCTAGCTTCTCTTTCTCTGTGCCTGGCAGGAATCCGTTATCCTCAGTGGCTACAGTAGGTCTAGTGATAATAATTTTATTATACTGCCTCTTAAAGAACATATCTAAAGCGACTTGCACAGCTAGAAGGGTCTTACCAGATCCTGCTCTACCAACTACAAAGCTGAAGGCGTGACTCATGATGTTCTCCTTAGCTAGCTTCTGCTCGTCAGATAAAGTTATGTTAAACTTTACGTTCCCCTTTGGGGGTTTTTTAGATTTATTATCCATCTACGATCCGCAAGCTTCACAATCTTCGTCGTCAATGCTGCAAGCGTCAGGCTGGTCGCCATCTTCTAAGTCTACAATCCACGAGTCAAATGTATCATTTGATGATTCTTCTGATCTTTTTAATTCGTCCTTCAACGCTTTGTTTTCTTCGTTCATTTGTTTGTTTTTTTAGAAAAGGATGAGCCCCTGCTCAAGATGAGTTCAATAGTAGTGTTAACTTCTTTTTGATTCGATGGGATGTAAACGTCTAAGTCTTGACCTGTATCATGTAGATACTTCAAGAACAATTTAAATCTCATCTTAAACTCTGGGGTTCTCAGTCCTTTTGTTTCAATAATAAATCCTTGATCTAAGTTAATAAAGTCTGGGGTGTAGGATATATTCCTGATGTTACCCGTCTTTTCTTTGTAGGTTTTTTTGCCCTTGGTGACACCTTTATCCATAAGAAAACCCTTGAACTTAAACTTCTCTATAAGCTCAAAGGTCTTTCCTTCGTATTGATTAGGTATTCCAGCCTTCTGAAGAGCTCTGTAGCAGTATAATTCTAGACCTGAAGCAAACGTTATTCCGTCTACTGTGTGTTTCTTAGCTCTAGTTATCTGCCTACCTTTTCTTCTCTTGTATCGCATAGGGGCAATTTACGAATAAATTACTTCTTTCCCCTGTTTCTCGCACGATTTTTAGACTGACCCTCCATGACTAGCTTGCCTGATTTAGTATGAGAAGCGTCCTTACCATCACCCTTCTTACCCTTCTTCCTATTAAAAATGTTTAGCTTTACACGATAGTTTTTTCTCTCCTCAGATGAGGCGTACTCTTTATCGTATGCAGCTTTCTTCTTTCTAGAAGCTGGGTTCTTCTTGTAATTCTTAGAACTCTTACTCGTACCGTTAATCTTTCCTGCTAATTTATTTCGTGCCATTATATAATTATTTTATAACGTGCAAGGTACGAATTATTTTTCTTTCGGCTGTACGGTGGTGATGCCAAATATGTACTTAGCAATCTGATCTGCGTTCTCTAATAGAGATTTTTCTGAATTACTACCAGATAGCGTAGCAGCTAACTCTACTGACTTAGCCCTCATCTCACAGTCAAACTTCATTAGTTTGATCTTTTGCTCTGCGTTGTTTTGTTTTTTTTTCATCCTTAGAATTTAATTGTAGTTAGTAAATCTATATCTATATAGAATAACAATTCTCTATCCCATATAGAGCCTTTCCTTGGCTTTTTCATTCCACCCCACATTACTGTAGCGTTTGTTATTTCGTGCATCCAGATGTAAGATATAGCGTCTTTAAACCTCCAAACTATACACAGTGGCAAGTCTCTATGTAACGCCTCTTTCTGGCAGTGTTGTATTTTTCTTACAGATGTCCTGACTCTATCTACCTCGCTGACGTTAAACTTCATGCTTTTAACTTCACAAAGGGAGACAACCTTCATAGTTCTATTATCTAGAATCTCTGCGTCTACAGGAGCGTACTTATCTAGTTGCTTGAACGTTAAGTCTTTACCTTCGATAAGTATTCTTAAAGTCTCTTCCTCTCTAGTCCTATCCTCGCTGGTCTCAAACCTAGGCTCCTTTCTCATGGTCTCTCATGTTCCATTCGTAACTATACGTAGTAGGTGATGGTTCTGTATGATTCCTAACCCTATCCATCTCGTCTCTTAATACTTGTAGTAGTATAAAGTAGCCTGTAAGATCCATAAGGTCGTTCTCACTAAGGTAGTTACTCTTACTCTTGATCCTATTAATTTTGTCGTTGATCCTAGCCTGAATAGCATACATAGGCTCCACCTCGAATAGTACTCCTTTATCGAAGACTGAGTTACCATAAGACCTATTCTTCTCTAGGAGTAAGTCTCTGATTTCGTCACATTTTTGTTTGATTTTTTCCTGCATCTCTCTTGAATTAAATTTAACTTCTACTTAACTTTTACTGGTCTGCTTATGTGTATGTTTGTACCATGAATAAATTCACAACGTTTACATACGTCGCCATCATGATAGTGGCGTACCTTTACGGCACATTGCTGTAGGGGGAAGAATCGAACTTCCACGTAGAGGTTAGCTAAAGGACAAGTTGTGCACATTGGTGGTCAACCCTCTATCCTAAGTTTATTCCTTGATCTACGCCCACGAGACAGGTGGGTGTGTCTGCCAGTTTCACCACCCTACAGTGTTTGTTACTTGAGTATTTTTCTGTACTCTACTACTGCTACAAACACGCAGATTAAGACTACAGATAGGTAAATCATTTCCATATTTTCAGTGCTTTAATAAAGTGCAAAGATATTAAAATATTCAACCCTTTACTATTTAATTTTCAATTAGTTAGTAGTAAGAACGAGGAGAAACTCCCACAGCCTCTCCCCGACTCTCACGTGTTGATTTCTAAATCCCGTTAGAAATGCCTGCTTCCTAGGGCAGGACTTTTTGTGCCCAACTCACGCTTGGTACTCTCGTATGTCAGCAGCACTCACGTAGCTTGCTCACGCACTAAGGCTAGACAATAAATTATAGTAGAGGCATCACGTACCACGAATAGCCTTGGGGTTGCAACCGACTTGTTACAGTTTAAGGTCTAGGTCGTAAACCCCCCTCCACTTGCTGATTCTTAATGAACATCGTGAGACAGACAAATAAAGTCGTGCTCAATGATGCCAGTAATTTTTATCTCAACCTCGTTGGTAGATTTGCATCTTATCCTTAAGGTATTCATCAAGTGATTAATTTTATATAGTTCTTCAGGAGTTCTTCCCGTCGTACAAGTCGTGTATGCTGATTTTTTCCAAGCCTTTGCTGGCTTCTTTATCCCCTTCACGTAACGAATAACTCTCCACTCGTAGTTTATCGTAGTATGATATATTTCCTTCTTCATTTCTTAGAATGTCTACTAGTATATCTAACTTACCCTCCATGGAGGTGTACTTATCTTCAAGTATATTTAATAATGATTTCTTCATAACGTCCTCTTGCTCTTTAGTTACTACATCAACCTTATCCTTAAGTTCTTTAATTTCAGGATCGAACCTATAACTACTTACTACATAATTGTAGTTATGTATTAGAGTAGAGTGGTGAAGACCCATCAGCTCTCCCATCCTTGTCCAACCCATGTTGTATCTCTCCCTAAGTAGGTACACTAATATCTTCCTAGCGTTAACCCTCTTCTTCTCTCTCGTATTCTTTAATATCCCTGCTTTAGATAATCCCGTAGCGTTAGATACTACTTGTATTAAATTCTCAAATGCTTTCTCGTGTTTCATATCAGTTCTTTAATTAAGGTTTTTGTTGCGTAAATAATAAATATTAATCCCATTGCAAAGTCTATGGTTTCCATGTTGTCATAGTTAGAATGAATCTGTTGGTTGTGCTGCTATAAATTTCTCTTCGTAATCTGCTGGGTCACTAAACTTGGTGTATTCCTTCTTAAACCTAAGAGGTAGTGTTCCCGTACCAATGTTCCTACCCTTAGCAAATATAAGGTCTACAAGTCCCTCTGTAGGTTGTCCTGCGTCGTCTGTCATTATACCGTAATACTCTGGTCGGTATACAAGCATAACAATATCTGCTGCTTGCTCGATCTCTCCTGACTCACGAAGATCGGATAGACTTGGTCTACAACCATCTCTTCTCTCTACACCCCTACTAAGCTGCGATAGAGCTACGATAGTTACGTTCAGCTCTTTAGCTATGTTCTTAAGCTCACGAGCTACTACAGCTACCTCCTGCTCTCTAGATGCTCCCGTAGCCTTAACAAGTTGCAGGTAATCCACTAAGAAAAACTTAACATCCTTTGTGATAACGTACTGACGTATCTTGTTGAGGAGGTATCGAAGGGACGAGTCTTTACACTCATCTATGAATAGGCTTGTATTCTCAAGCTTACCTATAGCCCTATCGACTCTCGTAAGTTCTTGGTCTTCAAGGGTTCCCTTCATTATATACCTATTATTAACCTCACTCTCAAGGGACACTAATCTTTGTAACAACTGCGTATCACCCATCTCGTATGAGAATACTGCCGCAGGGACGCCTGCCTTGGCACAGTTGTAGCAGAACGATAACCCTAGGGATGTCTTACCCATAGATGAAGCACCACCTATGACTATAAAATCAGTCTCTTGCCACCCACCAGTAAACTTATCTACAGACTGGAATCCAGTAGGTAGACCGATCATGTCATCTGAGTCCATCCTTCTTCGGATGTCATCGTGCAACACCTTTAGTTGTTTCTTGATGTCGGGTATATCACTACCCCTGACCTCTGATATAGGCTTGAGTTCTGATTCTATAAAGTCAAGGATGCTAAACAAGTCCTCGTTCTTGTTAATCTTATTACTTGTGAGGTCAATTAGTTTCCTAAGCCTGACCTTCTTTTCTTCTTGTGATAGGTACAGAACTAAGTGTTCTGTATTGTAGTGACTGAAATCTTTAGCGTAGCACTCAGCTATTCTATAGTCAGCCATAGAATCCTTAACTAAGGATGATAGCACAACCATATCAACTACCTCACCTTTATCTAATCTATCTGATACAACTCCGTATATCTTTCTGTTTAAAGGATCTGAGAATATGTCTCTATTAATTATACTATGGTTATCGTAATACTCTTTGGTGTAAGTCATGATACGACCAAGTAGCATTACCTCCATCTCTGTATTATCTTTCATCGGTATGGTATTTTGGTTTAACGTATCGGTTTGTTTTCTTGGTGTCTAATTTCACTTCACTCTCCCAACCTCTATTTCTTATCCAAGTTGATGGCATCTTTCTATACTGCTTATCTGGCGTAGAGTCCACGTATGCCTTTACACCTTTAACTGCTTCAAGCATATCTTCTAGCGTTAGGTTCATAAAAGAGGTTCTTGCTCTACCTTTATCTACTCTTTTGTCGTATAGATTCCAAAACATCTCAAAGCCTTTTTCTTTTCTCTCATCTTCCTCAGCCTGCTTCTCCTGAGATTCAAAGCGAGCATCTGTGGTATTAAGGCAATGATTGATATTGTTAAAAGAAGCCAGAGCCTCCATCTCGTTGTTAAAGATAGCATCATGTTTGTTGTCTGTAAAGTGAAAGTGTATAGTACGACCATCAATCTCTACAAAATTTAATCTATCTGTAATTATTATGTCTGTATCTGATACTCTTAATCTCATAGTGACAGTGGTTTTTGGTTAGGGTTTAAAAAAGGAGGGGACTGAGCCCCTCCAATAATTAAAACGGTAGATCGTCAACCTTCTCTTCAGCTTTCGCTTCAGGTTTAAAGGTGTCTACTTCAACGTAGTGAGTCTTACCGTACTGGTCAGCACCATCACGTTTCTTTGCGATTTTCAACTTGATGTACTTTTCTCCATTGTAGTCGAAGATGTGTTCACCAGCTTCACTTTTAAGTTTGGTTAGGTTTAAAGAAAACTCTACCAAATCTCCATCGAACTTCTCAGTTCCGTTTGCAACGTAAATTTTTTGTGTGTTACTCATAGCTTTCAGCTTGATTAAAATAATTAACTAATGCCTCCCTTTGCGTTATATGTAAATACCTTGCGATTTTTCTAACGTGCTTAACTTTAAACTCGTCAGGTTTATCTAAGTATTTATATAGGGTAGGTCGACTTAACCCTATTCTTTCAGATAGCCAAGATATATTTAAATCAGCCTCTTTTAATGCGTCTTTTAATGTCATAGTGTATCCATTACAAGGTGTTCTTCAACAACCTCTTCGTTATCAATAAAGAACCTTCTATATGTATCAAGTAGATACTTATACTCATCTCTACCCCTTGCAAGAAAGTCTTCTCCTGCGTAGAATATAGATACGTTATATGGTCTTTCTTTCTCTTGTGTTATAAACACGAACTCATCACAATTAAACCCATCCATATAGAATGCTGACTGCCTATCGTAGCCGTACTTCTTACAAGATCCACTGAACCCATAAAAGCTACCATCTCCCGTAGTCTTGAGGTCTACAAGGGTGCTACCATTTCTATAGTCAGCCTTACCTTTACAGAACACTCCAGTGTCTGGGTCTTCCCAAGCGTTAGCTATCTCCCTCTCTCCTTGCGATTGAAGGAGGTCTCTTACCTCAGCATGAGAGAATAGAACGTCCTGCATACGCATGATTCTGTCGTATTCTTTCTGTAGGATAATAGTAGGTGCGTCAGGGTTCTCAGCCTTAAAGTCTTTGTACCCCTTAGTAGTCCTTGTTGCAGAAGCAAATACCTTAACTTTGTCGTTAAACTCGTTAGGCTCAAGCATAGCTACGTGGTACGCCCTACCAAAGATCATCGGGAAAGTTTCCAACCTAAGCTCAGGGTGGTCTCTCATCATCTTATAGGTTCGAACATCTTTCTTTATCAACCCCAACTGAGAATTTGTAACAAAGTCATAGTCTGAGTAGTAGAAAGAGTCGTCCTCTAACTTACTTATAAAGCTATCTAAAGCCATTACGCTAAGGTTTGGGATAGTTTAAGAACCTTCTTAAGGTTGTCAGACTGAGTCTTGGTAAGTTCGTAGCCGTTCATTTTCTGCTTAACTACATCTCCTTTGCCGTCCTCAATAGCTTTAAGCATATTCTTATACTTATCTGATGTCAACTTAGGTTTAGATGCTGGTGCTGACGATTGCTTACGTGCTGGTGCTTTATCTACTGCACTATTACCATCATCATCTCCCGTAACAACACCTACAAAAGATGCTAAAGCGTACCTACGAGCATAGCTAATTGCTGAACCTACACCATGAGCATCCTCCTTACAAGGAATGTAGCACGTAGATTGTAGATACTCTCCACTTGAATGTGACATGATAGTGGTTACACCACCTACGTCGGTAGGCATCTGTACTATTGCTAACTCGTTCTCAGCCAATAGAGACCTAACTGAGTCCCATACTGCACCTACGTCCAC
>Ga0196887_1000836_pt1 | contig 13995 bp, 18 predicted proteins | sample VirMetDEL_Mar_31_FD_169094 | JGI IMG/M metagenome (GOLD analysis project Ga0196887, IMG submission 169094) | Aqueous microbial communities from the Delaware River and Bay under freshwater to marine salinity gradient to study organic matter... | ecosystem: Environmental > Aquatic > Marine >... | reverse complement strand
CTTTTCTATTTGTCGGCCAAGGTAGGTGGTTATCTATCCCAATACCGAGATCCAAATCTGTTGCTAGAATGATGTTAATGGTCATGATTAGCATTTTCTCCAATGACTCAACTCAAGAGTCCCTTGCAGGCCTTGATAAGTATTTTGATCTATGATGAGTTGAATTTCAGCAGCTTTGAACCCAGATAATACCATATCATTGATATCATTAGCAACAATATTCGATGGCCATATACAAACTTTATGCCCACGTTTCAAGCATTTATCCATCTTATCGACAATTTGTGTGTTACGAGGCTCATTATCAAACACAAAGACACCATTATCGGGATTTTCCACCCCAAGCGTGTTACCATCCGACCCAGCCATTGCAACACAGTTGTGGAGAAATAATGAGTCAATGGGTCCTTCAACTATGTAATATTTTGATTCAAAATCAATCTTATCAATGCCAAATATCTTAGGAAAGTCATCATCAAGCATTATAGTGATATATCTAAGCTTTTCTTTGGGATCGAATGATCGTCCCTGAAATCCAAACATCCTCCCCGTTTTATCTAGGAAAGGTAGGATCAAACGCGGCTTATCATTCTCCCTATCGAGTTTGCCTGGTAACATCGAATTAACCCATTTAGCAAACTTGGGGACAAAGTATATTCTATAGTGCTCTTTAGTTGGTATCTTGCGGCGCATCACATAGTCGCGTGCACCATGTCCAGCCCTCAATTGGCTAATCTTCTGGATCTTGCGTAATGGGGATGATGATGGGTGAAACTTTGGCTGCTTCATAGTTAATTTATCAAGGGGTTTGATAGCTTCTCGAGGAGTCCTAGTAAGGGTTCGCTCTAGAGCCATATCAACAACGTACTCTTGGTATAAAGCTGGATTGACTCTTTCTAAAAGCTTCCGCATAGGTAAAGAGGCACCACAGTTGTGGCAGTAGAATATCGCTGAGTTATCCTTTTCAAGGATCCAACCTCTGGCTTTAGACTTTGACGTCTTGCTATCCCCACAAATGGGACACCTCAGATTTGCTCTATATGGAGAGTTGGACTTGACAACAAACCGTTCTGTACGCGTCGACAAAATGCCCGCATACTTTAAATCTATTAGATTCAATTGGTATCCTATTATTTGCATGGCTGTAATAGCCATTATACCCAAGCCGTAAGGTATGGCAACAGCTTATTTAGGACTTGAATTTCTGAGAAAGAACGGCATAGGGTAGGTGTCCTCGTATATAGTCTTCCGCTGAGCCTGCCCCCTTGAGCTGTGTATATTCACTAATTCACATGTATACTCAAGGACGAAATATACAGCCCAGCGCGGTGTGGCGGAATGGCTACTTGTGGTTGGTGTGGGTGCATCAAACACCATTCTCAAACGTGTCATATCGGTGCTGATCTGTCGTAAGGGATCGAAACGACCACCATTTATGATATTTCCTCCAGGCTCGATGAACAATATGTGACCCTCTTTTAGTATACAATGGGATCCCATATCTGTGCGTTCAATCACTACGTTGACGGCCATCTGCCCTCCGACAAACACTGGCTCCTCAACGTATGATAAGCCTCGGGGTTGCCTTAATACTCGATCCTCCCCTAATGCTTCGATAATCAGCTTATAGTTGCGATCGACACCAAGCTCATGTCTTGCTTTAGATATGACGACGTCCCCGTACAAAGTCCACAATCCAAGAACCATGGTTGTTAGGATGAATGATAGTGGCACACCTATTAACGTGGCGATCCATATACCATCTTTTAAGTTGGCAATATTATTTCTGAATTGTGACACGACTACCTCCGCATCAACTTTTCGATAGCACGACTACCGAACCAGAACCCGATTATTGCTCCGAATATTGCAGCGGTTTGATCATCCCAGATGATGGGCATCAAGTCTGACCAGAGCAGCGAATTTGCTAACCAGTCTTCTGCGCCCACTGTCCTCATGGCTGCTAGAACAGCCACAACTTTGATAAAAAGGAAAAGAAAGAAAAATAGGTAGGTGATAACAGGTCTGACAGAGCGTCTAAGTGTGTTGATGAAGCCGCCGCCATCGAGAGTAGCATCATGATCGCGAAGAGATTTTCCCTCGTCAGCGTCTGCTCGAGCATCGATAATATCAATTGCCCTTTGTGCGTCTTGTTGTGCATAACGTGCTTTCAGTGCAAGGAGTTGACTCTCATGCTTTAATTCGTCTCGGCGTTGTAAATACGACAAGACTCCAGGCAGGATAGAGGTTAAGCCTCCAGTCAATGTTCCTAATATGGAGGCTAATATCATCACTTTTCCTTTAAGCGTTTGAGAATCTTATTCTTTTTTTTATGTCTTCTCATTTGCCGAGAGTTAAAGCCTGGTTCTGCCTTATCTTTCGGTCCCACCCCTATTCCTGCTATATTGCCTCCTCCAGCACTATTAACAGGTACCTCCTCAAGTAGTTGGAAGTTATTCTCCACATATACAAAATATTCATTGAACGTCGATTGAATGTCTTCCTCAACAATCAATCTCTGATTGATTGTATTTATATGTTCTGACTCTTTGATTAAGTACAGAGCAGCAGCATAAGTCGCAATGCGGGTCTTTCCTCCTGGTGCTTTTTCAATGATTTTCTTTAGTTTTGAAATCATCACATCAAACTTGCCCCAAGCTTTCCGCTCTTCGATCGTCTTAAGATCCCGTCTCTTCCTCAAGATGTCACCATTATCATCAATAATTCCAAGCTTAAATGCATCCCACTCACTGAAGGGGGTAGCAAGCCTTTTGATTAAATTATAAACCAGAAATAGATCTACTAACATTAGATTGCTCTCAATTCATTTATTATAGTCTGATCTAGCGGTATATCAGAAGCTATGATTCTACTGTTATCATATTCCATTGATGGTGGCATGAAATTGAGGAATACGACAAACGGTTTTAGATACTGGTGATATCCACTGAGCTTCATAAATAAAATCGGGGTAGCTTGAGCACCAAAGCAGTTATATAGAATTATCAGGTGATTCAGAATTAGTCGCACCTTCAAGTCTCCACTATCATCATATCTCTTGAATAATCTCTTGAGATACTGTATACGTTTTAGATCATCGTGAAACTCGTCAATCCCCGCAGCCCTCTTCACGTCATAATATTTAGCCGCGAATAGTAAGAAGTTATCTTCTGCTAATGTCATTAATATATCACCATTTTTATATATGATTGGGGCCTCAGATAGTTGAGGCCCCAATGTTCACTTAGTCTTCTACAACAGTATCTTCAGTTGTTGTGTTGCCCGTTGGGCCAAGGTCACCCGCCTCAACTGCTGTACGAGACATGGCAACAAGAGTTTCAGTTACGTGACGAGTAACTGCCCCACCATTGGTCGTGTGTGTGCTATACAGGTTCCAGCCTGGTGTTCCCAAGCCTTTCGCAATGTTATTTGCTACCTGAGCTTCATCACTGTCTACAAAGTAAGTCTTTGCTTTATCAGCTGTAGATAGGTATAGAGGAGCGCTGTTTGCGTCATCTGTGTTTCCCCATAGTGCCATGTTAGTTAATCTCCTTATTGGCTTGTGTTGTTGTGTTGTGATCGATCACTCTGCCACCCCTTGAGATGAGTTTTTGCACTTAGGACAAATGCCATGATTCTTTTCCCAAGCCTTTTGCGTAGAAACTTCATCACACTTGAGGCACGCAATTTTTGCGACTTCATCGAGCTCAATGCTCTCTCTCTTCATAGAACTCATAGACTTTCGAGTTGATGTACCGGATCTAGTGGGTCTTTTTCTTGCAGTACGAGTTCTACCCATTGCAGAATCATGAGCTCGGTTTTTTTCTCTCTCGACTTGAACGGGATCTGGCTTCATCTTGGGAGCTGTCTTGCGACGTTCTGCCTCATCAAGCTCAACGCTTTCACTCTTTACAGCTTTGCTAATTGCCTTACGGCGCGTCTTTAGATAGCGATCGGAATCGTCTGAATCACCGTCGTTATCGATGTCAGAATCACCCTTGCCAACAGGGTCTAGACCTTCACCATCATCATCTTCGTCTGTTACCTTAGAGTACTTGGCCTCCTGTACCCCTTCGAGCTTTGACTCATCAGTAGCTTCGGAAATAGCCTTTCGGGTTGTCTTTCCGATATAGTCAGTGTGCTCGTCGAGTGTATTGGACGTTGCTACATCCTCTTTAACAAACGATAACTTGTTGATCATGTGGCCTATAGAAGCTATCATATCATCTGATAGCGGTTTTGGATTCTCGTTGTTCACTTTACTTCTCCTATTGATGTGCTATTTATGTTATGTATAGTTTTGCAAGCGTGTTTGGACCAGCAATTCCATCAGCAGCAAGCCTGTTCACACGTTGAAAGCGCTTTACTGCTCGATGAGTGTTGGGACCAAATACTCCATCATCCGTGAGATTGAGACGTCGCTGTAGGATCTTCACTTGCTCGCCTCTATCCCCGATCCCCAGATACACATCAAGTTTCCCTGTTTCAAGTGCTGGAGTTGCTGTACCCGTCGGGGCATCATCAACAACTTCAGAGTCGAACACGTTTATTACTTGGAGGGCTTTAGCCCATTTTGACTTGCGCTCAGCAAGCCCATTCGTTCCACCGTTAATTGCCTTTGATAAGCCGACAATATCTCCTCTATCAGCGTACTTATTACATTTAGTTTTGTTCCAGAACCAAATAGCAGACGTCAAAGCACCCTCCTTCGTTTCAATAAAATCTATAGCCTCATCAACAGTCATGTCGTGATCATTGGCAAATCTTTGATAGTTTGTACGACCAGTTAGCTGTTTAATCCCACGACCACGAAATTTCCAACCATCCCCTTCGTGTACATTTCCCAGCGCACCTCTTTTAGTTCGGTATTCATCCATGTAAACGTAATTTGCAATCTTCTTGGGATTGCGAGCATATTCCGCTGCATTACGATTCCTGAAATACCGCTTGAATACCCGGTTCAAGGCAGACTCGGAGTAGTTAAGGTTTTCTTCCAGTGTCCTGAAATCCCCAGTCTCAACAGCAGCTTGGGCAATAAACCCTGCCACACGATTCTTTGTGTTAATTCCCGCAGCGGGAAGAACCTTCGACATGGCGTCATACCAGTAGTCAATTTCATCGTTATCGATGATTTGGCTCAACTCATGCTTCGTCAAAATGAAGTTTGTCATATCACATCCTTAATAGTTTATGGTTTTATCTGGCGATTTGAAGTTCTTCTTTCGCATGATAGTTTTCATAACTACATCAAACTCATCACTAGCTTTATCGTATGATACCTTGACGGGGATGTTTAAGTCCTTCTGTAGGTCTTTGATGATAGCTTCAGACCCAGCAACCCTCTTCAGAGATTTTCCCTGTTTCATGTAGATCTTCTTAATGAATCCAGCGAGCTCTTTGAGAGTGATGCGAGGAGTGTTTCTACTATCGCCCATTCTATCTGAGAAGTGTCTAGTGAAGTTGAAGTCTATACCAAATTTAGCGAATAACCGGTCAACAATCTTCTCAAATTCTCTAATCTGAGCAATGCCTATAAGCTGATACTCGTCAGCTTCCACCAACATCTCGAAAGACTCGTTAATCGTTTGACCAGGTGTATCCCTCTTATACTTCCTCGTTACCTCGTCGGTATTTTCCAAGCCTGCACCGCCACTAGGCGTTTTACCTTTAGCTGATTTGTACTTGACTTGCTCATCGAAGCTGGGATCGACAACCCGTCCGTAAGTCTTCAGTTCAGACTTACCGTATTTGGTCATGTATGCTCCCACAAGCTCGCGAGGAGTCATTCCCGTGTTGTGAGATCGCGCTACATCAAACGCATAACCACCAATAGACTGCTTCGAACCATGCTTGACAACCATCTTATGAATAGCATCCAAGGCTGAATCAAGCAATCTTACTGCTGCTTTCGCTCTTGCTTTAGCGAGGATTTCTGCTCGTTGTTGAGAACTCATTTCAAGCATGTCGCTAAACTGTTCGTTGAGGGTTTGATTGGCAACACTACTGATTAGCTCAAGTATCTCAATATCGTTGCTTACCTCCACTTGCTCCTTGACGGATTCTTTTGGAACTTTACGAAATGCGCGGAAACGTCGATCAGTCTTGACTCGACCATGTTTATCACGCATCTCGTGGTGTCTCTTTTCCACAAGAGCCTCAAACTGCTCATTAACATCCTCTTTGACTGATTTACCCGCAATTCGAGCGAGGTCCTTCTTGCGCATTGATGGGAGCATCTTTTTTGCAATCCGGGCGACGGCTGATGATTTCTTAGCGACTCTGGAGTCGATCATATTCTTCTCGGCTGGAGATAGGCCAGCATATCCCTTGCCCTTTTCTCCAGCTACTTTGACACGCATTTGGTTGATTGCTGCTTTCTTGGCGCGTTTGACCAGACGATCTTTTGTTGCAGGCTTCTTAGCATTGCGTCGACGTCCTGCAGCCATTTTGGCCTTGTTGCGGCGCATTGATATTGACTTAGCTCGACGTTGCTGCATACTCAACGCTTCTTCTATCACATCTCGGGTGGGGGATTTGTCGTCAGTATTCATATCTATTCCTCAAAGTCAGGGGCATTTGAGGTATTTATATGAATTAAGAAAAGGTCTGAGGCAAAGCTTTCGGATATGGGAGTCTCGAGTCTTCACACGTTGATAAATTGACAACCCGTCTGCTACGATCTGAGGTTGCAACATCTACGAATCTATTGTATATATGGGTTAAATATTCCTCAGGACTCATTCCAGCTTTAGGCCCATATAAGTTAGCCATACGGTCGGGATCTGGAACACCATTATTTTTGATGTCAATACCCACACCATAAATGTGGGTGGATCCATCAGGGGATGGATTATAATTCATGTCTGCACCTAGGTACCCAATTACATCAGGATCGAACGTATCAAGAGCGTAATAGCTAGCACATAGTGTGATTGAAAATCCACACTTGAGGTATCCACCATATTTATTGAGCATCTTCGTATACTCTTTACACTCAGTTTGAGTGGTGCTGACAATAGGCCGTTCTCCAATATAGTCGTTCGCCCGGACCCAATGATTCCATGAAGTTGGGGCAACTAGACATCCATGATTTATAGCAACAACAGTCCAGCCATCTCCAACGTAATCATAATCATCGAATTGACGCGCCGACAACCCACTCGCTAACATTAACACCTTATTCATTATAAAAGCATCGTCCTGGTGTGAATACAGTGTCCATCCGTAGTTCTGCGTGTACACGATATCCTAAGCTGAGTAGAATATCGCTACCACCAGCATTCTCGGTTATCACGACAGGCTTGAATTTCTTGATAGTTTCAATGCTACCTTGAAGCACCTTTGACTCGTACCCTTCTACATCGAGGTGTATCAAATCACACTCAGCTAAACCCAAGTCATCTATTCTATACATCTTAACGTTACCAGGAATATCGACGATCTTGTGTGTACCCACATTTGTTACGCTTCTATTTTTGAGTGTAAAACTGTCTGTGGTGCTACCCAATCCGCCGTGAAACTTGTGATATCCTTCACCGACGCAGTTTATATCGAGGCAGTGGTAGTTAGTGTCATCTGGCTCAAAGGTATAGACATTCTTAAAGTAGTTTTTGTAAAATCGTGGATACATGCCACAGTTGCCGCCTGCTTGAACAACTGTGTTGAAATTCCTGACAGTTTCCATGAAAGAATCTTTCCCCTGTATCCAATCGAATAGAGGACCATCTTTCTCATGGCCATATGCGCCAGTATCGGAAGTGATCCACAAGAATTCATCGACACCTTCATGTCCACACTTGCGGTAAGATACTTTAGATTCAAACATAACATTCTCCAATAAAAAAGCAGCCCGAAGGCTGCTTTTGTGATAATAGACCTCTACCTATTTAGTACAATCGATTTCGACTCCTATCAACTTCCCTCATACGCCTCTCGAGGTCTGAGTGGTCTGTTGCTTGCGATAGGTGCATTTCAATAGCTTCCAGCTCCGACATAGGCTTTAACCACTTTAGAAACATCATTAGGTTTCTAATCATGACGCACCTTTGGTGATCTGCGCTTTAATGTATTCAATATCCTCATATCGATACTCATGCCGCATCATTCGGGCGATCTCGCCATCAGCTCTAGCCTGACGGCCTGCGATAATTGCGTTGTAAATATTTCTAAACACTGGCTTGCGCCCTCCTTTATTATGTGCATCGTATGCACATATTTATCACAATAAAGGAGGGCGCACCACTGCTGTTTGGGTATATCCGTTAACCACTCAAGGACTATCTCTGTTCGATCCACGTAATTGCCGCAATGGCGTCTTTGTTCGCCCCAGAAGAAGCTACAGCGATCGTGTAAGTGTCACTGGTTGTTCCTAGGTTACCCCTACTGATTTGATATGCCACTGTTTGATCGAAAACGACTTGTCCACCATGTCCTGATGGGATAGCGCCAGCATCAACTACAGTTCCTCCTGAAATAACTGCTGCATCACCAGTATACTGATGAATCTGCACAAAACTATTGGAGTCGGGGTGATCTGCCCAAACTCCACCAGTGATGGTAGCATTCCTAACGACGTTGTAAAACAGCGTCGTATTATCTGTGGTTGATACCTGGAACGAGCTTGGAATGGCGATCCCATTCAAGGCTGAGCTTTTCAGACGGATGCTGATAACTGGATAGAAAGTATTCACCAAAGGCATCCCTGTTCCAACCAAGCTTGTCATAGAGCTCATTGGAACCCCAATCCTCTCAGAGTCTCCATCAGATATAACCGATACAGAGCCTTGGTATAGGTATGTTGGACCCGCTTGACCTCCAGTTAGATTCTCCAACTCAAGTCTGTGTGGGACAAATGGAGTAGATGCCCACGGAAGTGCGTTGACGTTAGCGTGGTTGAATGTGTGAATGAAGTGGGTGATTCCATTCATAGTAAAGCCTACCTTAACTTGCCCCGCACCATACCACTCATACTCTATCGATAGAATCTGTTGCTTTGTGACATCTGCTAGCAATCCGGAAGGACCTGTACCATCCATCTTGTCCCCATTCCAATCATCACGTGCAACTCTGTCTTCGACTACAGAACCTGTAACAGAAGACCGAACAACGACGCTGTAGACCTCACCATCGAGCTCGAAGAAGATTCCATTATTTTCATCAAACAACCCCACCCTCTTACGAATTCCTGCTACAGGTTCTCCGAGTCTAATGGAAGTCGTGAGGGTTGATACTCTTCCAGGAATGTAGCGCATCACATTACAAGATTGTCTAACGATCTTCGAGCCAGCAGTTGCTGTCACCTCCATATCAACGTTATTGGTTGTGGAGTTGTGAACTGCACTTGCTCCGTTTGTCGCTTGTTCATCCCAGACATCCGTCTCTTTCCCGAACTGGAATGTGTTGAAGAACACTGTCTGGTAGTTGGAGACCTTCATTCGATTCTTCGAGGTGACGTCTACCCCACCATACGAGGGAGTGTGAATAGACACAGCAAGTGGTGAAGTCGGATGTGCGACTTCACCATCACGGTCTGCGATCATCACTGTTTCGAATAATGTTTTGTTGTTTGCAATGAAGTCTTGAGTGTCTTTGTTATATTGAGCCATAGTGTGGTGTACCCCTAGTTGGTTTACCGCTATTTAGGCTTTCTAGTGCTACAAAGACTCGTGTATCTCTTTTCCAACACTTCACGCCCCTTTCGTAGGGCATTCTGCTGAGCTTGGTATGATTGTTCCCAAGCAGGAGGTAAGCTGTTGAAGATTTGATTGGACTTGATATCATACACACGAAGAACACGCAAAAGAATGCAGAGTAGAACTCTATTCTGCATTCTTAGCTTTCTATGACGGGCTCTAGCCGTTAAACCTTTAAGGAACATCGCCCGCCCACATAGTTGATCAACTGCCTCTGACCGTTATCATACACTAGACAACACGTTTGAGTCCACGAGGATGGCCCTCTATTATATTCCATATCAAGCTCTGACAATGTTCCAACACGAAACACTCCTCGCTGAATAGCTGCAGTATGGTTATGTCCGATTACGCATTTACCATAGATCTTCTCGAGACCATTTAGGGATGATTTGGCTCCATTCAACCCCAGATCGCCGTGCGATCCACACTCGACATCGGCGATCATAGATGAATCGCTTCTGCTGAGGAAAGTCCAATGTTCTGGAATATTCAAGCCAACGACTTCCATGGCATGTTTGAGAACATCTTTATCATCGAACATCGCCGTGGCGATCTTCAGAGATATATAGTGGTTATTTGGGTCGTCAACGTATCTACCTGCAGCCAGATACCTATCAAGGAACTCATCGTGATTAGACTTGACGATCATTATCTCATCTGGCTTAACGACACTATCAAGTTTCACAACGGTATCATATGTTAAACTCAACTCGAATGCAAGGTTGGATAGCCCTTTGTGATTTCTCTTCTGCCTTGCAGCAATATCCGTTATATGGTGGCTGATCGAGTACCCATCAAATATATCGTGAGCATAGATCCGTTTAACCTCAAACTTCGATAGGAACTTGCAAAACGCATCATACGCTTTGAGATCAACCTGAACACCGTGTGTATCGCCAAGGACAGCATTTACAGGCACTGGTGTAACTTCACCATTCGGTGAATATTCAACGCCTAAATCGATAAAATTACCATCATCATCAGCTTGAATTTGACGGAAGTGGAAGATCTTATCATCTTGAATCTCGACAATTACTGCCCCAATTGTGTGGTCGTGAGCTGCAATATACGACAATCTCTTCGATACAAACGATTCAGAGTGATACTTTGGGAGGGTACATGCTCCAGGAGTCATAATGGTATAGTTTAAGCCGCGCTTGTTGCCAGCTGGGATATACTCAAGGAATTGTTTAGGTGAAGCAAAAACATACGATCCCTCTCGACGACCAACCCTAGAAAGCCCAGTGATCGGCCGAATCTGCTTAGCTGAGACTTGGATGCTACACAAAGAAATATTCTCGTTCAGCTCAGTGTCTTCTTGCACGAACAGGTACTTGGGGTCATTGAAGACTTTGTCGAACACGGCAGTCCGCTTCTCAAAACTGTTAGTGATACTCTCACAAGGCATAATAGCGATTCTAGCATCATTCACTTCACAGTAGAGGTCTAACGCATCCAAGAATCCTTGGTGTGCAACGCTATCAGCAACTGCTGTGGTGATGACATAGGTCTGAGTGTTTGCTGTTTCAACGCTCCGATCCTTATGGAATACCGTTTCTACAGTAGAGAAGTGTTTATCAAGAAATTCTGTATGATCAGCTCTCATTAATTCATGCAGACACGCGATGCCACCATATTGAGACCTTAACTGATCATTGGTGATACCGCGGGCAAGAAAATCTATCCGATTGGGCAGTTCCTTTTTAGTTACGACGATGGCTTGGTAGGCATCTAGGATATCTCGTTTGATATCTCTTTCGGGTGTAGTCATAAAAGATTCCTTTATTGGGTCAGTTCTTCTCCAGCAATACGGATTGCTTTTATAGAGTCGAGGGAAAATGTCCGCACGATCACTTTGTTATCAATCCCACCTTGAGATTGTTCTGGTAGAGGACGTGGTGCAGGAAGGCCTTCGATATCATCCGAATCCACCTCGACATCATCGAGGTAGTACTTCGACTTGCCACTTGAGATGAAGATGCATTCGAGATAAACCTTTTCTTTATGCTCAATGAATGGGGTGTTGGATACGCGAGTTCCCCAAGCCCGTGATCCAACACTAAACTCAGATGCATCCATACCCTCTGCAGTCATCCGACGCTTTACCATATTCTCATAACTGTTGGCATCGACGTTGGAAAATATCATGGTGTTGGCCCCGATAGTACGCTTCGTGACTCGTCCCTGCATAAGGTTCTTCTTGCCGCCCGTTAGCTTGACTTTAGTTTCAGTGTCCAACCCAGCGAACGTAGATCCCTTAATCAGGTCGATCTTTTCCTTTAGCTTAGTATACTCCATATTTATCACTCCTGTTATTTTATTGATGTCATCAGCTCAACGTACCCCGTGCCGCGCAGCTCTCGGTAAACTTGGGTAACGAATGTCCATGGAGCGCCTGATAATTTCATTGCGGTATACAGCATGTGACTCTCATCTCGTCTACCCATTGCCATCTCTAAGATCTGAGACTCTTTTATAGCATAGCAGATCTCGTTACGTATGTCAAGATTTTCCAAAGTAAGCCCTTCTCATCGCATTCAATGCGTGCTCAGCGTCTTTGGGACAACTCGTCCCAACTTCTTGATTATACACATCTTCTTTTGTGAGGTGAACCTTTAGTTTGTGATCCAGATCATCCCATTGATTGATTATGGTACGGGATAGTTTGGTTACGTAGTCTTTCGGTAGGATGGGGATATCTTCATTCTCTATGGAATGAATAGCAGCTATGTAACAAGGAATCGCTTTATTGGGGTCCCTGTCGATCAGGTCTTGGAACACTTTACACATATGGTATTGTGGATCGTTGTTGGTATGACCTCGCCATCTGGTACTCGTTCGATCGAGCGTCGATTTCCCACGGAAGTGTGTCATAATCCGTTTCATCATTCCAATGTTCCCCATTCCAAGTCGATGGTATCTGTGTTCGTCTTCCGTCGATGAGTTGTGAAACGTGAGCCATCTCATGGAAGATCGTCAATATAATTTCATTATCGCTGATATTGGGATTGATTTCAACAACAATCATACCTTCTTCAGGATCATCTTCATCACAGAACCCACAACACTCATCAGCCATCGTGGGGTTGAATCGAACTCCTATTACAACTTCACTTGGAATGGAAAGGTGATCAACTGCGTGAGCAAGGATACGATCGAGATCGAGGTTAGCGGTTAAATCAGATAATAGAATGTATTGCATCAGCGGAGTCTCTTAGGTTGATAGCAAATTCATTTAAAATCTCCAAACCCCTTGCTTGAATGTTTCTTCCTAGCTTGAAAGCCTTTATCCTCGGATCGTAGCCTCTCCCCAATTGCGCCGTTATCCATAGCCGGTCTATCATCCATCAGGCCATCTTGAGCTGATTGCTCCGCATCATAGAGTCTCATTTTTGGTCTATCAATCCCGATAACAAATCGCTTGAGATAGTTTGTGTCTCCCCACCGATTCTTCAGTTGCTTAACCATTAATTGACCCAGCGACTCCAATTCCTCTGAAGATACAAGAGCGAACATGAAGTCAGCCGTTGCAGGGAGTCCAAAACTCTCAGACGTGTCAGTCAATTCCACATCCGAATTGCCAAAACCTGATCTCGTAGTTTGAGTGGCTGAACACACAGGAACATTCAACTCAACAGCAAGGCCGCGCAGCTCTTCAGCGATCGTCTTGATCATGGTGTATGAGTTAACGTTTGAGCCATGCCGCAATCGCGAGGACATGCAGATGTTCAAATAGTCGATGTAGATAATATCGGGGTGAAAGTTCTTCTTCAATCTCAACTCATTAACAAGATGACGGAAGTGTGTCGATCCAGCACTTGCAGTCGGATACTCTTTTATGACCAACTTGCCAGTCGTCTTGTTCTTCACTCGATCTAGGCGCTTATCATATGCGTCCTTAGGAATTGTCCGCAAGTCATCCACATTCAGATCGAGGAGGTTGGCATCGATTCTTTCAGCAATCTTCTCCTCCGACATCTCTAATGTGATGTATAGGACACTCATTCCTGCCATCATATTAGCTGCTGCACAATGAGCCATGAATAGAGTTTTCCCAACGCCAGTGTTGTGTGAGCTCAATCCATCTGTGTAATATCTATGATTCTCGTGATCAACTGTAATATCAACGATAGGAATCTGTCGACCAGTGTACTCTATACGAACCTCCTTAGGTCCTTCTGCTGTCAAGATTTTGGGGGTCCATCCAGAATTGTCAACACTTGCTTGGTACATCTGAGATGCGGATACCCATCCAGTATATGGAGTCTCAAATAGATGATCACAATTGCATCTCACATGA
>Ga0196887_1000835_pt1 | contig 13996 bp, 16 predicted proteins | sample VirMetDEL_Mar_31_FD_169094 | JGI IMG/M metagenome (GOLD analysis project Ga0196887, IMG submission 169094) | Aqueous microbial communities from the Delaware River and Bay under freshwater to marine salinity gradient to study organic matter... | ecosystem: Environmental > Aquatic > Marine >... | reverse complement strand
GTTACTCATAGATCTTGCTAGAGCTTTTGTGTATCTAGAAGAAATTCTATCGTAAAGATTGTCTTCGATAGCTTCTTCAGTGATAGCAAATGCTAAAGCAACTGTTTCATGAGTGTATCTAGCAGAGTAAGATTCTTGTGCATTATCAAATGCTACTCCAGAACCTTCACTCTTTACACTTGCGTTTCCGAAACCAGATAACATAACTTCTTCTTCAAAAGCTCTGTCAGATGTTTCGTTAGTATAAATCTCAGCGTGCTGATTATCATACCTTTTGTACTCCAGGCCGAATAGTGCATTCAATCCTGGCTCTAACTCTTTTACGAGTTGGTGTCGTGATATTGCCATAATTTATTCTCCTATTCCTATGACCCAGAACTATCAATGTATTGGTTCAAGTTTTGAACAACTTCAACATTACAGAATGCTGCCGTTAAGTCCCCATTTTCAGGGTCTTCAACACCTCTTAATAGTCTCCAAGTGTTATTTGTTGCGTGTGAGTCGCCGATATCTAACGTGTTAGATGACATACCTGTAGTAGTGCTACCTGCTGCTGAATTTACGTCGAACGTGTCTAAGTATTTAGCATGAGCCGCAGGAATGTTTGCAGCTACTGCTGCATCTGCTGCTACGTGGTAAACCTGCCAAGGATAGTCATTAACAAAAGCTACGATATCACCGCCGTCTTTCGCTGTTGCTGGTGTAATAGCACCATTATAATGATTGTTGAACGTTGGTTTCAACGTCGACGCATCCTCATAAAAGATACCATATAAGACACCAATTGATTCAGCCGTAGCTGCATCTTCAGCTGTTACAACATAACCTGCTGTAACTTGTACTGCGCTGCCGTAAAACAAATCAATGTCTACAGCGGCATCGATAAAGTATTTAGATAAACCTTGTACCGCAGGTGTATTACCTAAAGTACCAGCCGATCTAAAACCATATCCTGCTGTTTGTCTATTAGCCATAGTCTTATCTCCTTATGAACCTGCCCCTAAGGGCCTCCAGTTCGGTTAATTTAATTCGTTGGTTTAAGTAAAATTACTTTTTGCCACCGAAGGTTGTGCGAGACTGCCTATCAACATTGATGGGCATACTCTTATGCTCTTCCCTCATTAAATCGTTTTCTACAGCTTCGTCTTGACCTTGAGCTTGACGCTTAAAGTATTCAGTTCTTGCCTTCGCGATTTCTTCGGGCACCCTTGCGAGTACAAGGCCACCTACTCCAATCACGCCTGCGTATTTACCATCAGTGATTACAGGATAATCAGAATCTTTGTATTCATCAGCTCTCACTAATTCATATCCAGATCTTAATCTTCCAGAGATATTTTTAGAATCTTGAAATCCTAAACTCTCTGCCCGTATCCATCTGTGTCGGAATCCATCCGGCGCAGTCGGTGCATCTAGAGAAGATGGAGGAGCCCACTCTTTTGGTCTTTCAGTTTTTGACCGAGTTTGGCTCGCACGAGAAGTTACTTTTTGTGTTTCGTCTTTTTTCATATGCTTATGCTCCTTCCGTGAGTTTTATTTGTTTTGCATACTCTTCTAGTGGCACACCTAATTTTTTAGCTATTGCTACCTGTGAAGATGTGAGTCTCACAGTTTTGCGACCAGATTTTACGCTTCTATTAGCTGAAGCGACCGACTGAACGGGCTTGGCCGTTTGCTTAGTATCAGTATTACCAAATTTGTGCGGAAAGTCAACTTTAATTCTTCTGTCAACTTCTGCATAATAATCGTTAGATTGAGGATCAAACCCTTCATTTACAAGATCTTTATGGATCTCAAATGCAGTGTAAGTCATCGCTCTGTCCTGTCCAAACCAAGTATTTCTAGCTGCCCATGCCTCTGCTTGAGGATCTGGTGCTGGTAAATCTTGTGTTGTGGGTTGAGGAGGTAATCTACCACCGTCTGATAATTGTACAGGTTCTTGTACAATTTGTTCTTGTTTTCTTTGCTCTAACTTAGCATTTTCAAATGCAAGTGCAGCAATTCTTTTGTTAGCTTCAACTTGAGCAGTTGCATCACCAGCTTCAATAGCCATTGCAAGTTCTTTTTGCGCTGACTCCATTCCTAGTTTTACATTGTCTTCAAATTTTTTTGTATAATCAGAATCAACTTTATTGAATCTTTCTTGATCCATTTGTCTTTTCTTTTCTACCGCTTGTGCATATTCTACAGCAGCTTGTTCTCTACGTTCTGCTTCTCTCATCTTACGAGTAAGTTTTGCAATACGTGATTGAACTCCTTTACTATAGTCCTCTAATTCTTCGTCCTGTTTTACTGTTTCTACTTTTTCTGGTTCTGCTGTTTCTTCTTTTACTGTTTCTTGTTCCGTGTTTTCTGCAACTTGTTTTACTTCTTCTTCTGGTAAATTAACTTCGGTATCTGGACCTGAAGTATCTAAATCTACCATCACTTCGTCTTGTTTTATTTTATTTGCTTCTGGCATAGTTTCCTTCCTATGTTAATATTTGTGGAGGATATCTGTTGGATCCTCAACTGTTGCTAACACTTCGTCTTCATTTAAAAGACGTACTTCTCCACCGTCAATTTCTATTCGTGATCCTGCATAACGAGCAAAGACCACCCAATCACCAACCTTGCACCATGGACCATTTGGATATCTCTCTTTATCAACATAACAAGCATCTCCCATTGCAAGTACGTTTCCGCATTGTGATGCTACTTGTTGTCGGTCTATAGTTTCACCACCAAGTAAGATTCCGCCTTTTGTTTTTTCATCCATTCTAAATGGCAAAACAAGCATTCTCCAACCTGTTGGTTTTGGTAATTTTGTTTTTTCTTTTGTAACTTCTTTTTTAGGTTCTGATTTTTTTACACCTACTAAATCTTTATTCGGTAATACTATCTTTGGATTTGTGTTCTCCAATGTCGATGACTGTTCCTTCATTTTTCTCCTTTGAGTTAAGCAGGCTAGAAAGTTCCTGACGCACTGATTCCAGTGCATTGATTTGACCTAGTATATATCTATATTTTTCCATATTGTCAACACCGGTGGTTATGACGTTGGTTAGGTTTTCTAATTGTAGTTCTAATGCTCTTTGTAATTTATATATTACTGTTTCGGGACTCATTTAACATTTCCATCTTCTCCGTGCCTGTCTTATTCGTGAGTTAGGATCATTACGAGTTTTTGCTGACGAGTTTCTTAATTGCCCTGCACTACGTGCGCAATACGACTTACGTCGATTTGCAGCTTTTGATCCTGGCTTCACTTTTCCAGTTACGGCTGTTTTTAATTTACTTCCAGGGTTTGCTCTTCTGTAAGCAGCGACACCCTTCTTAGTCATACCTGCTCCAGATTTTGTTGGTCTGTAATTACCACCTTTAGTAGTGGTTTTTCTTATAGGGTTTTCCCTACTTCTCATTACGCTTTTTTAGTTGGTTTCTTAGCTGTCTTAGCTGATCTAGCTAAAGCTTTGTCAGTTACAGAACCTTTACCTGGCTTACTAGTGCCTCTTTTTTTGGCTCTGTTCATGTAATAATACAAACCTTTTTTAACCGTACGTCCATCTTTAGTAACATGTGTATCTGCTCCACCACCTTTACCAAATTGTTTTCTCATCATTCCACCACCCATTGCTTTTTTTCTGTTACTCATTTTTGCACCAGCAATTCTATCTGCTTGTGTTGGGTTAGGATTTTTGTCTATGCCAGCTTTTACACTTAACATTCCAAAGTTACTTTTCTTTTTAACGTCTTTACCTTTTTTATAACTCATTCTCATGTTATTTTTTCTCCAGTGCTTTTTTAAACATTCTACCTATTACTTTATTGTTGTCCTTCATAATTTTCTTTTTTTTCTCAGATTCTTTCATAGTTTTTTTGTTAGTTTTTTTAAAAGTTAATGGCATTTTGTTTTTTAATTCAAATATTGTTTGACTTAATTTTGCCTTAGAACCTTTTGTTTTCTGTATAGCTTTTTTTAAGTCACCCATTTTTTGTTGTATTTTTGTTTTAGGTACACTTGGCTTAACAGCACTGATAACTTTATTTGTAAAATATTTTCTCATTATTTTTTACCCCCTTTAAAAATTTGTGTTCCCTTTATACCATAAATTGACGCTACGACAAGGATCCAAAGGTTTGTAAACCATGACGGGAGCTGCTGGAATTGATCAAAGAACTCTTTTATCTTGGCAGAAGCACCCGGATCATCCGAGAAGACCCCGTACGCGATCACTAAAATTGGCAGCGTTAGCACGACCAAAACAAACTCGTCTTTCCAGTCCGATTGACGCGCTTCTAATAACTTGCCGGAGTATTCTAATTCCCCGTTCGCCATTTTTTCTGCATGTTTGGCTTGTGCGTTAGCCATCATCATTTGAGTTTCTTTTTTCTTTTTATAAATGTGCGAACCAGCGTTCATCGCTAGTTTTAATGCACCTAAAATTGGAAACGCCATGGACTAATACCAGGTTACGTCTTTTTGTTTTCTTGCAGCACCAGTTCCTTTAACTGGATTGCTATCACCTTTAGCAATATAGCTTTTTCCTCTAAAACTTTTTTCAGATCTAGGGTCAACTACCTTTTCTTGCTCTGGCATTGCAACTTTTTTACCGCCTGTTTTGTAATTCATCATAATAACTCCTTTTACTTGTTTGGTTTCATGTTTTCAAGTGCAAATCTAGCATCATTTGCCATTTCTTGCTTCTCGATAGATGTGTCAGCTCTTAATTCTGCTAATTCTTCGTTCTGTTCCATCTTTTGTTGGTTTAATTGTTGTGCTTGAAGTAATTTTGCTCTTTCAAGTTGTTGATTTGCAGTTGTTTCTTCCTGTTTACGTTGATTCTCCATTGCTTTTAAGTCAACTTCACGTGATTTTAGTTTTAATAACGGATCAGAGTCAAATTGTGATGTAATTTCTTTTTCTTCCTTCATAAAATCACCTGTCATCTCTGCAATCAACACTGCTTTTCTTGCTTCTATAGCTTGTGACATTTGTTGTATTTGTTCTTGAGCTTGTGGATCAGTTGCTGCTTGTTGTGAAAGTTGCTGTAACTGCACCATTTGTTCTCTAAACTCTAATTGTACCTGTTCTGTAGCCATTAAACTAATATGTTCTAAAATATTTTTTTGCATTGCAGCCATAACAGGAGGATTATTTCTAACTAAGTTAGTTGACATAAAATTTAAGTGCGCTGTAACGTGTGCTCTATGGTCTTGACCTGGAAATGCTTGAAAAGGTTTTCCACCTAATGCATCTATGTGTTCAAGACTTGGATCTTTAGGTGCAGTTGGTGCAGGTGGTGGTAAAATTCTATCGATATCTTTTATACCAAGTGCTTCGTACATTTTTCTGTATGCATTATACAAATTATGTATTTGTGGACTTGACATTGCCATTTGTAAACCAGTTTGAGCAAGTGATATTCTTTGAGACATAGAAAATATATTAGGGTCTGCAACTGGCAGTACATCTATTCTGTCATCAAAATCTGCAACCTTAATATTTTTTTGTCCACCTACAACATCGTAAGGATATTCTGGCGGAAGGTATGTAGCAAATACTTTTGACAGTAATTTAAATTCTGATTTTAATCCAACATACAATCTCTTATGGATAGCTGACATGACTCTTGAACCACGTTCTAATAGAGCTACAGTCGTACCAACAGCAGCCTGTTGGTTCCCGTCACCGACTTGCATGTCAGCAATTGACGCGAATCTTTGTCCTGCTTGAACAACTATTCCCATCAACTGTAATAAAGTTGCTGATGGTTCTTTGTATGGAAGGAATACGAAGGCATCTTTTAGATTGCCACCCGGAGTATCTACATCTTTAAATTCTCCTGGTTGGATTGGTGTTGCATCGTCTTTTACTCTAACACCTCTTTGTTTAAAACCTGCTGGTAAATTTGATAAAGTTCCTGCATCTAATAATTGACGGAGAGCCGCCGTTGCCGTACGACTCAATCCGCCAATCATATGTATCAATCCGAATCCATAAAATCCTAGTCCTGGCAGAAATTTAAAGTGGACAAAATATTGGATTTTATTTTTAAGCGGATCATTGGGCGCAAAGTTTCGTCTAACTGACAAAACTTTTTGACTACCTTCCTCGATTGTAACGACGTAAGGTAATTTTATTCCTGTTGGTTCACCATCTTCACCAACATCTTCAAAACCTTCTAAATCTAAATTAACGTGACATTCTAATAACGTAAAAAGTTTTTCTCCTCTAGCCGTTTTAGACATTCCTTCCAATTCACGTTCTTTATCTGTTACTTTGTCTGCATCTGTAACATCAGACGGTTTTGATAATTCTATATCTGAATAAAAACCATTTACTTGTTGTTTACGTAAATCATTTTCGGAAACTTTTATAATATGGATGACTGAGTCCGCATCGTCTAATGAGGTAGCCGTATACGGAACAACAAGGTCATCTGCAGGGATAAACTTAGAAACAGCTCTCCCTAATAAATCATCATAATAAACTTTTTTAAAAGTTGAACCTGCTAGAGGTAGATGAAATAACATTTGATCAAATTCTGGTTCATATTCTTTCATTTGATCTAGAATTTGATAATTCATAAAATCTTTTACTCTTTGTGCTTGCTGTTCTTTTGCAGGGTTAGATATACCTAGAATTTGTGTTCTAACTGGACCATCTGATGGCAATAATTCTTTGTAAGCTAACGCTTGAAACTGTGTAACAGCTTCAGCTAGCACAGGGTGTGTTGCACCACTTGCTCCTTGAAAAGGTTCGTTACGATTATTGTATTTAAATCCTAAAAGATCTAAACCATTTATGTAAGCTTGTTCCCAATCTTTTCTTGATGCTTTGTAGTCTTGGTAATCTGATCTAAGTGATGATCCAATTGGATCTAAAGTTTCTTCTGGTAGAATATCTGCAAGGTTATCAAAATGTGATTCAGTGCTTGGTTGATTTACAGCACTTGGATCAAAATCAATAGTTGCACCACCATCTTCATCAGGTGTTATTTCTACTGGTCCTTTTTCGGGTTGTTGCTCTTGAATCTCGACGTCTTGTTCCGGCCCAGGAACTTTTAATTCAGTACGAGTGTTCGGGAGCGCTTTATCTATATCTGCCATTTATTCTCCGTTATAGTTTTCTACCATTTTTATATAATGAACGCAACCCTTGTGACATGGGTCCCGATTCTGGTGGTCTGCCTGATGTATCACCTCCTGATAAACCACCTCTTGCAAATCCATAAGTTATTGGACGATCTCCCATATAAGACCTTACATTCGGATCTTGTAATTTTAATTGTCTAATTTTTTCTTGATCTTCCAAAGCTCTGTTTCTTCCTATTGCATATTGATTTATATTAGACAGTCTATCAATTTCAGATAATCTATCTGCTTCAGATATTTCTTGTGCACCTTTAATAAAATCATTTTCTATAAATTTTTCTAATCTTGGTATTTCACCTGTTCTATATAAGTCTTGTGAAAATGCAGGTAATTCTGATTTTGCTTTATCAGATATTATCTGTTGTTTTTGTTTTATAGCATCAGATATTCTAGGTCCACCAATATTAACTGCATCAATTTTACGATAAAGATCATCATATTGAGAACCTATTTCATTTATTCTATCTACTGTTTTTTCGTAGTTTCTTATCTTATCAACATCAAAACCTTGTTTATCATATCTTTTGTATCTTTCTTCAGCAGGATCTATTTTAGTTTTATCTCCTAGTGCATAATTAAATAAACTATCTCCTACTGCTTCTCTAAATGATTTGCCTTGCGATAACATATCATAACCAACTAATCCTGCTTCTGCAGCTACAGTAAAACCAACCGCTGCTGGACCTAATATATTTCTTAATGCAAACATACTACCCATTCCTCTACCTGCTTGTAATATTCTTTTTGCTAACTCTCCTTCAGTTTTATTACTAAAACCATTTGTTAAACCTAAGTTTAATTTTTGTTGTCCTTTTTTTGCACACTTAGTTAGTGTTGCACCACCATTGCTCATTAAAATTCTACCACCTGCTGCTTGACCACAACCTAATCTTTCTAAATAACTAGCAACTGTTTTAATATTAAACTTATCACCTTTAGCATATTTTAATGCGTCTTTTTCAATTGCAGCATATTGTTTTTCAGCAACTAAAGAACCACCACCAACGACCTTACCATCTAAATCTGTAATCTTAGCTCCTATATTTTTTAATTCTAAAATTTCCTTAGCATTTAATTTTCTTGCTGGATTTTTCTTTGTGCCTCTTACAATTTGTTCAAGAGCATTAGCTCTTGAGTTATTTGCTGCAGTTAGTAACTGTATATCTTTTGTGGCTGCTGCTCTTGCTACATCGTCTCCTGCCCCTACTCCTTTTGTGTGATGCAAAACAATTTGTCTTTTAAGTAGTTCTTGAGGAGCTGTTTCACTAAGTTTACTGTAGTATCTTTGATGACTTAAAACATCATTTAAAGTTAAACCTTTAATGTTATTAAGTCCTTTGTCGTTTAATATTTTTTGAAGTACTTTATTTGGATTTTCTTTAACACCATTTGCTATGTCTATAAATTTATCAACTTTTCCAAAATCTCCGTGAGCTCTCCACTCTGTACCATCCTCACGCATGTTCTTTTTTAAACCATAAAAAGTTCTACCTTGTCCTGTTGCAGTGTTATCGGTAAAACCTACTATTATACCTCTGTTATTAAATTTTGGTTGGTATGTTCTATCTTTAGGTTTAACTTTATTTTTTAATTCATTTTCATACACTCTATTCATAGAAGACATCATCCAGCCTTGAGGATCGGAAAAATTAGCTGCAATTTTATAGTTTTTAGGATCAGCTACTCTGCTTCTTATTTGGTTAACAAGGTTAGGGTATTTTTCACCGCTTAATCCATTTTTGTATTTTTTAAAATCCCACTTTTCTCCTTCAGGTAAATCAAAATTGTCTTTTACTTTTATTATTTCTTCTTTAGTTAAAGGTTTATATTCAGAACCTGTTTTAATATCTTTTTCTATTACTAAATTAGGAAATTTCTTTTTAATTTTAGTAGCATCATAATTTACATAACCAATGTCATTTAATATAAAATCTCGTAAAACAGATGATTTAATTTTTTTCTTTTTACCTATAAAATTTTTTAATTTTAAATCTCTTTCTTGTGCTAATTTACCTGACTCTGTTAAGTCTCTATTAGCTTCGTTATAAATTTTCATGTATTCTTTTTGACTTAATCCAGAACCATATGTTGGTTCTTGAATACCTGTTTTAAACGGTATTTTTTTCTTTTGATCTCTAAATTTTCTAGCTGCGTTTAAAGCCTCGGTTGCGTTTTTATATTTATCTTTACGAAAAGTTTTATTAAAAATTTGTGGACCTCTTTGAATGGCAACTTCGTAAGCGTTACCAGTTGGAGTTAATCTAATATTAGCTTCTACAGCATTGCCAGCATACCCTGGCCGTGATCCGTCGGCATTTGGTTGTACTAACTGGCCGTTTGCAAACATAGGTCTTGATTCTTGGACCGTGGAGCTTGGTTTGCCTTCATACATCTCTTGCATCTTATCAATGTAATCTAATATATTAGCCATTACTCACCTAACATTCTAGCGATACCGCCTGATGCTTTTTTAAGTGTTAAAGAATCCGGATCACCTACTTCTTCTAAAATCTCATCTATGCTATCTAGACCGTCTTCAGAATCTCTTAATTTACCATCAGCGTCTGGTCTTACTGTGTATTCATCATACTCAGGAGGAGGTTTTTTACCCTTAGTCAATTCATCTGCTTGACCAGGTTTATAAACTATATACTCATCTGATATTATACCATCTTGATCATAGAAAGATCCTTCGTTTCTTTTTTTAATTACAATTTCACCTGTTCCTAAATCTTCACTCATTTCATAATCTTTATATCTTTTAACAACTTGTCTGTCTTGAGTTGCAGCTTTTTGAGTTACGTCATCACCCATGAATTTAATTTTTTCTACTAATTTAAAAAAGTATGGTGGAGGATAATTTCCTGCAGATTTAACAGTTTCTGTTACAGCTTTTTTAGTTACTTCTTTACCACCCGTTGCAAATAATCCTGATTTAAGTCCCGCGATTCCTGCGCCAGTACCTAACATTGCTTTTAAAAATGCACGTTTGCCCATCTTAAAGTTTTGTCTTGCTGGTCCACCGTCTGCAAAGTTAGCAAGTCCACCATCAGCTCCATGTAATGCGTAACCTCTTTCTTGACTGGCTCTATTACTTCTACCTCTTGGGTTAGAAGAAATATCCGGACCTTTTGAAGAAAAATCTCTGTCACCACTTCTACCACTAACAATGTTTCTACCACGATCGCCACCAGGTCTAGTTGTAGTAGTAGGGCCTTTAGTTTTTATAGTACCCCCTTGAGGATATTTAGGTGGAGTTATTATTTTTTTAAATTTTTTTCCTGCTTCTTTTCTTAATCTATCTTTAATTAGAGCTTCTGCTATAGCTTTTTTAGAAAGTCCTGATTTTGATAAACCGATTGCGGGTCCTATTATTGATTTACCTAATGCAAAAATTTCAGGTAAACCTACAAATGCAGTCTGACCTTCTATGTCTGAAAAATCATATTCATCATCTTCTTCTGGATTAACTTTATCATAAATACTTTCACCTAATTGTGTACCTAAACTTTGTATACCTCCTTTAAGTGCACCTCCCATCATAGTTACAGGTTTTTGATTTAAAAATTCTCCTCCTAGACTCAACATATTTTTTCCAAAATCAATTGCTCCTTGAGGACTTAAACTAAATTCTCCTTGATAACCTTTTTTAGAATATTCTTTTGCAGCATCAATGGCATCATAAACAGGTCTTCCAGCAACATTACCTATGGCGCTTACTACAGATGTTAATGGGTTTGATGCTTTATTAACCATATCTTTTGCTGATGCAGCTGCATAATCAAATTGATTTTGTATTCCATATTTTTCAGGATTCCTTTGCATGTCTGCAACTACTTCATTATGTTCTGGTGTAAGACCTAAAACAGATAAACCGCTTTGATACCCAGGTCTCTCACCCAATAATCCTGCAACACCGCCATCTGCAAAATCTTCTGGATCTTCTGGTATATTTCTTTCAAAGATATGATCTTCTGTGTCTTGTAATATTTTTTTAGATTCTTCTGGTGTTAAATTTTTATATGCGCCTTTTCTGCCAATAACAGAATTTGCTTCTTTCATAGAGTCCATTGGATCCATAGCTTTTATATCTGCAATAATTTTATCTACATCTGTTTTTAATCTTTTGTTAGCATCTTGAAACATTTCTCGGTCTTGAACTTTTTTACTTTTCTTCATACCACGTGGACCTTTAGTAATAGTTCCATCTTTTATCATGTCATCTACTTCTTGTTTAAAACTTCTCTTTTGTGGAAAATCAACTACCTCACCTCGTTTACCAAACAATGCTTCTGTAATACCTCTACCCTCAGGACTATCTGCAGGGATTACTCTTTGCTTGTTTGCGTTTTTAATTATATTTAAATATTTTAAAATATCGTCTTCTGATCTTATAAACTGATCAAATTTTTCTAAAGGAAGACCACTATCTACAATAGTTTGTATCATTGCAGATGCTTCGCTTTCACTTGTCATCCTATTTGGAATAGTTATAATTCCTGATCCTTGATTTTTAGTTAAATTTTTTCTTGCTAATGAATGAAAAAATCTTAATGCAGCTGGTCCCATAATTAATAATAATTCCTTTTTCTAGGCACTGATTCTTCTTCTACATAATCCTCGGGGTGAGAGATAAAGCCTCCCTGCCTGAATCGCATAACAGCCATAGTCATAGAATCGACTAAGTCGTCATGATCACCATGTGGAAATGCTGCGCATTCTTCTATAACCTCTTCAGCGAAATTCTGTTCTGGCGCCCAGATCATTCCAGACTCGAAAAGAGGTGCACATGTGTTAACTCTTACATGTTTATCATTTCCTTTCGACGGTGTAAAGGTAGAAACTGGTATATCCATCTGTCTAAGTTCGTACGTCAAAGGTAGTCCAGATGCTTTAGCTTCAACAATAACTGTTTCAGGTTGCCAATATTTATACTGCTCTAAAGCTTTACGACGTAGTTCTGGAAACTCAAATCGTTCTTTAATGCAATCTAATAGTATTAAATTAGCAGGTGAGTCTTCGTTTGGATAGAACACACCCCAAGTAGTAATCGCACTAAAGTCAGCAGTTTCTTTTTTCATAAACGCTGTGTCATAAGATTGTATGACGTGATGTAGATCTGGTATCCAATCGTGTTTCCATTTACGCCACCATTCACGTTTTATAATTGCACCTTCTTCACTAGTTGGTTGTTGCATCCATTGTGCGTTCCATTTACCAACCGGTAGTGTTGCTTTAACTTTCTCTAATTCATCTAACTTCCAATACTCAGGCCACACAGGTTTTTGTTTATCAGGTCCGTGGTCCAAGATCGCTGGAAACTCGACCACGTGCCACTGGTCAGCTTTAGGTTCTTTTTGTTTTGATACCAACATACCTGTTAAATCTTTTGTAGACCATCGTGTCATTACACAAACAATTTTACCACCAGGTTGTAAACGTTGCCTAGGTCCTGACGTGTACCATTCATAAGCAGACTCCATCGCAGTTGAGGACATTGCATCTTGCTCAGAATGTGGGTCATCAATTATTAATAGGTCAGCACCCCGTCCGGTTATAGCACCGCCAACCCCTGCAGCAAAGTACTCGCCGCCTTGTGCTGTTTCCCACCTACCGGCAGCTTGAGAATCTTCTCTTAGTGTTGTGTCAAAAACTTTTCTATAGTCATCACTATCAATTAATGTCTTAGCCTTACGACCAAAACGAACTGCAAGTTCTCCTGTGTGCGTTGCTTGAATGATCTTTAATTTTGGATTACGGCCCACCATCCACGCTGGTAACAAGAAAGATGCAAACTCTGATTTAGTATGACGTGGAGGCATGTTGACAATCAGTCGGTTTATTTTACCGGTTGCAAGTTCATTAAATTTTTTTGCAATATGTCTATGGTGCGCGCCTTCAACAAACTCGGGCCACACACATTTTACAAAACTTAAAAAATCTTCTTTCGCTCTGTTTCTAATTTTTTTTTCAGCGTACATGACTTGTAGCTGTTTAAATTGTTTTCTGACGTCTGAAGGTAGTTTACTAACGTCTACGTTATTTAATTCCATAAAAATTTTTTATAATTTTTTTGCACCTTTATAGATGTTTAAAATGAATTTAGCACCATTAAGTCTCTAAATCAAGCAATACAACCTAAAGTAGTGGGACCCCTTTTATATATAAGGGTATTGGGGGTCCTTGTCCCGTGCTACGTTGGGATTGGGTCTGGTACCTCTATTGATATGTAGGTGGGTGAGTGTGTGTCCTACAGGACACACACTTGTTTGTGTATTAGTCTAGTAGAACCATGTATGCCTCAGCATTGTGTTCTCTGAAGTATTCTAAGTCTGCTCTAACTTTGTTCCAAAGCTTTGAGTCGCCTGCTGATTTACCTGGCTCTTTGTCTTCTAGTGTAGCTGCTAACTCATTCATGAATATTCTATCATGAATGATAGACTCATCTTTAGTTAACATAATAGATTGACCTGTAAATCTATTCTTTCTTTCTTCGGTCTTATTGTCTTTTAGTTCCATGCTGCCTCCATAACGCCACCGTTGGTAGCTTTGTTAAGTGCCTCCAGATATTCTGTCTCTGTAAGCTTAAGAACTTCTAAACAGAATAAATGTTTATCACCTTGGAAACCTGGCGCTCTCAAATAATCTGGCACCTGGTTCAATAGTTCTTGACGCTTTGCGCCACCTGGTAAGTATTCTGCTTTAATTGTTTTGTTCATGTTATTTCTCCTGTATTTGTTATAGGATTATCCTAGTCTATAAGCTGTCCATTGTCAACCCTTTGAATAGAATATTCTGGACCCCACCTAGACTCATCATTCTTAACCTTGGCATAACCTTGGCTCTCTCGTCTGTGTCT
>Ga0196887_1000833_pt1 | contig 14033 bp, 19 predicted proteins | sample VirMetDEL_Mar_31_FD_169094 | JGI IMG/M metagenome (GOLD analysis project Ga0196887, IMG submission 169094) | Aqueous microbial communities from the Delaware River and Bay under freshwater to marine salinity gradient to study organic matter... | ecosystem: Environmental > Aquatic > Marine >... | reverse complement strand
CAAACATTTTATCTAGACCTTTTTTCTCCCTTTCACTGATGTCAGGTTGTGGTCCTAGAAATGTTTGTGTGGGTTTAGGCGAGGCCTCATTGAGATACATCTCAGGAGGTCTAGGCATAGATACACTAGTGTTATCTGACGACAAAGCGGGGAGTAAGAAATCTCCTACCATACTGCCTTCTTGAGCTTTTATTCTCTTATTGCTCATAGCTGCTTCCATCTGTGGGTTTGGGACTAGAGGTAACTTGCCTCTATCAGCTGCTCCTAACCCAAGCTCTTCGTTGGTGGTGTTAGCCCCAATTGCATTGAGTCTACCAGCCATATCTATTTTCTTAGCGTAGTTAATGTTCTTAGCACGCTCTGCATTAGACGGGAAGGTTTTTGAAGTCATAGGATTCAGACCACCCTCCTGCATACGCGCGGGAGACTCAAGTACTGTACCGTTCCTAGGACCAGAATCTATATTAGTGAGGCCGGGAGGTACATTTTCATATGACTTGACTAAGTGTCCCTGCTCGTCATACTTTTTGATATCAATCGGAGCTTTCATACCGACCGTATTGAATGGGGTATTAGGAGGGACATCGGTGAATGCCATAGATGCATCAGTCCTCCCGGCTTCATGTTGCGGTCTTAGCCCAGCTTGTTTTTCTTCTGGAGTCTGAGCAATCAGTGTAGGGTCTTGAGCAGCTTGTTTAAACAAGTCTACGTAGCTGCCTTGATATCCCTCAGCTTTAGCCTTATTAATTATACGTCTACGGTTTTCGTTATTCATTCTCCGTTGGGAATAGTATCACCTTCCTTGTACAACGCTTTCTCTTTGAGCTTTAGCTCTTGCTCTTTTATATCAAAGTCTCTTAGCATCTTCTCCATATCAAGCTGCATCTTACCAGTTTGATCTTTAGACTCTGCATTAATGAGAGCTTTCTCTATCTCAACCTGACGGTCTTTGTCTTTACTAAGCTCTTCCTGCTGCATTTTCTGCTGCTCCATCTGCATCTGCTGTTGCTGCTGCTTTTCTTGAGCTTCTTGCTGAGCTTGTTGCAGCTCTTGTTGAGCTTTCTCTGCTTTCTGAATCTTATCCTTAAGTCCGATAAAGTTCTCAGTATCAAACATATCCAGTACTGCAGAGGCAGGTACTCCGTTCTGTACCATCTGTTGACCCATAGCTCTTGCCTGCTCGAGCTTGTCTTGGTCTCTCCCAGAGTCAGACATAAAGATCCCAAACTCTGACTCCATCATTTCCATGGATGATATGTCAAACATTTGTATCGTAGAGTCAGGCATTACATACATGCCTTTCTTACCATTAACCCAAGCTTCTTTTGAGTAGTCAAGTAAGCCTTGCATCTCACGTTGCTCAAACCTTGTGAACTTGCGGAACAGGTCTTCAGTGATGTGGCTAGACTGTACGATAGCTTGCTGTGATGCAGCTTTGCCTTCGTATGGTCCTATCCCACCTTGACGTTGTCTGTTTACCCCAGATATCTTCTCCCACTCCATCTGTATGGACTCAAGAAGCTGTAAGTATTGGCCTATAGTCTTGATAGACATATCCATAACTGACTGATGCTGAGGAGATAGCTGTATACCTTCCTTGTTGTAGTCAACCCATGCTATGCCTGTACCCTCTACGAAGTACATAAACTTATCCATGTCCCACTTCTTGGGAATCATGTTGATGTCAAACTGAGCTATGATATCCTTAGATCTTGCTATAGCAAGTTCCATACGATACTTGAAGATGTTGTAGTTCAGCTGGTACGGGATCCCAAGACTTACAAGAGAGATGTTGTCAGAGTTTATGTCTGAGTATTTACGCCCATTGATCGGGAGCTTGCACTTAGACGGGTTATCCAAGGATGTGCGCTGATTAGCTACAGGGTTTATGTCTATGTAGAATCTCCCGTCTAACCGAGTTCCTTCCCACACTTCATTAACCCACTCGTATCTAATCTTAGCCCCCATCTCCTTCATCTCTTTAGGAAGCTTGAACCCTTCTTCAACCACCATCTCTTCTGTTACCCCTGTCATAGGGTCTGGGTAGCTTACAAAACCTATGCGCTTACGGCTTTTCCAGTATACAGTAATGCACTCTATGAGTCTATTACGATAGATGTTTTCATCACTACCGTTGGCTTCAGCTCTGTACAACAGGTATGAGTCAGCTGATGTCTGCTGTGGATTCTCAAGCTCTAGTATCTGCTCATCAGTCAAAGACTCTCCGAAGATGTCTACGACTGTAGATGCGTGAGCGTACTTACGTACCATAGCCCAGTCCCCATCTTCAACGAACTCTAGGTCTGGGTCTTTGTCGTAATCTATGTCCAAAGGATTGAGGATATCATAGAACGTCTCATTCCTGACCACACCTTTGTGAGAGTATACTTCCCCTGTTACTAGGTAGTGGAAGAACCCTTTGTGCAACTTATCCTTTATCTCCTGCTGCTGCATTATGTAGTTGATAGCAGCTTGACCTTTCAGTGCACGGCTGTCTACATATGTACGCTCAAACTCCTCCATTATTTGCTGAGGAATCGGTGGTTTCTCTACTCCTTCTTGGGGAGCTACCTTTTGCTCAAACATCTGGTTAGCCATCTGCATAAGCATAGCATGCTTTTCCTGCTCTTTGATGGATGTACTGTCAGCGTTAGTTACTGTAACAGTATAGTTGAGAGGTCTCTTAGCTTTCTCTCCTAACAGCAAGTCTATGATAGGCTTGATGATAGGGTAGTTACGTAGCTTAGATGGGAAGTTATTCCTTGTCTTACCGTATGGCTTAAGCACGTACCGGTAGTCTTGCTCGTCGATGACACCGTTGTAGTAATCATACAGCGACTTCAAGTATGATCGGCGCTCACTGACCCCGAACTTAGACAGGTCTATATATGCTTCAACGCACTCTTCCCTCCATTTCTTAGTCTTCTGAGACTTTGGGATACGCTGTTTAGGGAGATTAGCTTGTCCATACATGTGTTGCAAAATTATTGATATATACGGTCAAACCACTCATCACCGGCACCGTCTTGGAGGATTTCAACGACCTCTTTATTATATAGCTCTCTGGTATGGTACATTCCAACCATGAAAGCCATGACCCTATCAAAGTTTCCTTTATGGTTAAACTTTATGAGCTCTTGAAGTAGAGCTGGGTCGTAGATTCTGTGCAAATTTAGTGTTGTATTCCCGTCTTCGTCGGTATGCCGTGGTGTTATTAACCAGTCTCTTATATATAGCTCACCTTGACGCTTACGTTGCTCGGTCATATGCATCCCATACTGACGTCTAACGTTCTTAGATTTCAGCTCTTTCTTATCCAGCATCTCAAACTCCTCCTGTAGTTTATGAAGTTTGCGATATCTCTTGGCGTAAGCAATGATCTCTCCACGGTCATTCTCGAACCCAATCTTGGCGTTGTAGTATTCAGCCAGCATAAATAGATTGCGGTTGTACTCGTCTTGTGTTTGCGGTCTTCCAACATAGCTTGCTACTATTATGTCGTCAGGTTTAGATAGATTGTTAGGGCGCTTCATTACAAAAGCTGCCCCGAGTGATTCATTAGATCCAGACTTCTCTTGTGCGTACGGGTCATGACACAGGAAGTATAAGTTGTGTGGTACTTCCCCTTCTTTGGTTGTATACGGAGACTCGTACATAACTACTGCCCCTTCTGTTTTATCTCCTTTCCTGTGCGGGAACTTGTATACTGGGGTTACATCTGGGGATGGGCGAAAGGCTATGGCTTTGTCTTTGTTGTAGTACAATACCCCCGCTGTACCCTCGTTCTGCAAATCATGAACTTTAATCTTGTTGTACTGCTCTTTGAGTGAGGTGACATCAAACAAGTTAGCTGTTACTTGCAGAGTAGCTTCTTGAGGAGTGAACGGATGCTCAGCTGTATACTGATCAAGAGCCTTAGGGTCGTTCGCCCCTTTCTTCTTCTCTCTTTGTGCTTCTTCGTGCTCTCTAGCTTCTTGTACCTGCGAGTTACCATCGTCGTCTATAAACCCATCTAGGTTGTTATATATAGGAACAAAGTACCCACACTTAGTTCCCATAGCTCCTGCATCCCACTCATTATCAAAGGCTAAGCAATCATAAGAGTCAGGGTGATAGAATAGTTCTTCCATACCGTCAAACCCAACTCCTTCTTCTCCACCTGTACCGAATGCTACCATAGTTCCCAGAGTCTTAGAGCCTTGACGCATAGTAGGCATAGCCACTTCCCATGCTTTAAGCAATCCCCCAAAAGAGCCTGCTTCCTCAAAGAATATGAGGTCCCCTGCTTTACCACGTACTTTATCAGGATTGTCTTTAAGTGAGACCCCTATTATCTGGGATTTCATCCCAAGCTCTACGTCAGCACCGTTAACATTCTTCTTATATCCTGACTGTTTGTGCATCTCACGGTCACGCAGACGTGGCTGTGTCCATGCAGTGTTATCATCTATGAAAGAAAGGAAGTCCCATGCTTTGGATAGAAGTCCATCTCCGATGAGGTATTCTTTTTGAGATGCGAATACGTAGTTCTTAGAGTTACGCATTAGGAAGTAGTTGCGTGCTAACATAGCCCCTGCTTTGTAGGAGAAGCCTTTACGTCTAGCTTTTAGTACTACTATGTGCTTGTTCTCTTTTCGTGCTCTGTCTATAGAGTGGAAGTACTCATAGTCCCCATCATAGAATGCAGGGAATGTGCGGTCCCTACGTGCAATCTTAGTACCGTCAGGAAGGAAGTCATCTATGACTCTGTCGATAGGGCAGAAGTTTAAGTAGAAGTAGTGATACCCAGTAATGTCCAAGTACCCTGTTAGACACCTATTCTTTTGCTGATCCCAATAGTCGTAGTATTCTTTAGTCCCGGGTATAGCATCTGTGTAGAAACCTTTATCCAGGTAGTGCTCAGCTGCAGGGGAATACTTTAGACTATTCTTAAACATCAGTTAGAGTACTTGTTTGTTACAACCCCACCACGGTTAGGGTTATTCTTAGCCTGCTGCTTTTTAACCAGCTCCTCTAGCTTATCCAAACCTTCTACTACTTTACCCATCTTCTCTAGGTTAGTGATGAGGTCTTTTGCTGAGTATATAGGTTTACCGTGATCGTCTATCGCAGTTAAGTCTATAGTACGGAAGTACTCCTCCAGTTTGTTGATAGAATGACGAGCTGCTTTGAGTAGTTTAACTGCATGAGTCTCAGAGAGTTCGTTATATTTATCTATAGCTGCAAACACCTTAGTACTAAACTTAATCTTCAGGTCTTGCTGTATTTTTACTTCCCTTTCCTCAATATCGTAAGCAGCGTAGGGGGAGTTGTGGTCAGCGAAAAAGTATACAGCCCCAAGTTCTTGACCCTTCAGAGCTTTGAATTCACTGATGGTCAGAGCGTATGGAGACGGGACTGCTACGTTGTTACTTACTATTATGAGTTCTCGCATCGTTAAGGTGTTTTAGTCTTCCAGGGAGTACATGGAACTTACCTAAGTATGGGAGTCTAATAGACTCAAATCCCCCTTTCTTAATTACTTGAGATACATACCTGAATTGGTAGTAGACTGCTTCCTCAATCTTCTGTATCGGGAGATCGTACTTCGTCGCTAGTCTCTGCAGTATTATTTTCTGGTCCATTCTTCAGCTTGATTTTCTTCCCCCCGGACCCGACTCTCAGCTTCTCCCATCTTTTGGGGTCGTCTGGACAGTTTGATGTAGCCCACTTTGCTTTATGCTCAATTAAGCATCCGCATAGCCCACATCTCTCTACGTCTTTCTTAAAGTGCTCGCAGCTGTAACATGCCTTGAGTCTATCCTCGTACTGCTTTGCAGTTACGTGGGGGGCACCTTGTTTAGCGTACTCTACTGCTTCTTCTATGAAGCCTTTTACCATTTTGTATATAGATGGCATTACGAATTAATTTCTATGATGACTTGCTGGTTTCGTTCTAGGAGCTTAGATACTTTGTACCCATCCTTTGTTTTTAATATAGCGTTTTTGTCCTTAAGACGCTTGACGTATATGTTCAAGGTGTTGGAGTTATCTATGTCTAGCTTCTTTGCAACCTTCTTTTTGGTTTCAGATGAGCATAGGTTGACTGTATCGCTGTTGTCTATGAACAGGGACAATATCTCTAGCTCTTTGTCTGTCAACTCCAGTATACCGTTGAAGACCTGCAAGAACTGATATGTAGTCGTAGGTTGGATTTTAATTCTTCGTGTCATTGAATGCAATCTTTGCTCTCCCGTCTATGACGGAGATTTTTGATTTCTGTGATTGTCTGTTGAACTCCTCTATGTACTCGGTAATATTGTCCCGGCTAACAATAAAGGATAGGAATACCTCGAGCTCCTTAGCAGCGCGGGTTACCCTAGTAAGAGTTTCATCAGCTTTATCCTTGGCCTCACGTAGTTCATCAAAGTCTTTGAGCGAGACAGTAACTGTCCCAGTCATACGAACTTACCGCAGATTTGGAATTCATTGACCATTACATAGTCTTTGCCTTGTACGTCAATGACTAGACCCTCAGTTGTAGGATGTATCATTACTGTGTCCCCTTTCTTGATGTTCTCACAGCTAGGTCCGACAGCAACTACTTCCATTACGTTCTTACGCAGGGCACGTTCTGCTCCTCCTGTAAGGAGTATCCCAGACTCAGTTTCGTTTTGATTCTGAATAGGGAGTACCACCCAATCGCGCGTTGGGAGGAATGGGAAATTATTCTTTGCCATAATGCTTGGTTTACGGCAAATATAAAAGAAATACTTATAGTATGTCTTTGAATTTCTCTGATACTTTGAAGCTAGGGCATGCTTTCTTTGAGAACTCGTTATGCCCATGCAGTGTCAACTGCTTGTCTGCCACCATACGCAAGGAGTATATCAGCTCTCGCGTAGCGTGCTCTTGCTGATCAGTCATTGTGTCTTTAGCAACCCATTGATCTTTGTCGTTCTTCTCTTTGGCTAATCCCCCAATGTAGCATATCCCGATAGAGTCTTTGTTATGCCCACGCACGTGAGCCCCAGATCTGTCTATCGGTCTTCCAGCTTCTATACAGCCTTCGAGGTCTATCACATAGTGATACCCGATATCGCTCCATCCCTTTTTCATGTGCCAGTCACGAATAGTGTCAGCAGTTACATGTCTACCTTCTGGGGTAGCTGAACAATGAATGATAATGCGGTTAATCTCTCTCATGACTATACAATTTTCCCCCTTGAGTTTACTTGTCTAACACTGAATTTCCACTCGCCGTGTTTAGCCTACGTGGGGGCATTTTCTGTCAGCCTATAGCCTTGTTCCCACCCGAGTTTTATATCAGCGTACTTTTCGAGACTACCGGGGACGACTTTCAGATACCTATGGTGATACCCTACTCAAACCCGATGTCTAGGCCCCTACTTTGTTTACCTCAGGGCCGATCTCCATTGAGGTCTCTGATTACAAATATAAGACGTATATTCGAAATGCGTTACACGGACTAGTGCTGAGTTTCGCTATCATGGGAAAAAGGGGGCTAGCTGAAAGGCTAGCTCTTTTTTTATCTACCCTGACCCTTATAAGTTTTCTTGTACAGCTTAGACTTCTTGTTCTTAGATGTCTTTGTCTTAGCGTGGATGCCTGGACGATTGACTTTGTCTTTAGGCTGAAATGTGTCTGTGGTTTTCATGCTTCTAAAATAGAAATTTTTTTTGAAATTTTTTGAGAGTGGGAACCTACACAGACAACGACCCCTGCTTTACTGCGCATTTTAACCTACCCCTCATGCAATACGCACAACCCACTCCGCAACCTACGCAACCTTCGCAAGCTACGGTAGCTACAGCAGCTACGCGGCTGCCCAACTTGCTCGTCGCAAGCTGTCACGCATGCACTGATATCACGACAGGCAAGCTGTCGAAATACCAGCTCATGGCAACAGAGGCCGGCGCTACGCTGCCCACTGCCTTTGACCTTAGTATTGCCTCTTACGAAGCAATCCAGCTCAATCCAGAACTCAAGCAGACTCTTGAGTTCCACGCCAAAGACTGCGTGGACAAAAAGGGCAAGCCTTTTCGTTCCACTTGGGCCTTTGTCCGCGGCTACTCACGCTTCCAAACCCAAGAGGTTGCTTTCTAAGCAACCCCTTGTGGGCGGCGAAGCCGCTTTGTTATTGGTTAAGAGTGTGTGTGTATGGCAAGGTGCCATCACACCACTCAACCAGCAGCAAATCACAAGTAACCAACATGTTACACATTCAATTGTATTACACAACGATGAACAATTCTTTCCTCCCTACGATAGCCATCGCTATCATCACAGCATGTTACTCAGCTCTCATGGGTCTATTCATTGGACTCAGTGAGCCACAGAACTACAACCTAGACCAAGACATAGTAGCGACTATCGGAGTCATTGGAATGTTTACTGTTGTAGGATTGTGGCTCGCACTCTATGTTGAACATGAGTATTCTTCATACAAAACTGACCAATCATGACAGTTCAGATACTTTGCAACCTTCTTGAGTTGTTATACAGCAAAGTTCAAGACCACTCTCAGATAACTATTGTCAATGAGTACTTCATAGACAACAACGTTCGTGTTCAAGTCTTTTGTAATGGATACTGCATAGCTTCAGTTAACTACAACAAAAGCAGTCAACAAGATGAAGACACGTTCGAATCTCATTACTCACTGGAAGTAGTCACAAACCAGCTTGAAATGACAGGTTCGAAAGTAGTATATATGAATATCACTGAACCTATTACAAATGATTAATAGTATGCCACACATAGATGCATCCCTTAAAGACCTGCAGGTTTCTACTGACCTCATGCAGGAAGGACAAAAACAGCTTGGAGAACTGATGGCAAGATGTCCATACTTTGACCAACTCACATTTGACAAAGCGGGTAAGACGAGAAGCATTCTCGGAAATACTCTTAAACGCCTTGCAGATATCAAGAAAGATATCTGTCTCCTTGAGTATGTCGATAAGCATGGCTTAGATGAGGACAAGTACTTGAGTGCAAAGAGACACATCATGGATGGTGTCAGTAGCATTAAGAGTTCTGTCGACCGTAATTGGGGTGACACTCAGAGCCTTATTGAGCAGAACATTGGCTATTTTGATGAAGACAATGATGCAGCTGATGAGGATGCACCTATACCTGAGGGCATGCAAGATGAGTGCCGTCGGTGTGGTGAACTTCACTATGAGAATGAGTACTGTAGTAATTGTCTTAATGAGGAGTATATAGCTGGACATGAGACTAACGAAAACCTTGAGCAATCATGAGAAGGTCAACAGCAGTCTTGATGATACAGGGAGCCATTGTGCTCCTTGTAATCATCGTCATAAATTTGTAAACACAATGAATAAACAGACACGAGGTTCGCCATGACTGCTTGCTCTTCATGAGTAAGCTACGTAAGTGGCGAGTAGAGACTACCCACGTTAATGGGTACACCGCTCCATTCCAAATTGTTATTACTGACGATAACAGATTGGAAAAGTCAAAGGTCAAGGCTATTGAGATTGCAAAGTCTCAGTGTCGCTTGGCTGACTTTAGTCAGTACATTTTCACTGCAACTTTGTTGAAGTGAAAGTCATTTTGTCGCCTACCTATTGACGAATAGGTCTTGCTTTACCCAAAACGCGGTAGAGTATTGAGTGCGTCTTAAACGTGCCCAGTAATGGGAAGTGGCATTGAGTGACGACTCATTGCTGCGTCGACATAGTCATGCCCAGCGTACGTTCTAAAGCATGATTCATATTCAGCGTACCGGTGCCAGCTTGCACTGCATAGTCATAGTTAGAGAGTGTGTAGCCGTTGATGGCGCCTACGGGCACGGTGCACACTCTCGCTTCTGCACAGTCAGGTTTGATAAGCATTTCATTTGGTCAAGAATGGATTACAAAATGCTTATGTGGTTCGATTCCACACTGTGCTCTATTATTAATTACCTACAAGATGAGATACAGAGACGAAATAGAATCTTTAGAGAAGCAAGTCGAGTCACTTGCAATCAGTATTGACATGCACAATAAGAACATCAGTCGTATTGCACGACAGCTTATTGCAGATGGTAGTGATAGCAACCTTGTTGATCAGCTGGCTCACAATTCAAGCCACAAAGGTCAGACTCTTGTCAAATTCAATAACTGCAAAGACAAGGTCATCAAGTTGAAGCAGCAAGAGCAGAAAGCAAACATTAGTCTTCGTAGCAGTAAGGCTAAGAGACTTCGTTGGGGTTGACTCAGCGAAGAAGGTTATATGAATAAATGACATGGAAGTATTTATAGTTACTCACATGGGAATAGACAGCCCTTGGCCTAGTGTTGTCTTTATTAGTCTAACACTTGAAGGTGCTCGACACTATGTTGACGAAGCAGTTAAACAAGACTTGGAACCCAACCCATACCGTGGTATCCCACACGAGTACAAAAGTGAGAGTATTGATAATGCAGAGTATGAATGGAACTGGAACATTTCTGGCCAAAAGAGCAAGTTATTGTACAGTGTTGAGAATCAGCATCATGAAGGCTATACTATCCTTGCTGTTAAAGTGAAATAGTGAAAATATTGGTGTCGGGGACTACCATCAAGTGTCCCCACTTTTTCTTTTATTTACTTTTATCATGGCAAATCCTGCTTATGATCAAGCCTTGACAACAGGCAAAGTTGTCATCCGTAAGTGGTGGTTCAATACGAACAGCACCAAGAATCAAATGTCTGTCCAATTCCAACAGGAAGTGGAGCGTCCGGAAAATGCGAGCGCTGCCAACTCTGTGTTGATTAGTTTGGAGCAAGGCACTGAGTCTCTTGGTAATGTTACTCGTGTTACCGCTCTGCGTTCGTTCGAAGCTAACAAAGCATCGGCTATCCTTGGGTCACGTGAAGGTGACGCTACTATGGGTAGTCCTGTAATGATGGCTGAGGATTTCTATCAAAGACTCGGCCTTCCTGCCGATACTCAGCTCTCCATTCAGGTGACTGAGAACTTCGAGAAGAATCCTCGTTCGAAGACGCAGACACCAAAGGTTAATCCTTCAACCAAAGAAGTGGTTGTTGCGACTAACCCATTGACTGGTACACAGATGCCTGTGTATCGTCACACAGATCTTGTGCTTGCAGGCAGCTGTGAACACAAGTTTATTGCTGGTGAGCCTCAGGCTAAGCCAGCGATGCCAGACTTGACCCAGCAGTTTGCTGCGCAGTCTGGAGGAATCAACAGCTGATTCTGACAAATCCTACCAATGTTAAAATGCAGTAAGAGCTATAGTGCCCCTGGTAGGTGGGGCACTGCTCTTACATCTTAATACTTGTTACCATGATACATGCAATTCTTATAATCTCTACTGTTTTATTCGTTAGTCCTACTTGCAACTCAGACATAGCAGTTGCAGCAGAATCTTTAAAGATGTTTGTAGTCTACGACCCAGGATATGTTAGCATCCCATTCCCTAATGGAGATGTAGACTCTCGCAGAGGAGTATGCACTGATGTAGTTATACGTACTCTACGTAAGATTGGGATTGACCTTCAAGTTGAGGTGTACAATCATAGAAAATCTAAAGGATTAAAAACTGATACAAACATTGATCACAGGAGAGTGCCTAACATGTGTGCTTATTTCAAAGACTCTCCTGATTGGGAGATAGTTGATGAAGCTCAACCAGGAGATGTTATTTGGTGGATTATGCCTAATAGCAAAAATCATGTAGGTGTGGTCACACTAAATGGCAAGGTCATGCACAACTGTGGTGTAGGACAAAGAGCCAATGTGTACCCTCACACATTCACTATTCACAAAATATACAGATACAAATGCCACATTACAAAGTAAAAATGATTGGTGATGGTAAGTCTATAGCTACTGGTAAGTGTGTTTTTACAAAAACAGAGTATAAAACATCACCATTTAGAACTGTAGACTACAAAGAATGGAAGAGGAGTGGCCAGCCTATACAAAAAACTGGTCTTATTAGTCTTAGCAGTGAAGACAGAGAGTTTTTAATCTCTGGTACTTCACCTAAGTTTTGGGAATCTGTAAACGATGATACCTGATGGGTAGAATGAAAGAAATATTCGTCATCATGCAAGATGATGGAATGAAAGACCTTGATGTTCTCATCAAGAAGGCTGTTAGACTTAACTCTGACCGTATTAATTTCCGTGGCCGTATCTATTCGATAATGGATGCTAAACAGGTACTAATATTCATGAAGCATGAAAACGATAAGATTAGTAGGTCAAACGAGTTTGCTGAACGAGGTCCAGACGGCGACGATTGAGGAGTGCGTGTCATATTGTAGTGGGAAGTCAGTCCTCGGTGTTGATACTGAGACCGAGGGCTTTGACTTCACCTGCAAGAAATTGCTTATGTTTCAGATTGGTGACAAAAACCGACAATACGTAATAGATGCAAGAGACACCTCCCTCGAACCCCTTAGAGCAATACTTGAAGATAAAGACATCGTCAAAATCTTCCACAACTCAAAGTTCGATTACAAGTTTATTAAGAGATGGGGAAGAATCGAGGTTGAAAACATATATGATACTTACTTGGCCGAGAGAGTTCTTCATTGTGGTAAACAAGACTACGGCTATTCCCTTCTCAACTGTGTTGAGAGGTATTGCGGTGACATTCTGGACAAGACAACGAGAAATAAATTCGTCAACTTACATGGAACGCCGTTTACTGTCGATCAAATTACCTACGGTGCTAAGGATGTTGTCTATCTCATTGACATATGGAAAGCTCAAAAAGAGCAGCTACGTGAGATTGGGCTTGAGATGGTTAGCGAGCTCGAAAACAAAGTAGTCAAGGTATTTGCAGAGATAGAGTACGAGGGCCTCATGATTGATGAGGACAAATGGACAGTTATGGCAGAAAACAATGTCAAGCTGGCACGAGAGCAAGAGTTACACTTAGATAAGCTTGTATTGGAACATCCTTTGCTAAAAGTGAAGTATGCTACCCCTATACAAGCCGACATGTTTACTCCTGCAGAGGAATTGCGTAAGACCTCCATAAACTGGAGCTCCCCAATGCAAACCTTACAGTTATTTAGATTACTCGTACCCAAGCTTGAGGATGTCAACGGCAAGAAGCTCAGCAAACACAGGTACAAACACAAATTGATTGATGAATATATATTGTATAAAGAAAGGACAAAGCTTGCCTCAGCTTACGGTACCAAGTTCTTCAACTACATTAATTGCGATGGGAGAGTCCACACAAATTTCTCACAGATCTTGGATACTGGGAGAGTGTCGAGTTCCAAGCCGAACATGCAGCAGATACCCAGTGATAATACCTTTAGAAACTGTTTCGTTGCTCCGTCCGGATGGGTCTTTGTCTCCTCAGATTACGCTTCACAGGAATTAAACGTCATAGCATATGGAAGTAGAGATCCAGTTTGGCTCGAGGCTCTTAGAAAAGGAGCCGATTTGCATGGAGTATGTGCAGATCTCGTATTTGAACAAAGATGGAGGGAAGCTGGAGACGACCTTCGTAAGACCCTTCGCACAACAATCAAAACAATCAATTTCGGGTTGGCATATGGAATGGGGCCCTTTAAGCTCGCTGACACACTTAATATAAGTAAGTCAGAGGCTGAACAGTTGATTGAGAAGTACTTCAATGCGTTCCCTAACATCAAGTCATTCTTACAGAAGCTTGGTGACTTTGGGAAGCAGCACGGTTACATCATTACGATGCCACCGTTCAAGCGCAGGAGGAACTTTGATACTTGGTACCCAAAGATTTGGAATGACAGGAGTATGATGACTGAGCTCGGTAGTATTGAACGAGCAAGTAAGAATACCCCTATCCAAGGATCTAGTGCTGACATGACTAAGCTTGCTCTCATATATATCTATGATGAGATACAAGCTAATTGGAAGAATGATGTAAAGATTGTAATGACTGTCCACGACCAGATAGATACTATCTGCAAGAGTGAGGTAGCAGATGACTGGGCAATTAAGATGACAGAGCTGATGGAAAAAGCAGCTCTTAAGATTATACCTAATGGTTTGCTTAAAGCAGACACTAA
>Ga0196887_1000814_pt1 | contig 14162 bp, 23 predicted proteins | sample VirMetDEL_Mar_31_FD_169094 | JGI IMG/M metagenome (GOLD analysis project Ga0196887, IMG submission 169094) | Aqueous microbial communities from the Delaware River and Bay under freshwater to marine salinity gradient to study organic matter... | ecosystem: Environmental > Aquatic > Marine >... | reverse complement strand
TGTGCCATCTGCAAAATGTAATCTTGACACACTTGTTGTACCTGAATATAAAGTAATACCATTATCACCTGAACCAGTACCGACCACTAAATTATCTGCACCTGAAGAAAATGAACTAGGACTACTAGTTCCAATTCCAACGTTGCCTGAAGAATCAATACGGAGTCTTTCTGTTGCACCACCTGCTGCAAATAGTATATTAGCACCTGAACGAATTGCTAAATCATTTACTGCTGAACCAGTAATCATGTCTCCTGATGTTGTTGGAACTTGGATACCAGCTTTAAATGAACCACCATTTAAGAATCTAAGTCTTAAATCATCAGAGCCATTAATGTCGTTGCTACCTGAACTTGTAATACTTGTAAGCGTACCAACACTTGTAATATTAGGTTGAGCTGCTGTAGCAAGTGTACCTGTTATAGATGTGCTTGCTGATAGAGTTGTGAATGATCCTGCGGCTGCTGTAGTACCACCAATGACAGAGCTATCTATAACTGCTCCGTCTAGGTTCATAGCTACTGAAGTACCAGTAGCACTAAATAATCCGTCAACAGTATCGAGGTCAGCGTTTAGCTTTGTTCCCCAGGTATCTGTAGATGCTCCTACTTCTGGTTTAGTTAAGTTTAAATTCGTTGTATATGTGTCTGCCATAATTTATTCCTGTTTATGCTGCGATGTCAGTCCAATTAGTATTTGTTGAGGACTGATCTGTCCAAGTTGTTGTAGCTGGTGTTTGGTCTGTGTAAATAGTATCTGCTACAGTCTGGTCTTCCCATTTTAAACTACCTATCGCAGAAAAACCACTTGTTTGTTGCATGGTGGCTTGACCAAAGTATTTAATTCCACCAAGTGCGTTCATTCCACTTTCTTGTGAAATAGTAACCAAACCACTTAACACCATTTCTGGAGTAGCGGTTATGTTTGAAGTTTGGTTTATTGATGCTTGACCTAAAGCAATACGAACACCACTTGCTGTAAATCCAGATGTTTGATTGATGGATGCAACACCATCAAGAACAATCGTTCCTGTTGCGCTTACACCAGATGTTTCATTAATAGAAGCTACACCAAGTTTTACAACTTCAGCTGTCGCAGTAAAACCAGATGTTTGTGCTATGGTTGCTTCACCTCTATCTATCTGTCTTGCTGTTGCCGTGAAACCAGATAGTTGATCTATAGAAGCTGAAGATAATTTAACAACTTCGGCTGTTGCACTTACACCGCTTGTTTGTGCAATCGTTGCTGATGCTGTTAAAACTAAAGTTCCGCTAGAAGTGAATCCTGAAGTTTGATTTATAGATGCAACCGCTTTAAGCGTAACGCCAGCAGATGCAGTAAAGTTTGTTGTTTGAGCTATGGTTGCGGATGCAAACTCATATTCGGGAGTGCCATAATCAGCAATCCCGTAATTAAGTTGACCATAGCCAATAGAGGCCATGTTCTTACGCTAATGTAATATCTAAATCGCCAGCGTCAAATCTAAATACATCACCACTTGATACAGTTTTAGATGCACTTAATGCCGCCCAACCTAGTAAGTTACCACTTGTAGAAGCATCAAAAACACCAACATGAGTTACAGTTCCCCATGAACCAGTTGCGGTTACAAATTCAACTGCTGCTCCATTGGTTGCTGTTGTTGGTGAAGTTCCGCTTACAGTCATTGCCGCCATGCTTTTACGAGCATACGAGCCACCAGAACATTCTGTGCCTCCACCTGAATCAGATGGTGCCGAGGTAAATAAACCGACATATAATGTTGATGGTGCTGTATAAGCAGAGCCACCAAACACATGGTCTAATACTTTGTCTTCTAAATAATCTGAAAATCCAGCCATTCTATTCTCCTTTATTAATTACCGTAGTAATAATTTCTTTTTTGTTTTTTTCCGTAAGTTCTTCTTCTCATCATTAAAGAACCTTTACCAAATGCAGCCTTCTCTTGTTCGAGTCTCATTTCTTCTAATGCTTTCTCAAACTGTTGAGTGAACATTGGTATTCTTTCATCTTCCATTAAAAAGATAGAAGCATGTTTTAATGCACCGTATAAATAAACATCTGGGTGCGAGACTGATACAAAGTTACTTGTATTGGAATCACTTAATGCAGATATTTTAGCATAGTAAGTTAGTTGTAGGGTATATTCTCCATCAGGAGTTGGTGCTAATTCGATGGAGTCATCAACCATTGCAAAGTAAACTGGTTGGCCTACAGAGTTGTTGTTTGATTTTCTATAGACATCTAATGACTCTATAGATTGTTGGAATAAAGGACTGAAATCGTTTGATGTAATTTCTACATTAATTGCCTCTATCCAATCTGTTGGAACTGTTAAATATTGTGAGTCAGCTGTAGCAGTTGCTCTTTTAATCATGTCTTTGGTTCTTAATCGTCTATTAAGTTCCGCTTCGACATTATCGATAAACGTATCTATATCAGACGTTAAATCTGATCTATTAAGATAATTTGCTATTGCTGTTTTTAATTCTGCATATGTCATACTTTACCTTGCCAAGTTCTAAATACTTTATTATCTGGGTCGTTGAGCCATTGTTTCCATTTAGCTCTATCTTTTGACCAGCCTTCGCGTAATGCCTTTTGCCAAATCACCATAGGGACTTCAGCAATGTGTCGCATATCTTTTCCAGGCTTAAGTGTATTGTCTCTTAGTTTCTTAACGTGGTCAATGACGGGAGCAACATCTTGAGTCGTATGATAAACCAGCTTGTCATCTTCAGTAATGAACTCTGATTTATAACCAGTTTTATGGTCGGTGATTGTACGTTTTGTTGCCATATTAAATAAGGGCGGGAGAGCCGAAGCTCTCCCTAAATTCTAACTAACTTATGTTGTAGTTAAGTCAGCAACTATACCGTGAGCAGCTTCGTTGCTCATTTCTAGTCCGTACTCAGTCACAATCATTTTAGTTTGGGCATCCCCGACAGTAGCGATATCAACTGTTTTAAAGTCTCTTAAGAAAGAAACTTTAGCATAGTCTGGATCAACTAATAATAGTGATCTTTCTCTGCTGAAGTTAGATGGAATGATTTTTAACTCACCAAAGTCTGAAGCATAAATAGAAACAGAAGCCTCTACTGTGTTTGCATCAACCATTTGTCTTGAGTTAGTTCTACCTGTGAAACCAGATATTTTCTGCTTGTTTACAGGACCACAGATTGCCATTGAAGGCTCTCCACCGTTTGTGAAACAAGATTGTAATACTGCTTTAAGCAAAGTTTCAGTTAAAGCTCTTTGAGTTCCGTCTGTTGGAGCTGTTCCGCCACCAGTAGGTGCGCCTGATGCTGCTTTACTGTAATTGGATTTTATCCAAGACTCAAAGCCACCAGTTTTTCTAGCTGTTGTTGCGTTACCAGTTGTTTTACCACCATTTTGACAGAGAGCTGTTTCCATGTCTCTTTTCAATGCTTTAGCCATAATAGCTAATTGATGAGCCATTTCTGACTTCTTACCAGCTGGGTCAGATGCTTGTTGAGAACCAGATACAGTTGCATCTCTTGAAGAGATCATTGCAACATTACTAACTCTAGTTGTAGCTGTAGAAGCTGAAGTAGCTCCGTCTAATCTAAAGCCTTCTAGTTCACCAGCTGCATCAACAGTTGGTAGAGTTTCTGTTTGCCAATCGAAAACTACGTTCTTGATTGAGTTTTTACCAATAGCACTCATAAAAGGAGTAGCTTGTGGTGAGATGTTATAAATTACGTCACTCAGTTGTTCTCTATCGGAAGTCGCTGAGTAAGTATCAAATGCGTTTGTTACTTTTGCCATGATATTTATTTCCTATGTTTAAAAAGTTTATATAATTTGTTCAAATAATTTAGCTGCATCCTGGACCTTTCCAGTCTTAGCTAATTTTTGACGCGCTCTTTTCACAGGAGTTGTTGTCTTAGGTACGTTTGAAGTGCCAGGTCTTGCGGTTCGAGCTGCCGCTTTCTTTTCAGTTGGTTTCACTTTAGTCGCTTGTTGTGTCTTATGTTGTAGCCATGCGTTTCTTAAACCAAGTAAAACTCGGTAGTCATAAACGCTGTCCATCTCTTGAGGTGTGTACCCAAGAACATTTACACCGTAATTACGAATTGCCATCTTTTCTTTTGATGCCATTTCGTTATCTTGCCATTCTGGTATTTGTTCAAGTAATTGTTGATTACCGTATTCAACAAATTGTTGAAGTTTCTTTTGCTGTTCAACTTGAGACTCTTGTTGGAGTCTTTGTGATTCAGCTTGTACGGCTTGCAACTTTTGCTTTTTCTCATTCCAGATGTCTTTTTCACGGACATAAGCAATAGGGTCTGCTTCGTAAAGTGCGTTCCAATCTGGCTCGTTTTGTAACTCGCCCTTCAAAGTCGCTTCCATTTTTGGTAACAACTGTGAATAAATTGCGTCTTTTTGAGAAACCTCTTGTTGTTGAGCTTCAATAGCTTTTCGCTGTTGAGCTAACTCCTGAGTTTTTCTCGTATAATCTCTTTGGCGACTGTATCCGTTTTGGAGTTCTTCAAGCGTGACCTCTGTATCTTCACCATCTACTTTAATTGTATATAGCTGTGGTTGCTCGGACTCCTCTTCTTCTACTTGATCTTCTTGAGGTTCGTCTTCATCTACATCTTCTTCAAGCTCTTCTTCGTAAGGTTCGTTATCTTCGATAACTTCATCTTCGTTGACTAGCTCTTCTGATGCTTGTTCTTCTATTTCGTTTTCTGGTTGCTCGTCTGGAGTCAAAAAACTTTCAAAAGATTGTTCTGTCTCTTGCATGTTTGTTTGTAAACCAATCGGCTTTGCGTTGTTGGTCATAATCATTCCTTAAAAATGTAAAGTAATATTTTAACAATACTTAGTTAAATTTTACACAACTTTGTGCAATCTTCCTAATTGGGCTTTTGTAATTTTACCCTTCTCTACGATTATACGCAGATGTCTTTCGACCTCTGGTAGTAGTTTGATTGCTTTGTGTAAATTTTCTCTTTTACTTATATCATCTTGCTTAGATGATAACCATAAATTTATGTATTCATTTTTAAGTTCTTCGATTGCGTTTGTGAAAGTTTCAGCGTTAAGAATTAACTCTGCTTCGTTTGAATTTAAAATATCTTCTTGTGATGGCATAAATGTTTAACCTAGATTGTCTAATATTTTTTGTATTCCAGACATGTTTAATGGTTGGTAGCCACTAGCAATTTGTTCATCAAGTCCTGTATGTGATATGTGTAAGTTTGGATTACCTGCTCCGCCAAATCCACCGAGTATATCTCTTAATGGTATATCTTTTGGGTCGTTATTATCAAATATTGTTACACCACCAATACCTTTATCAAGAAAGTAAGGATCGTCTGGAGTTGCGCTTCTTACTGTAGCTGGACCGATTGGAGGAAAAGGATTTGGAACAATACCATCATTAATATCAGCTTGTGTAAATCCTTCTGGATTAGCAGCTGAATAACTCATGCTTGGTGCAATCATGTTAGCTACGTTGCTTCCATCCGCTATAGACATTGCATAATCTAGTCCGCTTGAATAAGGTGAAGCCATAACTGAGTTTGTTTCTGTGGGGTCTGACTTATCAGTCACATCATTATTTGCGTCATCTATATCAACAATTTGTGTGCCACCACTTCCAAAGTCTCCACCATTATAATCAGAAATATTTATGTTTGTTATGTCTTCAATAGATGGGCCAAAGATATCTGGATTATCTTTTGTATCTTGTATAAAAAGTTGTTGTCCTAGAGAGTCATAACCTTTGTTAATTTCTTCAATAGGTTGATTGTAAATACCTGGTAAGTCTCTATTACCAAAAAGTTCTTCTCCTAACGAACCATAACCTTTATCTTCAATAGAAAAATTATCATTATTTATTTTAGGATTAACATTAAAGCTATTTAATATTTCTGATCCTATTCCTAGTCCTGGTACTGATGCTTTAACTACAGCTTCCATAATATCTGGAACAGCTGTATTAAAAGTTCCACCAACAGGATATTCTTCTATGTATGCTTCTTGGTGTAAAGGACTCTTAGTTATAATGTCTTGTATTTCTGTTTGATATAAATTTCTTCCAGAACCATCACCAGCATCTATGTTTTGTAATATGTCTTTATTTTTTTGCAGGTCTTGTAGTTGTGTTTTAACAACTTCTTTCATCATGTCTTCTTGAAGCATATCGTTAGAAATGTTTAATCCAGGTTGTCTATTACTAGACATTTCATTTGTTACTGCTGGTAAAGAGGGTACGGAAAAAACAGAAGGAACATCCACAGCTGGTTGTTGTATGAACGAAGGTGCATAGTTGCTGTTGTTGTTGAGAGAAGGAGTAGAGTAATCTATCCCACCCATTCTAAAATTTCCTTTTATAGCCATAATTAATTCCTATCCTGCTATTAGTTTATCAATTTTTTCATCTAATTTGTCTAATCTATCAAAAATTCTTTGCATATCTAAATGAAGGTCTTGTTTGGTTGCGTAGCGTGATGGGATTTCTTCTCTGGTTTTGTTGAGGAGTATTTCTACTCGCTGAATATCTGAAGCGTTAGTACGAATACTATAGATGATAGGAACATACACTAACGTAATGATTGCGTTCCAAAATAAAATAGGGTTGTCCATTAATAACTCCAAATATGTGGTCTTGGTCTGTTTGGTTGTTCTTCCGAAATATCTAAATGTATAAATCGAGAATTGCCTTTTTGGTTTACGCCAATACCAGTAAATCCATAATCTCTAGCTTTCGATACAATCTGGAGTGCTTTATCTCCTCTTACATATACATCAGCAGCTAGTCCTTCTGCATGAGTTCCTGGAGTTTTTTTCTTCGCTTCTATGGGGTGGTCTTCACACCTGTACCCAGAGGTTATAACAAAGGGAAAATCCAGCTCTGTTCTTAGTGATTGTAACTTATTTATTAGTTCGTGTGAAATACCATTTTTACCACAATGTTTGCAAGCAAACTCTTCTTCTTTAAAGTTTACCCAAGACATTATTTTCCTACGCCCTTTACTCTTTCGTATGATCTTAATCCACCAAGACCAAGCATACCCATAAGGACGGGTAGCATAGTTGATGTATCTGCTTGCGGTACGATAATACCAAAAGGAGCTGCGAGAGGACTGATTAAAAAGTTTACAGCAAAACCACATACACATATCCAAGCTGTAGCTGGTCGCCAAGAAGATTGAAACCAATTACCTTTAGCTTCTTCTTTGTTTACTTCTATTTGCGCTTTAGCGATTTCATGGATATGTTTTTCAGACATAGTTGCAATTTCATGTGCAATCTTTTGTTTTGTGTCTGCGTCTGGAATAAACTTATCAAGAAGTTCGCTTACTGGTTTTATTAGTTTTTCTATCATAATTTCTTAGTTTGATTAATGCTTTTAATTTTGAAAAAGAATTAACTGTTTGTTTTTTTGGTTTCTGTTGTTTTGTATTCATGTGAATATTTATTAAAAAGTTTTTCTGCCTTTCTTTTAAAAGACCATTCTAAAAATTTACCAAGTAAGTAAGACAAGTTAATTTTAAGACTTAGCTTTTTTCTTAGCTCTTTTACTTAACTCGTTAAAATGAAATAGCCTTACACTTGTTGCGGTGTGATTTTTATTAGAATGTAAATGTCCGTTAGGCATTTTGTGTGTATTGCCTTTGTGTTCAGTTCCATCTCTTTTGTAATGTTTAACGCCTTTCATTATTTTTTCTTCTTCTTAGGAAAACCAGCTTTCATATTTGCGTAGGCTTTCTTAGTAATAGTAGATTTCTTTTTAGTTCTACTTGTTTTAGCTTTTTTTCTGTTATTTATATTTTCATATAGTGACATAGTTTCTCCTTACCATTTTTTACAAGACCAATATCTTGCGGTTAATTTACTAGGCGGATTAGTGTCACACTTGTGCCTAGCTCTAAATGATTTGCGTCTTGCTGGTTGATCTTTTTTAATTGTCATTTTAGGATCACCAAAGCGAATAAGTTTTATGGTTTCACCAACCTTTGCCAAGACAGCAAACTTCTTTGACTTTCCTGGTGTACGTTTAGGTTTATTATAACCAGCGAACCTTTCGCCTCTATATGTTATTGCCATAGTTAATGTATTAAGGTTACTTTAGAAGATATTAGTTCTGAGTCGTGAGGTATTTGTAAAAATACCAAAGCAACTCTTTTAGCATCTTCCAAGCTCTTAGCTTTTATATCGTTACCGCAGTAGATAAAATCTCCGTCAAGAAATTCTAAGTCGTAAATCTTATCCGATTGGTTGGTTGTTGCCATTGGTAAACATTCCTTGCGATTGGTTTTTTGCTACCTGTCTAATCGCCTCTCTATCTCTTTCCATAATTGCATTTATTTCTGCAACATTTACTTGCGCACCGTACTTAGCTTGTAGTTCAGCTATCTTCAGTTTTAAATCAGCTTCATGTTCATCACGGTTTCTGTCGTCATCCATAATGATTTTCATTCTATCTGTCTCTGCATCAATGATAGCTTTTTGTGCTAAGTTCTGAGCTTTCATTGCTTCAGCTTGAGCCAACATTTCTTCTGGTGAAGGTTTAGCTGGTTCTTGTGGTTGCGGAGGCATAGGCGGTACAGTTGTATTTATAAATGTTGTTGCATCTTTAAATCCAGCCATCTCAATCATTTTAGTTAGAGTGTTTGCATACTGTTGTAAATTAACCAAAGGATTGTTAGGTCCTAATGTTTGTAATATTTGTTCTTGCTTTTGTGATAGTGCTGTTAAGACTTGGAACTTTTCTTCGTCAGAGTTTTTAGAAATACCAACATTAATTACCATGTCTTTATCAGCATCCCAATATCTAGGATCAACGGGAATAAACTGGTTGTTTAGTCTCATCATGTCTTGACCTTCTTGGTGTTTGATTACAAGAGAGTTTACAAGTTTAAATAAATCTTTCATTCCGTCAGCAAAGTGACGACAGATAAGTTCTACTCTTCCTTGTGCGCCAGACATCGTTGCCGATACAGCTGCGGAAGTTGTAGATTGTAATGCTTCTGCATTTAATCCAGCGGAAGCCTTAGAAACGCCTGTGCGGTTCTCCTTTGCTTCGTCAAGATAAGACAATACTGGGAAGGCTTCTTTACCAACGAAAGGAACAGAGAAAGGTTGAACCATTCCTGGCGCTCTCATTCTAATTGGTTGTCCTATGTCAGTATTAAGAACATCGTCAATGTTGACTTGTCCTTCTACTATACCCATTCTCGGGAAGATGGCGTGGCCTAGACTATCAAGGGTATCTCTCATTATCTGAGATTTAGCTGCTTGAATAGGCATCAAGTAGTCCGCGGGGCATGAGCCAATGGAGGTATGTGGCTCTGGATCGGGACAGAAGAGTGTAATAGGTAAATCATCCCAGGGTGTTGAATTAACAATATTTAATCCATTCCCTACAGTGCATACTCTAATCCTTTCATCTATACCATCACCATCTAAATCATAAAAAACATAATGTTCTATATAAAGAACACTTTTACTATTACTGTCTGCTCTATCAACACCAGTAAAATCTGCGTATGGGTTTCTTGCTTGTTCTAAGTCGTAGGAGTCTTCATCGACTGCGCTTCCAGAACCAGCGAACTCTTCCATTTGTTCTTTGTCATATCCCATAGCCACTAAGTCGCTTACAGTCTTAACCATTCTGTGTGCAACATAAGGTGATGAGTTTAAATCTCTTGCATGTCTTGATATAAGTATTTCTTCCGTTGGTACTGCTTCGATAACCACTTGGTCTTTAGCTTTAACTCTTCTTATTTTGACATCGTAACTAGCTGGAGTTTCTTGTGTTATCTCTTCGCCAGTTTCAGGATTCATAATTGTCATGCTTTGCATTTCAATTTTTTCTTCAATGACTTCTACGTTAGGGTCAAGGGTAAGAGCTTGATAAGCCTCTGGAGAAATGTCTGTGTATTCGTGAGTTGATGCAGTAATGCTGTCATCCCAATAGGCTTTTACAAAACCAGTTTTTCTAATGAGCGCATCTTTGAACGCATCGTATAAAACTTTGAAGCCTGGATTTTTTTGTTGGATGACATAGTTAATGTAATCTGTTTGTTGTTTGGCAAGTTGTATGTCCTCTGGGCCGTGAGGTATAAACTCTACTATTTTAGTTGTACCAAAAAATGTACGCATGATGGAAGGCAACATGAATAACACGCTGTCTCTAACATCGGTTGATACAAATTCTGATTGCATAGAGCTTTGAGCTGTTGGAGAATTACCAAGGTAATAATCAGTAGCGTCAGCTCTGTCCTGGTCTATTTGGTCGATGAAGTCTTTAGCGTCATCCATTTCGGATTTAAGTACGCCTTGTAGTTCTTCTTCATTGTAAGAATCTTCTACTTGTAACTCTTCGATTGTTTGATCTTTGTCATTTTCCATAAATTTATCCCACTCTGATTATTCTTGATGTCAATGGTTTCTTGAAATTATACCCTAAAAAGTTCTCGCCACCACTAAAACTTGCAGCGGAACTTGCCATGGTTAGTGCAAGTGCGTCAGCTTTATCGGGAGACTTAACACCTCTTTTTTTCATTTCATCCTTAGACTCTATTTTTATTTTTCCAGTTGATGTATATTTATAACTAGGCGCTGCCAATTCCGACACAAGCTCATCATCATTAGGAAGACGGCAATTACGCAGCGCCAACCAATCTTTTATTGCAAACCATAATTCAGCTCGTAAGTTTAAATAGTTTTTCTTAGTCGATGGTGACTCTGCAACATTGACTCCTCTTACTGGTAAATTTTGTTCAGCTAGTCTATCTACAACTCCACTACCAAGACCAATTACGTCTATAAGTATTTCTTGTGGTTGTTCTACGACTGTACTGTCGTCATATAAATTTTTAACTGCACCGCATAATTGCATTAAATCCATCGATTTGAAAGTCCTAATTTCAAGAACAGTATTACCTTGTCTGACACATAGCGCAGAATTATCACCACCGAAACGTGCAACGTCTAATCCCCAAACAATAGGTGATTTAGTTGTTAGTGCCACGTCTCTATCGACAGCGTTTCTTGCCAGTTCCATTGGTATGACTGAATCATCGTCAGCGTTGGGGAACTCGCCTCGTACTTCGACTCTAGCAACGGTAGAATCTTCACCGTATTGCTCTAGCATAGTTTGGAATAGTTTTTGGTCAGTACCCTCGACTGTTCGTGAGTCTATTTGTTCTAGGTTCCAGAACTTACGCTTGGATGTAAAACTCTCGTAGAAAGGTCCTGTGTTTCTTCTAGGGTTAGAGAAAGTAAACCAGAAACGATTTTCTGTAGGCTCGGAAAAGAATCCTTCGGAGACAGAATAGATAGGAGCTGGAATACCCGATGCTTCATCCATTATCAAACATACTCCGTAAGATGAATGGATACCTGCAAACGCATCTGGGTTTTCCTCGCTCCATAATTGAGCTTGGGCGTAATAGTAGCCAGTGTCTATTTTTAAGTCTCTTTTGAGTGCTTCTTCAAACCAACCATCTGGTTTTATGGTGGTAGCAGTTTTAGAGAACCAATGATTGTTAATTGATAGTGTTAGCCACTTACCTAACTCAGCCCATGTTCTTGAGCGTAGCTGTTGTTCGGTGTTGGCGGTGACGATAATTGTTGAGCCTAGTCTGGTTGATAGCATCCATAGTATTAACCATGCAACAAGGGCAGACTTTCCTATTCCACGACCTGAAGCAACTGCAAGCCTAAACATCTCTGGTGTTGGAACGCCTTTATTTCGTTGTATGTGAATTGATAAATCTTTTAAAATTTTTTTCTGCCACTCTCTTGGGCCTGTAAAATCTTCGAGGGGGGTGTCCTTTTGACCCCAGGGGAAGATAAACATCACAAAGTTGTATGGATCATCTGCAACTTGAGGTGACCAAACTTCGGTCATCAGTTGCTGTTCAGCTTCAGCACCGTATTTCATATATTTACCAAAATAATGAATAGTAGGAAATTACCAAGTCCAGCTATGGTGGTGATTTCTATTATTCCTTTTATTACCTCTTTCATATTCTACTCAAAAAAAATTAAAAAAAATTAGCGCAACAGTTACACGTAATATACCCGTGCGAAAAAATGTAAGGGGGGGTATGATTATTTATACTCGGAGCATGAGTAATCAAATCATGGGCAGCCCTTACAAGATAGCGCAGCTATCCGCCCTTATTATCATCGTTCTTTATATCGTCCTGATTATTTACCAGTTTGTCCAAGTCTGTAGACGTTGATTTAACGGCATTTATAACCTTAGGTTTATTAATAGTCGCCATAGAGTCGCCAAGTCTATCTTTTGCGCCAGTTAAAACATCATTAAGATTTATAGTAGCGTGAACATTCTCGACTCGATCCTTCCAGGTCTTTGGGTCCTGGTTCTTTAGGTAGAATATTTGTGCTGTGACGTTGCCATCAGTTGCCGAAGTGAAAAGAGAATTGGTCACCTGGGCCAACCCTTTCGCTTGCCCCCTTTTTAAAGCACCCTCAAAATCAGCAGAGCGCTTTCTGTTGCGGTCTATAGTATCCCATGAAACGCCCATTGCACGGGCAATTTGAGTAGTACCAAGACCACGAGAAGCTAAGTTTTCTACTTGCTCCAAATCTAATTCAATACGTTTTCTACCAGCTTTTTTAGGTGGTTTATTGTCGTTTTTAGTCAAAAATTGCTCCATATTTGAAATTTTTTTATGCTCCTTAGACCCCTATAATACAACATTCCTCATAAAAACCCTAAGTTTTTTTGTCTAACTACTTGATATATAAGTAGATTTGCGAGACAATGTGTATGTCAACGAAATACTTTAGGAGGTAAACATGACAAACACTTACACAGAAAACCTAGCAGACTTTGGTTATAGAGAACTAGACGAAGCAGGCAAATTATTATCAGGAATTAAAAACGGCTTACCAGATGATTTTTATAACCAAGGAATAAAAGTTGGTTTTAATATGAACTCTGGTTATGTCTTTTTAACTAATGATGATTACCAAGTTGCTATGTATGATGATGAAAGCGAAGAATTATACAGCTTCTACACTACACCATATGAAGGCAGAGAAGGTTGTTATGAGGAATTATTGCAAGAATATGACGACATGCACCCAGAAGACCAAGAGTTCATGAACGACATCAAACAATATAACAGGAAGGTGGCGTAATGAGTACACCAAGATCACACAAAAGCATCATAGGACAGCTTCGCAAGAAGTACGGCCTAAAAGATAACACACCTATTCACAAGGTAGAGCAAATAATGACAGCCGAGGACTGGCAAGCGTTTAGCATGGCGCTTACCTTTCCTAATGGCAAACCAACAAACAGGAGTAAATAATGAGTAAATTCAACAAACAAAAAACCATAGATAAAATCATTGATGATTTTAGCGAGTGTAGATTATCAAGCTATTGGTTTCCTAAAAGTGAAACACAAATAGAATGGTCAAGCCATCAAGAGATATATTTAATATTAAAGCTAAATAAAACCTGGGACTATGCCGAACCAAAACATTTAGACATGTATGTTGAAGATTTAGAAGTTCAAGATTTAAAAGAATACGCAGGGAGGTAATGATGAATGATTTAATCAATGAAAAAATGTCGGAGTGGATAGAAAAAGGTGATGATATAAGCATGTTTAAATTTGCATCAATGCTTTTTATAACCGCACCCGAAACCAAAGAAAAAAGAATGCAAGATGTTTTAGATCATGCGGAGTATTTAGCTTCTAATATGAATGACATTGAATTAGCCAGGGCAAAAAAAGAAGTAGAACAATTATCGAGGGCTAACTAATGGACCTACAAACATTACTAATACTTATGTTCATGGCTTTCTGTCTTTATGGAGTCGCACTAATCATTAAGGATAAAGATAAATGATATTTTCAATAAACATCAACGGCTTAATCATTGACTGGTGCTACACCATCAACAACCAAGAGAAACAGTATCATCAAACTTGGATACCCAAACTCAGCGACATACAAATATTAACCAAGGAATTAAAAAGTCTTACAGTTAGCGAAGTTAGAAAGCTAATACTTGAAGACATGCAACCCGATATACAAATGGTGAGAGATAACACCAATAAGAAGGCGAAAGCCAGGAGGCAAAAAAATGTCTAAAGAAGGAGATAGAACAAGAGAACTAATAGAAATTGAACGCGAC
>Ga0196887_1000811_pt1 | contig 14208 bp, 26 predicted proteins | sample VirMetDEL_Mar_31_FD_169094 | JGI IMG/M metagenome (GOLD analysis project Ga0196887, IMG submission 169094) | Aqueous microbial communities from the Delaware River and Bay under freshwater to marine salinity gradient to study organic matter... | ecosystem: Environmental > Aquatic > Marine >... | reverse complement strand
CTCTTTCATCTCCGCTATAAAGATACGCATTAGTTATTTATAAAGCAACAGTAGGGTCGAATGATTTGAAGTTTAATTTCAAGAATCTGAACATCATTGAGCGATACAATCGACGCATATTTCTCGTGTCAATCTTCTTACTCTTCAATCGTTTGGGATACTTTATTATGTCGAGAGAACGCTTTTTACCTTTAATTGAGCAATACATTAGGCCTGCATACGATGGAACTTCGTCTTTTCCAACTAATCCTTCTGGTACAACAAACCAAAATCTGCTTACCTGACCTCCCTGTCCTTTCTTAAATAACTTGTGTTTGGGCTTCTTGAAGTCTGCTTTGAAATCACTTCTTGTAGTTTTCAATTCATATTCAACCGCATATCCAGATTTGGTTATCGCAAGCACATCACATTCCCAAGGTAGAGACGTTCGTAGGCTTTTTAACTCGGCTTGCTTCTCATATTGCAGAACAGCAATCTCCAGGTCTTTGGTTTTCATTCGGCGAAGGTCCCTAATAAAAAGGACCCAACCAACCGATTATTTTCAATCAGATTTTGGCTTTTCGAGCTCTTCCACTCTACTTATTATTCTTGATGTTACCTTATCGAGCCTACCATTAGTCTTTGTGTCTTTTTCATTCATAACTCTGTAAACAGAACTTCTCATCTCTGTGAATTCTTTTTCAATAAAATTCATCTGCTCCTCTTGGAATAGAAATTTGTTATATACTGTCGTTACAGTAAATGTGAATGAAATTGCTGATGCTAAAATGAATAGAAAGGTTGATGCTCTAAACTTCCATATTTTATTATCTTCTGTTGTATTCTCCATTATGCTGATTTATTCGCTTTATACTCAGCCAATTGTTTATCGACATTCGCATCAAGAATCTTGTTTGAAAGTACTGCTGTAGAATATTGCTCAGGGTCTTTGATGTTCAATTTCTTTGCCCATTTAAGTTTGTCACTTCTACTCATATCACCAATATGTGTTGGTGATGCAGTTCCATGAGTTTCGGCAACTGTCACTTTAACATCGTGTGAGAACATCTCGTGATTCCAGTTATTTCGTTTTGCTGCCACTTCTGACATTTTCCATGCATGTTCAAGACTATCTAATCCACTTAATTTGTAAGTTTCATTGGTAGCTTTGTTATGATAAGTTGCAGTCATACTACCTTTTGCAGGCACTTTCGGCTCATCATTACTACTCGCTTCTTTCGCCTTAGTACCAACAGCAACGCTCTTTGAACTTTTGCTATGATACTTCCATCCCATCGCTGTTTTGATGAAATCTCCATTTGGTCGTGTACGTATAGTACCAATCGGTAGCACTTGTCCTTTACTGAAGCTATCTAAGTTGTCTTCCAACTGTAATCTTCGTTCCTGTATTGCTTTTTGTACCTCTTCCATTACTTAGCTTGTTTTAATGCGTAATCCAATAACGCTACGTGTGCACTCTCTGCCCAAATAGCAGTTTTTTCTCCTATAATTGACTGTAGTTTATCCTTTTTAGCTTGCTCTTGTTCAGTGATTCCTCTGTCAGATTCATAGAATCCCATATCAAAGCGATGCTTCTCTTTTCCATCACCACCATATAACTCTACTCTAGCCAAAGTTCCATCTCCATGATTCATCACAGCTCTACTGCCAAAAATGTCAATATACTTATATTCAGAAGTCGAATTGTCAGACTTCATTCTGTAGTAATTTCCTGTTCCACCCATATTGTTTGGGCGCCCTCTCATTATTTGTAATGTCCAATCACCATCTACTCCAGATTGCTTCATCACTTTAGTTAATCCAGCAACTAATGGTTTCGCGTCGTTTGGTTGTGCAGTATATCTATTTGGTCCTGATTGAGGAACAGTGTGTGGATTGTCATTTCGTGTCACTTTAATCTTCGGTGCCTTTTTCGGCTGAGCCATATCTGCCTTTGCTTTCTTAGACTGATTGTCTTGCTCCATTGCAAATCCAATTGCTCGTGATTCTGATTTGAAATCTTCTATAATCATTCCATCTCTAATCACCATAAATTCATTGTTCTTATAGCTTTGCTCTACTCTATATTGACCGAATACCTTTGTCTTGAATGGCTGTTTCCCTTTCGCTTTATCTGGACTGGTATTCTTACTGACTTTTGAATGATATTTCCATCCAGTAGCAGTTCTAATAAAATTACCATTTGAGCGTTTCTTGATTGTTCCAATAGGAAGTGCTTTTCCTTTTGAAATCGCATCAATGTTCTCTTCGATGCCTAATCTATTTGCTTGTATTGATTTCTGTATTTGGTCCATAATTATTTTTGACTTGCCATTTCACTTCCAATATCTCCTAGTAATGAGCCGTATTCTTTATTACTTAATTTGCCACTCTTCCACTGACTCTCTGTAATTTTCATAAATTCTTTTAGCAGTATTGGACTAGCGGCACCTTTACCTGAGACTCTAGAAATCAACACTAAGCTCATTCTGTCTTTCAGATTAGGATACTCTCTTGGCTCATTAATTGATGTTGTTATTCGTGCAGTAAGATATTTTTTCGCATTTCCTGTTTTTTGAAACTCTGCTTCTGCTTTGTCATTAATTTCTCTACTAAACCCATCATTAGTCGAAGAGTGCTTGCCATCAGGCGTTTTTGATAAATCAGGTGCCTTTCTACTATATCCTTTTATTTTAGAAATATATCTTGCGTAGTCGTAACCTTGTGTATCTATGAAGTAGTGCTCGCCTTGATGTTCAAGTAGGTGAAACTGCTCATTTCTGCTAAGCGTTAAATCATATAACGTCTGTCCTTTAGGAATATTTATCTCTGGTAATGCATCTAGCGCCGCTTTAATTTGCTTTGATGTAAACCCATTATCGTCGAACTCACTATCATCTGTCGCCAAATCAAGTTCTGCAGTAACATCTTCTATATCACTAACTTTTCTATCTCCTCCACCTATTGCCCAATAAATATTGTCATTAGTTTCAGCTGATTGTTTTGTAGGTACTTTCTCTTCTTCTTTCTTCAAGTCGCCTTTCTTAACTGGTCTCCATCCGTTAGCTGTTTTAACCACATCTTTGCCAGCATGCTTACTTCGCGTGCCAATTGGAACTTTCTTGCCCTTCTCAATTAAATCAACTTGATTGTGAATAATTGATTGTCTGTCGAGTATTGCTTTTCTGATTTCTTCCATGGTTTAAAGATACTACTTCGTTATCTAATTAACTACTTTTTCTTTGATTTACATCTACGAGCAATTTCCAATCCAATCTCTTGTCTTGGTTGTGAACCGCTATCCGCACATTTGTACGCTAGGTCTAATTCTTTCATCGAGAAACTTTTATATTTTCCTTCCATTACTTATTGTTTATAAAGTGTTTTCTTTTATATCCTTGTTTTACAGCATCTTTGCGTGCTAAACTAACTCGCTTTCCACCTTGCATCACAGTAACTCTGTCAGCATGCTTTTCTTTGAGCCCTTCTTTAGTACCCGAATCTGCGACCCACTTTCCTTCAGCAACTTTTCTGCGACCATTAGTCACTGTGCCAACTGGTACTTTCTTTCCTTTCTCGAATGAATCAGCAATCTTGTTTGAGATTGCCATTCTTCTGTTGTGTAGTGCTTTGGTTATTTCATCCATTATCCTAACATTGCTATCGCGACTGTCTCCCAGCTCATATTGCTAAGAGGATTGTTCGCGTTGCGTTGAGTTATTTTCTTTTTAATTAATGCTACTTGTCCAAGTGTTCTTGCATTAAGGTCATCCACACTAATCTTGTCTTTATATTTGACGAAGAACTCCATCGCTGATTCTCTATCTTCAGGACTTACAAATACATCTTCTCCTTCAGTATTTTGGAATGGCATGTGTTGAACGATTTCCTTTAAACGCCCTATCGTCTCATCAACTGTCATAGTCAAATCAATAGTTAGTGCTCTTGAACGTAATGGCTGTGGCATTTGCTCAGGCGTTAAGTTAGAAATGAATATTACACGACCTTTAAAAGCGAATCGTTGAGGAAGATTCTCTCCATCTGACCCTTTAATCGGCTTTCCACTACCATAACTAATCGTCCCATCACCAGTGCTATCAAGTGCTCCCTTGAATAAGTTGATTGATGTATCGTCTAGCAATACGCTATCACAATCATCAAACACTATCACCTTATTATTATGCTCATATAATGATTTGTACATTGCTACTGGAGTACTCTTTCCTGTAATCTTAACGTAATCATACGCTGGTCCGCCCTTCATCTCATCTCCAGTATACTCAGTCATTTTATGTCTAGCCAATCCTTTCTTCATTAAGAATGTTTTACCAACACCACCAGTACCGTATGCTATCATACTTTTTGCTCCCTCACCTGATGCAACCATATCAATGAATACTTGATAAGAATCCCATCGTTCTTTCGCTGGAATTTCTGGCATAAGATTCTCGTGAGATTTCAAATCTGCAGTAGTTTGCTGTTTTGGACTCATTCCATGTTCGCCCATCCATGTAAGCACTTCACTTAGATTACCGCTAGTCATATCAACAATCTTCTCTGGGTCCAATATACCAGCACCCGTAACTAATGCCATTTTTGCATCGAACGACTCTGCGCCAACAACTGCTGTCGTTAGTGAAGACAAGTCTGCCGTTCCTACACCACCTTCGCCAACTAGAGAATGATACTTCCACTGCTTATTTCCTGTCTCAGCTATTTTAATCCAGTTTTGATTTCCTCTTTTTCTTATCGTGCCAACAGGAACCTTCGCACCTTTTTGGAATAAGTTTGGATTGACTGCATCACTACCAAACGCTTTTTGAAGAGAGTTCTTTGTTCGCTCGTTGCGTTCGCTGATTTGTTGTTCAAATGATTTTTCCATAACTTGTTTTAGTTCTTTCTTTTGTTCGTTTGCTTCCTTATTATCTTCGTCCTCATCATCATCTTCCAATATCTTGATAAGTTTCTTATGCTCTTTGACGAATTCCTTCTTAGGTATCTTAACACTGTCATCACCTTTGAGTAATATGTCGAGCGCTTTTTGTGTTTGTTTTTTCATTAGTTTAATAGGATATCTAGTGATTTCTTAACTTTGTCGCTTTTCTTATCGTCTTTTGCTTTTTTGTCAGTAGTAGATTTCTCTTTAATCTTATCTTGTTGGTCCCACATCTTAATTTGTAAGGCATGCATTTTCTGACCTCCATCATAAGTTCTGTTATTATCACTCATCTCTTTAATCTTGCTCTGTAACTGCTCCATCTGTTTCGGAGTAGCTTTGTCACCTAAAGCCAATATATCATTGACTTGTTTCATATTTTCTTTTGAGAAGTTGTCTTTTTCGTTTTCAGCAGCTCTTTCTGGAGTCCATTCTTTATTTCCTGCTTTGTCTGCTTTTTTATCAGCTTTCTTAGTAGCGTCACTTTGCTTCTTTTCTTCGCCAGCAAGAATTCTCTCAACAAACGCATCGTCAGATTCCTTAGGGTCCTTTTTATATGTTTTGTGTTCTTTTGCTAAGTCCTTTTCTTTTTTCTCAGCTGATTTAGCTAGTTTCTTTTTAGCAGTTTCTTTTAATTCGGCTGCTCTCTTTTCAACAAGTTTATCTATCAAAGAGTCCATTGCCTCATCTGCTCCATCATCCCCCTCATCTTCTCGTATCTTTTCTAAAGCAATTTCCATCGATTCGGTGTTCATCGATAATCCATTTTCAAGCCAGTCATCAATATCTCCATTATATTCTCCATGGAAATCTTCTTCAAGTGCATCCAACAACTCTTGTCTTGGCTCACTCAATTTCTCTTCTGGAGGTTTCTCATCAGTTGCCTTACCATCAAACACCGCTTTCGCATCATCCTCTTTGGCTGTATGTGAATTTTGAACTAATTTATTGGTTACTTCTTGCGGAACTGCGCTTTGTGCTTCTGGAGATAATGATTGATAAATCTCATACGCTTTGTCAGGGTCGCTTTCCATAACCTCTTTCAAATGCGTTAATTGAGCAATCTCGTGTTTGTCTACTGGATTTGCTTCGCCTGCTGGCTTTGATTCACCACCTTTATCATCTTTGGCGGGTTTCTTGTCTCCCTTAGTGTCGCCCTCCTTCTTCTTCCCATCGGTTCCTTTTCCAACTTCTTTCCATTCTTTACCAACTTTCTTATACTTCTTTCCACCCCATTCTCTAATCTCACCTTCTGCTCCAGGTTTTCCTTTGATGATTTCATCTTTGTCCAATAACGCTAGAACATTAATTGCCTCAGCTTTGGTCATTGAATCAGGATTATCGTTCAATATTTGACGAGCTCTTAGTTCTGCTAATTGCTTTGGACTGGTAGTTGGTTGTGACTTTGTAAGGAATGTATCGTGAAGATTCTGTGCTCTCTGAGCCTTCTTGTTGCGAATTTGTTGTTCTAAGTCCATCTGGTAGAATTAATTTGGCTAAAGATATCAATTAATTCTCAGTTAGTCCCCAATGATTCTAGGGAATAAAAAAGACCCACCGTTTAGTGGGTCTTTTACTATCTATATGTATTATTGCTTTACTTTGCGTTGGTGCCTCCCGAAGGTTTATTCCAGCTTGCGACATTGAGTGTTACTCCAAATACAAAATTATCATCAATGTACCTACTATAACCTTGGCCTTGTAAATATGGTTTTTCTGTTACTGCGTATCCAGCTGTCAGCATGACATTGTCTACTACCGAATAACCAAACTGTACTCCTCCACTCGCTTGCCAATTCCCATCATCTGGAACATTTGGGTCATTATACTTCATATCAAGATATCCATAACCTGCGTAAAATGCTAAACTCGCATTGTCTAATAGCCAGTTGTTAAATACTTTTCCTTGATTAAATCTGTACCCAATTCCTAGAGAATACCTTGATTCATCTCCACTATTCAGACTTGCGTGCTGATATTGAGGAACCAGATAGGCGAATCCTACTGAATTTTGCTTTCCTTGAATCTCAGCAAAGTAGGTCATATCTACAGTTCCTGAAGGATTCCCGAAGTCATCTCCATCTACCAATAGGTCGATGTTGTTTGCTACTCCAATTGCAATTCCGTCTTGTGCTTGTGTCATCATAGCGATGAACATTACAGCAATTAACATTAAGTTTTTCATAAGTTTTGTTTTAATTAATAATTAATCGAGCGCGAAAATACATCTTCCATTTATACGATGCAACTTATTTCGCTGTTATTCGATACCGCTTTGATATCTTATATCTCATCTAAGTTGAAGATTCTTGACTTTATCAGGAACCTATTATCTGATTCTTTATCGTTGAAGATTGACGCTCCCCAAACGAATGTGTAATGTGTGTGATTCTTCCATGTGAATATCAATGCACCAAGTCTTTGTATGTTGAACCATCTTACCTTCCTTGTGTACGAATACAGAAAGTATGGCTTGCCATGTGAACTCCACTTTAATGATTGAAATCCATGAATGTATTTATTCCTTACAGTTCTACAATCAGCAAATCCCTCTTTGCCTATACACCTCATCTTTGTGATTTCTGATGTAGGAGGCTTGTTTGATGTAATGTAATTCCAAGCACCATTTCTGAATACTGACCAGTGAAGTGCGATAAACCACTTTCGTAGCTTGCTGAATTTAGCGAACCGTTCGTAATCTGGAACCCATTTACCTTGTGTATTCCTCTTCTTGACCAATTCATATAGTCCGTATGTTGAATTGAGGTAGTTATTGACGTAGCTTCCAAATCCTGTTTCTGAGCTATCTGCGAACTTCCAATACCACTTCTTCCTCAGGCTATGTCTCATCTCCCAAATCTCTCTACGCTTTGGATAGGTTACAAATGGAAAGATAAAGAATGCGATAATTACCATTCCAACTACTTTCGCTTGATTGAGCAAAAACCTTACATACATCATAATTTCTAAAATTTAAAATCTAACACCGATTCCGCCAAACACACTATTGACTGTGTGGTTGTCTTCATTCCAAATTGCACTATCCGATTTCATATCTCTTCCATATACCAATTTGCCATACATTCCAAATGGCAACGTCACTTGTGCACCTACTTCTAATCCTAACAAAGCAAACGGTCCATCATACTGACTTCTGAATATCCTTCCTCCTCTAAATCCTACGTTCCATCTCCACTTGGTTCCAACTGGATTGCCATATTCTTGACCAACTCCAGCTCTTCCAATGAAGTGAAGATAATCTAAATCATTCAAATCTGGAAAAAAGAATACTTCTACACCTACGTAAGGCAGATTCCATTGATGCTCGTATTGAACACCAATATTGAATCCATCATCATACGCACCTGGTGCAGTGATGACAGTGAGGTTGTTACTGTCATTATCTAACTGCGCGTTTATACTCATTGCGCAAAATAGAGTTACGATTACTACGATACATTTCTTCATTACATTTTGTGTTGTACGTTATGTTGCTTTCCTAGCTCCTGTCCTGAGTAAGCTACTACTGGTCTTTTAGCGTTTTGTCCATTTTTGGTAGACTGGCTATGTTCTTTCTTTCCGAATAGGGCGTTTAGGGACCAACTCGAATGACCTCCATAAATAGCGCCGTGGTTCTGAGGTCTGTTTGCTTTCTTTGCTTGTGTGTGTACTCTTTTCATGTCTTATCTGTTTTACTTTGTTTATATTCTTTCCTTTAAAATCTGATAGCGGTCTCATCCTGTTATAAACATAATTAGTCGGTTGAGATTCTTCTTAGTTTGATTGAAAATGGTCCTACCATAACTGTCTCAAATGGACAAGATTTAGCTCTTTTCTTGTTGTTGACGAATGTTACTGGTATTCCGTACACTGCCAATGATGGTACTTCGATATTAACTTCAGACTTAATCACTACTCCATCCCAATCCTTTGCCTCTCCTGTTGCTGCTGTTACGTATGATGCAATCTCTTCGACAAAGCTCATTTTAAGTTTCTCATCAATTGAGATACCTTCTACTTGAAAGTGTTTGATTGCTTGCGCTTGTTCTAGTTGCGCTAATAATAGGTCTAATAATGGTATGTTCATTTGTTTATTTATTTACGGTTTATACTATTGGCATTGAGCCATACTTATCTACGAATTTCTGTATTGTGCGCTCAAATTTATCAGCATTCTTTCCATCACCTAACTTCATCACTACTGATTCGACGATTACATCATGTCCGTTCTGTCTTCTCATTACATGAATTGAGCTGTAATCATTTGGCTGATTGCTCGTATCTATTCCCATCACATATATTGATTCATCATCAATCGGTTCGATGAATGCACAATTGTTGAGCGGCTTCTTATTCACTGCTTTGATTCTTCCCTTCAGTCCTATGTATGTTCCTAGAATCGAACCTGATAGTGTTCCAATCACAACTGGAATATACAACATATCTCCTTCAACTAAAATCTTGAATGCACTGGCTGAACCAACTGCGATTCCAACTAGCCATAATAAGTGAATTACTGCTCCTGACATTACTGTCGCTTTAACATCTAGCGATGCGTTTGCGTGTACGTTGTAAGTCCTTGCCCACAAAAATGCTAATTGCGAACTGAATCCTAGTACTGTTTGATATACGATTTCATTCATCTTATTGTTTTTTACGTAGTTTTCTCTGTTTCTTATATTGTGGATAATAATCCTCTTTTGCCAGTCTTTGATACTGTGCTCCCAATATCGGGTGATATATTATATTCATAAACATACTGCTTTTATATCTTTCCTACAACACCAAATGTTTTAATTGTGCTTCGGATTAATTGGTTCACTTCTAGCGTTTCAAACTAGCACTCTCGCCTCTGAGTTACAGCACCTTTTATACCCTATCGGGTACGTTTTATACGTTTTAGCGTATAATATACCCTATCGGGTACATTTTTATATGTTTTACCATGACATCTAATTTGCATAAATACTCATATCGTATTCATCGTTAAATTGTGATACTAAATCTCTTCGTGACTTTCTGTACTGACTGTTCAATGTCTTGAAGTCCTGTTTCTTCCAATCTCGTTGAGTGTTAGCGTAGGCCTGATTCATTATTTCAGTTGGATATGTGTCAGCCCACATCATATCATCATCTTTCGACGCACTGTGTACCTTTTTCATAAACTTAGGTGTCAATGGACTGAAGGGAACTGATATACCCCTCACGTCGAATAACGTCAATTGTCCAGTTTTGAACATAATCACGTAGTGTGCAAAATTTGTTTTCATATCTATTAAATTTAAACTAGCTCTTTATTGAGTCTTGTGAAGAAGGCACTTTTTAACTCCTCTGAATCACATCCTTCTTCGTTTGCGATTCGGTCGATTGTATTCATATCACTCGGATGGTAACCGACCATTTGGTAATAAATCTTTTGATATAATTCGTTGCTCATAATACTACTTTGATTCGTTGTAATTTCGTTTGCTTCTCTGATTTGTACTCATCTAACTTGACAGTAGCTACTACTGTAGTGTACTTATCCTTTTCAATCTGCGGAGGTGCACTTCCCATATACATGAACTTACGACTTTTATCATCAAGCATCGTAATCAAATAAGTGGTCCCGAAGTGACCTTCAAATGAATGGCAGTCTATTTCTTTGACATTCAAGGTTACTCTTTGTTTGTCATCAAAGTGGTGACCTTTAACTGCAACCGATAACGCTAATTTCTTAGCTTCAATCTCTTTGTACTTCTCTAGGTAATTAGCAGAAATCCACTGGCCATCGTATCGAACAATCACTCCAATGTTGATTAATTGTCTTCGAGCATAAACACATGGTTTAACCCATTGCGGACATAATACTGCATAACTGTGTTCTGCTACCTGATTGTTCCAAATGCTCTTTTTCAAGTACATTGTCCAAAGCGCTTTGATTTCTCGGTCATTCTGTTCACTTGCCAATCTATCTTCCACTTCAGCGAATTGAACGTAATCTGCTCCAGGTACATTTTCGTAGTTGACTGGTCTTGTCGCCATCGTACGAATATCTTTTCCAGTTCCATCTCTATGAATCTTCTCAGGAAATTCCCATGGTGGAGGTGGTAATCTATCTGTACCTTTCTCTCCACTGATGTAGAATGAACTGTTACGACCATATAAATCGTGGTCTGGTTCTAGGTTGGTTACTCCAAATTTATGTTCTGCTTTGTCTTTCGCTATCTGCTCATCTTTAGACAGATTCTGCAAATACTGATAATTCGTTCTCCACTCCCAATCAAGATTTCCTTGACCATAGTGATGTTTGTAGGGCTCTGATACATCCCATAATGTGAAATAAACTTTTGTGAATCCGATTGCTAACATGACTTTATCTTTCTAAAATTACGTACTGTCCGAATGCATCTTCAAAGGTTTGAACTGCATTTTCATAATCACTTGACATCATCTGATTGACGATTGCCTTGCCATCCATACTCAACTGCTTCGCCCACTTCTTAGCTGTCGCTATTAGGTAGAACACATTGCCGTTAGGACCTGTAAGGTCGATGACTGGTGTCTGATTTTCGATTTTTTCTCTAAACATGATTTCCGATTTTGAGCATCTGCGCTCTTATTACACTATAAAGATACTCATTAGTTATCTATTATGCTACTTTTCGGGACATTATCTTTGTAGGGACATTATACTGTTTAGTCAGCATGTCGATTTGATGTAATATCTAATAAACTACTTTTTAGGGAGATTTCTATTTACTCGGTCTTGGGAGATATTTGTGCTTTGTTTCTTATCCTTGATTCGTTGAAGTAGAACTGCTTTGATGTCTTGTGCCTCAGCCATCTTATCATCACTTACATCTTCCCACTCTGCATCCTCGATATTCTTATCGCCTGTGTCCTTATGTTGTTTTGCAATTGATTCCCAGTTGTACACCATTCTTGAAGGATATGGTATCTCCTGATTCTCTAAATCCTCGTCGGGTCGTAAGAATCCACTATGTTTTGCATACAGTGAATTGTGTAACCTACTGATTAAGAATCTTGGATTGATATTCATTCTGCTTGCGACCCGAGCTAAAATTATGTCATTGATTGTCAGACCTTTCATCACTTCACTATTGATATGATGCTGTATTGCTATGTTGATGTTCGCATTTATGTCTGCGCTGATTCGTAGGGTCTTGTCTTCGGTTTCTTCTCGAATGATTCGTAGGGTCGCTAGTAGTAATTTGTAATCCTCTTGTGTCCCTGTTGCATCATATTTGTTCTTGCGATGAATGAATAGCTTCTGTAATTCTTCTAACCTACCACGTTTGTGCGCTAATCGAATGTCGGTGTGGTCTTTGAGATACTCTTGTTTCAGTAGCTCAATCTTGTCTAAATGTCGGGCCCTAAACTTCTGTAGTGCGCCAATTGACACATCATATCCCCATTCCTTCGCAATGATTTTGTGAATCTCTTTGGTCGTTAGCATGTTGCCATAGTATTCAACAATCTCACTACTACGCTCATCAATCACACCCATCGACAGCGAACTATGTACCGCTCGCTTTCTTACTCCGTATGCTTTATTCTTTAAGGACCCTATCTTGAAGTGAAGAACCTTAACCGCTTTGATTCGTTTGGTAATCTCATCAATCTCATCTGATGGCAAATGACTCATCATCTTATTGCTCTGTGCCAAATGAGCCATCGGGTCAATCTCTACATTTACATCACTGGTTTGTATGAGGCGCCCAGGCAATTTTAAAGCAGGGGCGTCCCGAAGAGCAATGTATCTCTTATAATTCTTAATGTCCCGAACCGCCTCAGGTATCACTATCTGTGCGGCCTCAGCACCTTTAAGGATTTTACCTTCTAAGTCATCTTTCTCTTTATGTACATCTTCTTGCATGTTGTCGGGTCGGTTGGTTGGGTCCTAATTAATATGGTCAGATTCGTGCTTTCCACAAAAGTCACAAGTCAGGGCTGTGTTACTACTTCGGAACATTCTGCATTTTTGCTCATTGTCTTGTACGAACAGTATACTGCTATCTAACTCCCACACAATTCCTTTGCCATTACAACTCTTACAACATTCGGGTGCTGTATCGGTCGTACACCACATTCCTGAGGTTTGATTGTAGAATCCATTTGGTACTAATCCGTTGCCATTACATATTGGGCATCTGTGTGGTGTGCTCATAATAAGTCTTTTTGTTTGTTAAGCCACCATTCGGGATACTTCAATATCTTTCCTGTGTATGTTGCTGTATTAACATTTCTCTCACTAATTTCTATTCCTTGATTCATTGCTCTGCTTGCAATCTTCTTTCCTAACTCATGTCCAGCTGCGTGTCCTAGGTGGTCATATAATGATATCATGTGATTTGTTGTCATGTTACTGATATTTTCATGTGTCTTACAGCTAGAGTATTACAATCAACTACATCTTTCCAGTCATGTTGTTTGTTGTCTACAATGCTTGCGTTATTCTGCTTATCTACAATTACAGTGATATCGAAGAATATATCTACGATTAATCCTCCTGGTCCTGTTTCGGTTGTTGGTATTACATTTGTCATAATCCGATTTTATTTATTATACATACTACTGCACTGGTTAAGAATATCGCTGGAACCCACCACACAAAATATAGTAGTAGCCAACAGCAACATCCTAATACTCCTGATAAGATTATAGGAAATCCCCATATCATCGACAGTACCATGAATACGATGAATGCTTCAATTGTTATTATTAGGTCTTTCATATTGATTCTGTCGGACACTCACATAATAGTTTTGGAGCATATTTTCTAAGAAGTGCCTGTCCAACTCTTATCGCTGTTTTGCGCATATCCTTTTTGTTCTTGTACCCTTCTAATGGTAGAAGTATTTGTCCATTTTCTTCAGCAATCACTCGTATTCGGTTTTCCTTGCTGGTGTCTTTGTATTCGTTTACAGTTGTTTTGCTCATCAGTTCTGTTGTATTTTAAGTTTTGCTTGAATCTTTCTCCACATCTTATCCCAATCTACATTTGGTTTGGGCATTGCTTCGAGTTCTTCGTCTGTTGGTAATATCATTATCTTGTCATCAAATGCAATCCACTCAACCACTTGTCCTCCATCGTTTGGAGTAATGTGGCCTTGTAGGATTGTTCCTTCACTTGATAATTCAAACGTATCTACTGTGATAGTGAATTCGCTTGCTAATTCATTTGGGCTATTATCTCGTATGTATTGTTCTATTGTCATACTACTGCTTTGACATAATATCTTACATTACACAAATAACTTGCTACCGTATCAGTCAGCCAATCGTCGGTT